>Ga0209367_1003265_pt1 | contig 21994 bp, 15 predicted proteins | sample WorMetLIZISLAND2_FD_187412 | JGI IMG/M metagenome (GOLD analysis project Ga0209367, IMG submission 187412) | Marine gutless worms symbiont microbial communities from Max Planck institute for Marine Microbiology, Germany - Olavius geniculatus... ... | reverse complement strand
CTGTCTGTCCGTCCGTCACACTCGTGATCTGTATCAAAACGGTGCAAGTTAGGATCACGAAATCTTCACTGTGGGCTGCCCCAAGGTCTCTAGTTTATCGTGACAAAATTTCGAACAAGGGCGTCAAAGAGGGGTACCCCCTAAAAAGACGTCGTTTTGCCGTTATTGGCTCGAATAATGTGAAAACGGTTGCAGATACATGTAGGTGCATACATGCTGCTTATCATAACAAGCACTGGTGACATGCTTTTTGGATTTATCAACATCAATGACCTTGAACGACCTTGAACCCCTCAAAAAGAGGTTTTTAGTGAATTTTTCACAATTTTTGGATGCAGCGCACATTTCAACACTAAATTGCAACGAAATGGCTGGAGATAGTCCAAGACAACCTGCGTATGAAATTTTCAGCATGGAACGTAGATTTTAGCAGTTCAAGTCCCAACCCCCTAGGTACAAGGAGGCCAGCGCAGGCGGGCGTCAAAGACAGCTACTCCCCTAAAAAGTGGTTATTTTACCGCAATTATTTCGTGTAGCGTGAACATGGTTGCAGATAGGCACAGACATGCTGCTTATCATAACAAGCACTGGTGACAGGCTTTTTAAATTTATCAACATCGATGACCTTGAACCTTCCCAAAAGGGGTTTTTAGTGAATTTTTCACAATAATTGGATGCTGCGCACATTTCAATACTGAATTGCGACGAAATGGCTGGAGTTAGACCAAGACGACCTGCGTATGAAATTTTCAGCATTAAACGTAAATTTCAGCAGTCTAAGTCCCGATCCCCTAGGTTCATGGAGCCGCGCGCAGGCGGGCGTCAAAGACTGCTAACCCTCCTAAAAAGTGGTTATTTTAGCGCAATTATCTGGTGTAGCGTGAAAACGATTGCAAATAGGTACAGACATGCTGTTTATTATTAATTTTTGCGATCTTCTGCTGCAGCACAAAATCCAAGAATGAACTGCGACAAAAAGGCTGGAGACAGACTGACAGTTTGCGAAGAGGAACTGCTATAGGCTTTCGCGCGTCTCGTGAGCATTAGCTCAAATTTCTTGTACACACTTGTGGAGATAGCTTGACTTTTACACCTACCAGCAAGACAGCGCACCAGCACACACTGCTTGCAAGACAGTTGAGTTTTTGGATCGCAAGGTCTGATTTCATGCCCTCATGTTGTTTAGTGCTGATATGATAAACATTTTTTCATCAGAATATTAGATAAAGTTCATCAATGAAACAGGGTAGCAACAGACAGCACCAGTTGAGACAGGTAGGCTTGTACTCACGACACATGATGATGTCAGCATTACGCCACGACTAGCAAAGAATATTTAACTAAGAGCCATATTTTGATTAAATATTTTGAATTAGTATTTACTATGCTACAGCTGATAAAAATTTTATGCAAACTGATCACCATTCGATTGAGTTATGAAAGAAAGAAAAAGGGTGCCTTTTTATGAAACACCGTGTAGTAACCATAGGTGACTTATCGTGGCTAATGTCACAAATTTTGGGTGTGGCAGCTTATGAGAAAAGTATTTTGCCAGATAACTCAACACCATGACACTGGTCGATGAACCACATGCTTTGTACACAGAGTTGAAAATTTACTTATGATCTGAAATCTCAGAAATCTTTTAAAACCAAAAACGTAATGTGGCACTCTGAAGACGCTATCCGGGTTAATGGCAGCACAGATGCAATTTTGGTCAGCGAGAGGATAGGCAGTATGAGAAGTAGGTAGCAGTATTAGCCCCTAAATTTGCAAACTGTATGCTAGTGCCACATATGATAACAGTAATAAAAAATAGTAGTAAAATTGACAAGCACATTGAGACAGAATGTTAAACACACAATAAAATCATATAAAACAGAACACACAATAGACATAGCCAGAAAAGGAGTTGTGACATAAAGTGGAGAGTGAGGTTCTTGCACGAGAGGGGGCAAGCAAGCCAGGGGGAGCGCTGTAAGCAAACACTGTTTTGGTCATTAAAAAGCCCTAAATCGTAAGTTTAGCTGCACAAGTTTACATTGTCTTGAGCTCTGAAAGGTGCAGGTGCACCCCCCCCCTGAGCTCCATGCGGTCCAGCTCCATCTACAGAAAATACAGCAGTAGGTGGAACTAACAAAATGTCCGTCCACAATGCAACTTGCACAGTTACTAGATAATGTTGCAATAAGGCAACATAGATACTGTCATAATAGTTCAGTAACTTCAAACAGTCAAATGGTCTTGTAGCCTACATCTCAACTGTCACATGACAAAGCCAGTACATAGAATGGACAAAAGCATAATTCACAATAATGAACTGGACCAAACACACACAGTAAGACTGCACTGACACAGACACAAGTACGAGTACGAGTCCGGGTTTCGGTTTACAGCTCGTATAAGCTTCACTTGTACGAGTAGAACGTTCACGGTCACTTGTACATGCACATAACTAAACACATGTCAACCATGTTGAATAAAATGGAATCAAAGAAATGCTTCACGAATAAACAACAATATTCCATCACATCAATAATAATTTTACTAACCACGCACCTCCAGTAATAAAAAAATTTTTACAATGATGTCAGTTCTGACGTCAAATATGTGCCACAGCTTTTATAAGTTTTATTAGTGCTATTTACACACAGTTTACTTTGCATGAGTTGGATAAAAACATGACCTGCACAGAAACTACTCGTACGAGTGAAATTTACAGGTAACCCATAATCGTGCGTATGTGAATGGCCGCCAATGAAATACACACAAACTCGTGTTTGCCGGGACTCAGATATGGGAACCCGTACAGTGCTGGAGTCATACTCGTATTTATGTGAACACAGCCACTTCGTGAAATGAATTACGATGAAATGAACTCTACTGAACTGCCCATTTGTTTCCTTTGTACAGTCCATAAAAATGCAAGAAAACTGGATTTCAAAACAGTTCAGTTCAGTCATTTTTAGTACACTCTTCAGATGCAAGTACCAGCAAATTCAGTGCAGTTTAGTACATCTTTAAGGTGAAAAGTTAACTACCTGCTGGAACAGTTTCATCAACAAACTACCTGGCATCACAACCAACTGCACTAAGCAAAATGCATAAAAAAGATGACACACCCATTGTCACGCTGGGTGGACCTTCCAACACCACTGTCGTGACGTTAACACCAATGGGACGTCAATCTCTAAAATGTGTGTTAAACGATCCCCAAACACAATCAGTAAAGATACCTGTCATTAGGTCTGTGTCTTTCTAGCACTACAGTGTTTACGTCGATGTGAACAGAGTCCACCAGACTGAGTAAATCTTTGTCCACAGTTGCTACAAGAGTAAGGCTTTTCTCCCGTGTGAGTAAGTTTATGTCTCTGCAATGAACAGGACTGGTTGAACTTCATTCCACACTCTGAACACTCATACGGCTGTTCTCCACTGTGAACAAGCGAATGCCTTGTTAAATGGCCATACCTTCGGAATCCTTTTCCACACACAGTACACACAAATGGCCTCTCTGAACGATGTGTTTTCTGATGTGTAGATAACGTGGTAGGAGTAGCAAAATATTTGTCACACGTTTTACAGTAAAACCAACTGCACTAAGCAAAATGCATAAAAATGTGAGCATTCGGACCGGTCTTTTGTAAAAATTTTTTCCCACAAACATTGCAAGCAAAATTCCTCTCCTTAGTGTGGGTGACCATATGATTCTTTAGGTGGCTTTTAGTACGAAACTGACTTCTGCAATCCTGGCATGAATACGGTCTTTCGTGTGTATGTATTAACATGTGCTCCTTCAAATATTTAGCCTGGCGAAATTCCGATTTACACACAGAGCAAACATGCTTGTAATGGGTTGTACAGTGAATGTTCCTCATATGTTTCTTTAACACTAAAAATCTGCCTCCACACAGATGACACTGTGGCAACTCGCCCTTGTGGCGAAGTTCATGACTCTCTAACAGTACTTTCAGCCAGAATTTCTTGTCGCAAAAACTGCAACTAAATGGTTTCTCTCAAGTGTGAATGGTCATGTGTCTCTCAAGATATCTTCTACACAAAAACTTTGCACCACAGACTGTACATAGATGTTTTCTGTCGCGGTGACGTCGGCGAGGCACTTCCAGTATCACACGAGACACGACTCTGCATGTGCCTTGACCACTGCTAGGTACAACTACGTCAATTAGCTTACTAATGCTATTACTAGTTGATCCTGTTATTTCGCTAATAGTATTTCCCTCAGTTGCATTTCTAACAGTGCCTTGCCCCATACTTTGTCCAATCGAGTGATGGATGTCAACATCAATGGCTTCTTTGTTTAGCGCTTCATTCTCAACACTCGATTCGACCTTCACCAGATCACTTTGTGACATTTCAGACCTGTGTGCAAATTCACTTTGCAGCAGATTGGTAGGATCTGTTCCATCTTTTTCACCGTGGTGAATGTATTCAGTAAACAGCTGGACGAATTCCTCTTCATCTTCCTCTTTAATGCAGCTCTCAGCTGGTTTGCACATTGACCACAGACAGTTACCAGCAAGGCAGTTTCGAACTGGTAACGCAAAGTTATACCTAATACAAGGACATACTATTAAAAACTCCCATAGCACACTGCACTCTATTACAGATATAACTGGCATCTTTTGGAGCCCAACCAGGAAAATATGAAGACAATAAAACTGCAATGAAATGCAATAATAGCAGTTAGCACAAAAACGTAGTGCAACTGTAAGTATCGCTGCTACTGATGCTGCTACTACTTTCAACTGATGTCTGACCATAGTAGTGCAACAGGCTTGAATAACCTGCAGTAGGTTTGAATAAATGTACTGGATAAGGCAACGACAAGCATAGGTGATACGAGTTGCTAAGCTAGTTCATAGCAAATACACTAGCGGAATAATATGAAGTGCTTTACTGGAAAAACCCACCTTCGTCTTCATAGTCCACCAGCCATTCTGAAAGCCTACAACACAGTTTGTTCACTTGCAAGTAGTACACTGGCATACGGAAGTGTATTAGCAACAAAACTACTTGTTATAGTTGTTCTCATTACATTGTGTTGTGATCGCAGTTAAGTAAAATGTCTGATGTGCAGTAGAACTTCAGAAAGCAAACAATAATGATCGTAGACCACAACTAAGAATAGTCACTTTGCTTTGTCATAATGTCATCAAATGTAGTCTAATTTTGAACACTCCTTCACTGTCTCAGCAGCTAATTGCAAACAGTAATCACCAAAGATCCCACAATCACAATGGGCGACTTCACTTTTTGACATAGCTTTTTGACTTAAGACTTTCGCTAAGCCAAAGCCAAAGCTGAACGCCAAAGCCTGTACTTAGACCAAAGTTAAAGATCAAAGTTTAAACCAAAATGATTAAAAATCATGGAAAAACACGGTAAACCTAACATGAAATAAATGAACCAGTTACGCTTGCACCTGATTTTATTCAATTGTGCTGTTGTTTTAATTGTGCCGTGCAGGCAAATAATGTAATTATGTATAAAGTTTTACATCACTGTGTAGACATTTTGGCATTTATTTTTGGTACCAGACTGCTTTAATTTACTAAACTTTTACACGCAACAGCAAGTATTGCTATACCACGTCTTAACCATCAAAATTCTGTCTGTCCGTCCGTCCGTCACTCGAGTGGATCAGTCAAAAATACTGAAAGCTAGGATTACCAAATCTTCACCTTTGGCTGCCCGGAAGACTCTAGTTTCAGGAACCTTAAAGCTTTTCCATAAATTCGAAGGGGGTCACCAAGAACACGGGTGCTAAATGAGAGGGGGTTGGAAAAATTTGTGATTTTTAGCCAATAAGTTGCTGTATTTCAATAACGGTGCAAAACAGGGCCTAAGTTACTATTAATCACTAACAGGAAGTCGTACATTGGCTCTCGATAATTCAATGACCTTAGATGACCTTGAATGCCAAAACAGGTTTTTTATGGATTTTTCGGCGACTTTGGCCTCAAAGACATATTTCAATAATTGCGCCGAAATCACTAGAGATAGACCAAGACAGCTTGCATATGAAACTTTAGCATTAAACATAGTTTTCACTTCTTCAAATTTTGCCCCCCCCCTGCATTCAAGGAATTCTCCATACGGGGAGCGTGAAACTTGAAAACCATCTTCAAAATACTGGCATTCGGCCACTAAAACGGCAGCATCCACGCGAGACGGTGGCGCCATCTGGCGTATGTAAATATATCGTACCAAATGTCAGCCAATATTGGAATTCATGCATTGGACGTGGCGCGCAATACTGAAATTCATGCACTGGACATGGTGCTAGGCGTCATCAGCCATCGAGTCTAAATGAAACATCGTTGTGAACTTAGATTCTGTTCGCACCAGGCCTTCACATGTGCATCGCTGTTGCATGTTCCCCTTTGCATTAGCAGGGCTTTTCTTGTTGACTTAAGTAGGTACTTAGACCAAAGTTTAGGCTTAGCGAAAGGCTTAGCGAAAGTATAAATCAAAAAGTGAAGTCGCCGAATGGGTCAAAATAACAAGATATATGAATGCAAATACAACACAAAGAGATTTGCACTGAAAAAATGTCATCAGCACAAAATAGGCAATTCAGCTTATTTTAACTGGTCAAAAGCATATGAATTGTGTTGAAAGAAAAAAATAAATACTTGGTAAGGTTTTCAAACTAATATGAAAACAGAATTATAGACAATGATAAAAGCAATAATTTTTCGAGATTCAAGACTGTCAAAAAAGTTTTCGAGCGTATCAACCCCACATGGTTCCTACTATTCTGCAGAATTTATTTTCTTTGACTTTCTGGGACAAAATGAATTGTTTTCCTTGACTAACCAATGTGGGTTTTCAATCTCTTGCAATCACACTAGAAACATGGGCAGTGAAACAAATTTAAAAGTGTAAATACAAATAATCTGTGAGCAAAGCAAGCAGGAAAAATTTTGAGCTGTTGTACACAGTCTGCGTACAATAATTCAAATTTTTTCTGCATCTTTGTTGACTTTGGCACCCTGATACTTTTGAATTCCCTGACTGACCCTGACCCTCCGAGTTTTCCCTGACTTTCTCTGATCCTCTGACTTTCCCTAACTTCCCCGGACTATAGAAACCATAACTACAAGAGAATCTCTGACATGCTTCACCAAAACAGGTGCAGCCTACGAGGATTATCAATGTGCTACAGTGGTTAAATATTGAGTTCATAAAGATGACATGAGAGTGACAACATATACTGTGCATTAGTGAGTCTCTTCATCACTACTACGGGCTGCAGATGCGGCTCATTGTAAGCCGCTTCAACAACACACAGATTATCTGTATCACAATGTCCAATGCTGTCAATTTGCCATTCACTGCCACTCCAACTTTCAGTCTGCAACACAAATCAACACATGAACTATCGCTGATCAAATACATTACAGTCATACAACCACTTATGGTTTCTGTGTGGTGGGCCAAAATTTTCTGCAGTTATCTCTAGTAAAAACAGCTCACTCCACTATAGGCGACATGGCACAAGACTTTACAACCACTGATTGTCAACCAACGACACAAAAGCACTTCAGTACACGATGAACATTAAAGACAAAAATCAAACAGAACAAATGCAGCCTAGTAAGTAACTCTCCCATATTATACTGGTTACAGAGCAGTACAAAATACAAAATAGACTAAAAGCAGTGAGCAAAAAGTATTCCCATGTAAACTTGTTTCGTTTAAACTTAGTTAAATGTGACCTAATTTTAACAATTTGTCACATGTTCAGTCTAAAACAAACAAACTACAGAGTGCACAGGAGTAATGACCGCCATCTTGCCTAGAATCAATTGCTGCACTAGTTTGCATAGCACAATCACATATGTCTTCACATATAGACCACAGCTGTTAACTCACATTAAGCAGAATAATACAATCTACACATATCATCACTTATGCAGCCATCGACATAACATGGATATTTAAACATGTGCTCTACTACTAAAAAAGCATGGTATAAATATCGTCACAATAAATAAATTCTAGAATACAAAATAATGATTCATGCAAGATACAATGGTACTGTCCCGCTATTCGGAAGGTCCGCTATTCTCAGGGTTAAGGTTAGGGTTACCTTCGAAATAGCGAACCTTTGGAATAGCGCACCAAATTGATACAACTTTCAGGTTCTTGCTTGATGTCAATGCACTCAACTTCAAACATTTTCCTTAGCAAAGTGAGGTACAATTTCAACTTCTAGCTTGTCTCTCTGTAAACAGCAAAGGTGCAAAATAAAAGCATGACATTTGCAGTAACCTAGCAATACCACTAATTCTAATGCAACACATCGATTTTTTGGTAAACATAAATCCGTGATTAAGTTGACCACTAATGTGGAATACTGCCGAGATTAGACACACTAAAGACATGGCGGCCATGCAGGTAAACAAAATCGGTAGTAATGCAGAAATAGGTACAGTTACACTTATTAAGACCAGCTTCGTATTTCACCAGTGAACTGTACTCATCGAGTGCTACAAAAAATATCTTTACACCACTGTTCAATTCTGTCCACAAGTACCGGAAAAAAACACTTTAAAGTACCAATCTCACTGTTATCATAGCGACCACTGGAAAAACATCCTCGCGTCAACATTGCATCATCGCCGAAAAACATAAGCGTCGAAGTTGCGCACTTGAAAGTAAAGTAAGTAAGTAAATAAGGCATTCAAAAAAAATTCTTGCTGCAGAAATATATTCAAAATAAAGTAAAATTCAAAAATAAAATAAATTTGAAATAAGATAAAATTCAAAATAAAGTTTAATAATAAAAAATGAGATCAAAATTTAACATAAAATAAAATAGAATCAATTCAAAACAAAATAAAATTGAAATTAAATAAATTGTGGTAAAAACTCAATATAAAACAATATTTAAAATAAAATAAATTCAAAATCAAATAAAGTTGAAACTAAAATACAGAAAAAAATAAAATCGAGTCAAAATATACAATAAACTAAAATTCAAAATAACAAAAAAAAATAAATTTAACATGAAATGAAATTCAAAATATGATTTAAAAATAAAATAAAATGGGGTCAAAATTCCGAGCTGCCACCGTCCATAAGTGACTACTGATACAAACAAAATACCGTACGTAATGGGAATAAAGTAAAGACGGGAATAAAGCGATCAAAGTTAAACAGATTGTACGAATGAAAAGATCGGCTTCTTTAGGGACTGAATGTCTGCCAAGCCAAATGTCCGCATCTGTTCCAACTCCGCACCTACAGTGGTAATACCTGGTAAACTACATGGCGTACGAACTAGAAAGAAATCAAACCGCTACTGCCGACAGTGATAAATAATAACTTTTAAAAAAAACTGCAAATGATAAAAAGCTCTTCTTCTTCCCGTAATGTACAGATCCTCTTGCGAGTAATGTCGTACATATCAATCACCTAAATTAGTTAATCGCCGTTCAGATAATAATTATGATAAATATTCCCCACAGTTTCTATTAGATGGCGGAAATAGAAAGGAAAAAGCTCAGACAAAAAAACAAAAGTAGACTAACTTTAAAATCTAAAGATATAGTGATGGTCGATAAGTATATTTTTATTATATCGAAAATGTTGCATCGCTCAAATCGCGTTATTGTGGTAATTTGTTGCTGTTGTCGGTGTGGTTGCCTACTTTTCAAACTTAAAGCCAGTCTTTTAACGTCTGGTTAATTGCTGCAAATGTTGTAAAAAATTACTAGATACCACATTCATATTTCCAGCCACTCTTTCACTGATAGTGATATCGCCGATTATATAGAAGTCCAAAATCAAAATCACGGTAGTTTGTTTCTTCTGAGTATGGTCAAACTTAGGTTTAAACTTAAAACCTTGAAGACTTAAAGATTAATTTTCGTTATGTAGGCTTACGGTAATAATCTTCAACATGTCCACAATTACGGTAAACAGCAAATCTTCTCGATCATAAATGTGGACCGTCTGAGATTTTTGTAGGCGGGCCTTATCAGTAGACTATAGACTCTAGTGGGGCGTTTACACAATTCAGCAAACGTCCAGCATTTAGCACATGTATACTAAATATTACATTTGCTGGGAGTTTGCCGGATCGTGTTAACACCCTATAATTGTAGGCACTTTTCAAGTTAGATATGGATGATTATAAATATACTGAATAGAAATTCTTGGCATATTTCTGTGTTTAAGAATTAGCTCGAAAAAATGAGATGTTTTGACCTAAAACATCAAAAGACCGTGACCCTAACCAACTGTAGAATCCTGTATAAAATATAACCTATGGTTACATCGTGCAGATGTTTAGCTTACAGCCTAAAATTTCTATGCTTAGATGTTTGACATGTTTCAGAAAAAAATGTTTTTCAGGAACAAAAACTATTTTCTTTCTTTCTACTTTGTGCCAGATTGAAAGTTTCAGTCTGGCAAAAAGTAGAAATAAAGAAAATATTTTTTATTTCAGTTTTTTCATAAAATTTTGCGCAATAGGCCTATTACACAAGCATGATACCAATCACGCACACCAATGACATATTTTTGAAGGATCCAACAAAAAATTGGGAGCACAGATTTTTTTCATGTATAGGTGGAAATGTCACAGGAATTTTTTCACGCAAAAAGTTCAGCTAGGGAGCTCAATTTCTGTGCATACAGTGTGGTTAGACAAAGTCTGGTCTGCAGAATAACCAATGACTGGTTACTGGTAGGAAAAATACATCAGTCTGATTGGTGTACCAGTAAAATTACTAAATGACTGAAGCAATGCATATTCAATCAATCAATAAACAATTCAGTCAATCAGTCGAATAATCGATCAAAAATAACACCTCAAAAATGACCAGTGATGTAAGCTGCACAACGTGTTGATAACGCTCAGTGGCGTCTATCCCTATACCTGGTGGGCGCAGCTTACACCCAGTGAAAAATAGGGAGGAAGTTTTGATAAGGTTGTAGATCAAAACCTGCCCCCTATTTTTACTTCCCCTTTTTTCAATCTGCACTTTTAACAAAACTCCCCCTATTTTCACTGGGCAAACTACACCCTTAACACAACTTTTCCCCTAAAGGTGGAAAAGCCCAAAATGGAGGGGAAAACTTGAGTCAGTAATTGGAGAGAACCTCAGCCCAAAACTGGGATGAAAGTTGTGCCCAATTTTGATTCCCAATTTGTGGGGATAGAAACCACTGATAACGCTGAACTACAAGACTAGCAGGCCAAACTCAACTGCTTGCATCTCATGTCGACTACAACTATAATATACAAATAGTGACTTGAGACAGTTATCATTGAAAATTTATCCCACGAAGTTCTTAAAAATGTTGACTGATCTGAGGCCGTAAGACCAAGCACAATATTTTACAAACTAAGAAAAAATTTTTTCTATGATTATTGATGACGCCAGTCACTATTGGTTTTGCCACACCTCAAAACAAAAGCAAAACATTTGAACAAAAATCATTTCAATGTTTCAATGTTGCCCGCCACGTGACACGATTTGGACCAATCGCAAGCTAAGACGTGCAGGTATTCTGTGTTGAAGTATAATAATATTTATTATTAATTAATTAAATTTTAATGCCCTAAGGTGCGAAGAACCAAATTTAAAAGCAGGTCCAGACTGAGCGACTAGATCGAGATCTGGTACAGTACAAGTTTGGTGTAAGAAAATGCTAGTTGGGCAAAGATGTGCATCAGATACCGAGGTGCAGTCAGTCAGATAGAACATATGTTTAAACAAAATTTGGACGATATGTTGAAAAAATAAACAGTACTGTTTAACATTTAAAGAGGTGACATTAACATTTCGTGTCTTCGCTCCTATGCTGCTTGTCACTTGTGAGTTATGCTACTGGTGGAGAAAATAATACACAAATAGACTGTGTTCTATTAACAGACAATGTCACAATAATGATGCCAGCATCAAAAAAATTTTCATGCACGTTCAAAAGTAAATTTTGTATAAAACATACATGGTGGACCAAAAAACGTGCCACTTTACTTTTGTCATCTTCGCCAATTATTGATCGATCTCCAAAATTCTTTCACTGACACACTCTGCAGACAATCTGCAATAACGTGACTATGACACATCCCACCACACCGTAAATGCATCTTTACAGTACCTTGTGAAATATCAATAAAATATGCATCTAATACAATAATAGCAAAGAAACATTTTCAGACCAACATTACAGTGAATGGTCTGCGTGACACTAAACTGTGAGAGTCAAAGACAGTCTGGTGTCATATGGATCATTTATCGCGATGTTGGTCTGAAGTGTTTTTCCATTTACCTAAATTTTAAAAAAAGTGTAAAGTAGAAAGTAGTGTAAAACGCATTTACTGTGTGGTGGAATGTATAATGATCAAATTACTGCAAGTTGTCTGCAGAATGTGCTAGTGAAAGAAGTTTGAAAATCAGTCCATAAATGGTGAAGACATAAACAAATGTAAAGTGGCACGTTTTTTATGGCCCATGATGTATATTTCGGACTTTTCCCCTTTTAAAAATTAATGAAATGGCGCCATTTTATAAACTTATTTATCAAACAACCCTCATATTACTACTATCAATATTATCATCAGATATCACAAAACTATCTCATTGCAACCTTCTAACATGACTAAGACACATAGCATCTTGTTCAGCAGCGACCTGGGCTAAAAACCAACGAAGGGGGAGAGGCAAAAAGTTCTAGTTTTCCAACAGACAGCCACCCAGCCCCCTGTTACGATGCCAATGAAGTTTCAATAAAATAATACAATAAATTACAACTTCATCAAGACACAAAGTCAAAGAGATAGTTTGTGTACTTTCATATACCTGGGGTTTCATAAAAGGCACTTTTCTTTCTCTCATTACTCAATTGAACAGCAACAAATTTATTCAAAATTTTATAGCAAACATGGCCAAAACACACCTGAACAAAATGTGGATAAAAGTTGAATGCACTTTGCCAGTCATTACCTAACGCCGACATCATTAAATGTGTAGTGGCAACAAGGCTGCTTGTCTCAAATGGTGACCACCACCGGCTGCGATGGGCAACTTTTCATGAAACACCGTGTAGTAGCATGTCGATATACAAAAGCATCACGGATGTCCAACACAGAATGGCATTTCTACTCCAGACATATCGGAGCTTTTGATCTTGGCACTATCACACTGGCGCATTAAAACCACACCAAACAACACCATCATTGACTTAGCACTAGCCATAGGGAGAATGGGGGCATGTGCAACCCCCCTAAAAGCCTACTCAAGTTACTCAAAATAGTGCATACTATGCACACTACACCCACACACTACACCCAGAGTACACCTACGATACTCCCACACCTACGACTGGAAAAACTCTCTAGGTTTCTGAAAAGGTTTTAGTGTTTATATTGTTTAGGATTTTTAGGTTTTATGAGCTTTCGGATTTTTGAAAGTTTTTGGCTAACCACACTAACGATCCCGCCTATGTCTCTCTGTCTGTCGTCCGTCTGTAAGACACATATTGTGGCCAAATGGTACAAAGAAAAAGAAAAAGTAAAAGAAGATATCGCATAGACAGCTAAGGTCCTTTGCGAGGGAGCGGATCCCCTTTTGGTGCTGTGAGCCGACGAGGGTTAAAACCAATTAAGCTAGCATACAGCCCAAGTCGGCCAGATGGCCAATGTTACCGGCGACACCAGCGCTGATTAACAGCCAGCGCCTTAAACTGATGAAACTGGTATAGCAGCAGTCCTGGCCACAGGGCCTACTGTTACGCAGAACTCGCCGTTTTTTCCCTAGCAATGGCTGTAGCCATCACCAGTACTCATTTTGCCTACCCACGAAGGGTAGAAGGCTGAGTTGACATAGTTGGCTTGGCTTCGTACTGTGGACAGTCACCCATCCAAATATTAACCGAGCCCGCCGTAGAGCAACTTTGTCGAACAACTTCAATGATTTGACTCGACGTGTTGCCGCTACGCCACGCTGCCAACTTCGTAATGATAAGGCTTACTGGAAAACTGTCTGAATAAGTAAATGGCTATTGTGGTATCACATCAAACCTTCCTACAACTCATTCCCCAAACAGGGGTATTATTTGCATCCAAACATACGCATCATGAATAAAAAGTAGTAGTAGTTGTTGCTGTTGTTGTAGTAATAGCAGCAGCACTAAGTTAGCAATCGGTCCACCATCTCAGAGAGCAGTCTACGCCTAGCCAGTGGCCACATGTTTAAGTGTCTCGATATGTAGTAGAAGTTGTAGCAGTTGTTGCTGCATTGGGACTAGTTTTAGTAGCAGTAGTAGTTGAAGTAGTAGTAGCATTCGATCTAGTAGTTGTCACAGCAATCGGTCAACCATCTCAGACAGCAGTCTATGCCTGGCTACATGTCCCTGTGTCCGTGCAAGCCGCCACAACTCGCCAATGGCCATCACGAGCGGCGTTAGCAGCGGTAAACACAACATAAGGCCCGACACCTGCCGACGACCTGTAGCAGTAGTTGTAGACTGTGTAGTTGTAGTAGTAGTGCCCCCGCCAGAGCCACTACGACAGCGCTGGGCAGACTGTGAACGCATTGGTGCCATGGCTGCAGTGTGGAATAGAAGGGCGTCAAATACAGCGTGCCTGGCTGACTGAACCAATGATTCGTTTACCAACTCAGCCGCATCTGAACACACAGTAGTAGCAGCTGTGGTAAAAGTAAAGTCCAGTACTAGCTATAGTGCTTCTTAAAAACAGAAGCGCTTTTACCATTTTGGAATCTCGGAAGTGGCAGCTGATTGACATGAGCTGAGGCAGTGGAGACAGTTCACTAGTCCAAAATAAACCTGTGAGTCAGGTCAAGTCGGTCTGTTGCAGTGTCACCGTCAAAATCTTCTGATGCTGTCTGTTTCAATACATGTCTTCTGAAGTCGACCTGAGAAGTCGACTTGACCAGTAATCATGCACTTACCGGTTTTCTCAAATGCAGTTATCGATGAGTTGGAGCAAATAAGGCAATTTGTAACATATTTCAGTAACCGTATAAAATAACGATACACCGATTAGGGTAAACGGGATTATCAAGTTTCAACACCTCGCAGAGCCTTAATTGTTAGACGATGACATAGAAACCTACGTGTGATTCAGCCTAGTGTGAATGACGTAATTTCCATGCTGTTGTTCCCATTGCACTAAATCACTGAAATTTTGTATGCTTAGATTTAAGACACGGGGCTAATTAATAGTGTAAAAGTTTTTCCATAAGTCCAAACGGTTAGCCACAATACATCCATTACAGACGAACAGATGGCCAGATGGACGACAATGACGCCATAGATGCCGTACAGCACAGTTGTTATATACCATAAACAAAAGCGAAGAAAAGTGGCAAATACACGTGGATAATGCTGTTTGTCGTTGAGGGTATTTACAGCCGAGATCGTTTGAAGTGAAAACAAATCACTTTTCCAAACTGCAGTGCGCTAATTGACACATATGAGTTCAGCATAGTCTACAAAGTTTATTTTCTCAGGTTATATTCGTTGTCAGCCAAATATGTATCAGTCCATATTTATGTTGATTCTCATATATTTGGCCTATATATTACATTTTGCTCAAAATTATACTGTTCTAAATTTATTTCAATTTATGTACGGCATTTTGAGCGATGGCCATTGTTGTCAGTAAAGCCTGATAGCTATTACGTAATTGGTCGTTAAAGAAATGCAGTTATCACGTGATCGAAATTAGCCAATGGCAAGCGTCGTTATAATTAAGTCTGTCACTTAGCTAACTGATGTGGGGATTGTGTTGGTGCAACGCAATCGATTTAAGTGGCCGGTTAAGCACCACTTAAATTTAAGTGGTACTTAACTAAGTATATACTTAAAATTAGTTGTTGCAACCAGCCCTTAGTCCAAAAAGGCATTATTCCAAACAGCACGAGGGGTAGAAATAGAGTTAGAATCTTAGGGCTAATGATCAGGTTAGGAATCGAGATAAATTGCATCTTTGGCCTTGGCAGACTTTTGCTAGGTGGTCCTTGGCTACGGTGGCCCATGACAATCGCAGAATGAGTTATAGCCAATTTCCGACTACTGGAGTATCACTTTGGACGAGTGACCAATCACTGTGGCAGCCGTTATAGCAACATCAGTAGTAGTAACTTTAAAACTTCAAAAAATAAATTGGTGTACAGCTCTTCATGGAAAATCCATCATCACAGATCTACAAAGTGTCACCCACCATACAGGATCACACAATATTACCTGCCACCCGACACAGGTAAATGCGCACGATCTTAACCCCAGCCAGACAGAGCAGTACTCGATTTACTTACCCCCAAGGGATGGAAGGCTGAGTTGACCTTAGTGTTGGTTGGTTATATACCAAGATGGTTTACTTATCCGCAGACAGTCTCCTATCCAAGAACTAACCACTTCACAGCGACCCAAATAGGAATGAAACCCAAGACCTGTTGATCCTTAGTTTAACGTCCTAATCATTGCACCAACAAGCCATGTTGCAGTTCTACAAGGCGAGCCAAAAAAACGTGGCACTTTACTTTTGTCAACAATAACAAACAAGTTGGTAAAATTGAAAAAAAAAACACTTCAGACCAACACTGCAGTCAATGGTCTGTACGACACTAGACTTTGTGGGTATAACACAGTCTAGTGCCATACAAATCATTCATCGCAATGTTGGTCTGAAGCATTTTTTTCATTTACCTAAATTTTTGTTATTATCGTTAGTTTTTGCTTACATTCATATTTCACAAGGCATCGTAGAAACACATTTACAGTGTGGTGGAATATATCATAATCGCATCATTGCAAATTGTCTGCAGAGTGTGCCAGTGAAAAAATTTTGAAAATTGGTCAATAATCGGCGAAGATATGGACAAAAGCAAAGTGGCACGTTTTTTGGCCCACTCTGTATTAGTGGTTACCTGGGTTTAGCAGTAGAACGGCTTTGAGTAGGACGTACTCCTCTAAGGTCAGTGCTAGACTAGACAATTTCTTGGCGAGCAGTAGGAGTGAAGTGCACAAATCTGACGAAATTCCAAACAATTCCACTTCATTGCTGGACACCTGCAACAGATTGAATATAAAACTAAAGCCCATGTCAGACTCACGACAAAATCACTCCACTCTATCTTGCAACTTTATCGTGCGAGAAATACAGATGGTTTCTGCGTTCAGCAAATTAGTTGCACAACTCATCAGAAGTTTTGCATACAACGTCCGAGTCAGAAATTATATTATATTATTCAATTTTACTGTGCAAAAGAGATGTGCGATGACGTTGCCTGACTTCAATGCACATCTCTTACAGCAGGCATAACTCCGACTGCCAATCAAGCAAAAAAAAACAACAAAAATGAACACAAATGTTTCAAAAGCTTCTCAGGACAGGCTACACAGTTGGAACAGCTTTGGTGGTATTCATTAGTGGTTTTAGGGGGTCCTCGGCTAGATAAAGTTACGGGGCTCTTTTTTCTGCTCCTCCCCTCCATTTCCCTTTTCCTAGACCTCTCTCTTCCTCTTCTTTCCTCTTTTCTTCCCCTTTCCTTTCCAGGGCATGACCCCTTTAGTAAGTAAGTAAGTAAATTTAATTTATAAAGCGCACAATGTCAGCGAGAAACTCACTGAATCTGAGGCGCTGAGGCAAGGAGTGAGGCGGGCCACTAGACATGGCTAGACGTTGTAAAATAGAATGTTTTGAGAATGTTTTGTTTTCATGCAGCTTGAGAGTCTGAAGAGTGCTCTATAAGAAAACTGCACAACAAATAAAAATAAAGCCCAAGTAGTAGTAGTAGTAGTTGTTGTTGTTGTAGTAGTAATACCTTGAAGTCGTGAGAAAAGACAAGGGTGCCAGGCTGGGCAGCAGAACGATAGGCAAAGTTCCAGCAGAGGATGTCCAGCCACGTGCGCTGCAGCAGTGCCATCTGATCAGCCAGCACCAACACTGAGAAACCTATAGATAACCATATGAACAACCATACACAACCAGACAAGAGAGCCGTCAAGACAATCATACACACAACCATATAGACAACCATGCAGACAACTGGACAAACAGCCATACAGACAACCACAAAAACAACCATTCACCAATTTCTATTTCATTTGCTAGAGCAGCCTAACTGACCCCTATACTATTTGGAGCTCCAGTAATACAGATTATCCACACAATGGAACCAGTTGTTAATGACTTAACAACTCTTCTGAAGCCTTATTGGCTGGCTTAACAGTTAACCACTAAGGCACTTAGCAGTTTAAACCACTAAGCCATTAACAGTCTTAAGCCAGCGACTAGTTAGATCATCAAGCCTTAATGGCTGGCTTAGTGCTTTAAACCACTAAAACATATGTCACTGGTAGTAATTTTTAACGATCACAACAACCCATACGTGATTCGTAACACTGGCATGTGACAAACTACCATTTCCCATGCAGTCATATTAGGGGACCGCTAACTTAATGGCCGGTAGATGTTCGAGGCCTTAATGGCGGTGGTTCCGGGGACTAATACAGATTGTCGTAAACTATTATACGCTGAAGTGCTAAAACACAGAATTGACGTGATAATAACAAACAAAGTCAACATGTTTCTGGTTTCCATAGTCTTTGTGATCAACTGTTGTCCTATTACTTCAAGTTTTCCAAAGAAATGTTTGTGGAGTGACATGTACAACGAATGTTTGATATTAATCCGCCGCTTAGTTAAAATATTATAGTTATAACAACTAACAAAAGAACCACAACAACAACAACAACAACTATTACTACTACACCTACTACTAGACAGCTTACCAGGGACTTGTTTGGCCCATGCGACAATTGCAACAAGCTCACGGTCTGCAAGTTTAGACAGAGTCAGCAGTGTCTTCTCAGCCGAAGCTGCAACCGAAGTATCGGGACTAGCATAGACTGTCTCCGGCTCATGATATAGTAGTTGCTGTAGCAACCTATCACCCCCTGTCAACATAACACATGCAGTAGTAATAGTAATAGTAATAGTAGTAGTAGTAGTAGTAGTAGAAGTGATAATAGTATCATTAGTAGTAATATCAGGATTAATGTACACTGTCACCGGCTCACAGCGTAAAATCTGTTAATTTTTTCAAGGTACAGTAGGACCACTGGGACCAGTGTTGAGGTGAGGTGGGAAACGTTACATGGGTTTCGTTCAGGAAATTTATTTCACTTTCAAATGATGCAAAAATGGTAAAATTATTTAACATTTAATAAAGCCATCACCGATTGTGTAATGTTCTGTTTTTTAGTTGTAATGACTAACAGGAAAAGTACCTATTACAGGTCACTAGTTGGATGGGTAACTTGTCTCTGTACAGGTAAACCACCTTGGCATATAACCAACTACCAAGGTCAACTCAGCCTTCTATTCCTCAGAGGTAGCTATATCTCATGCACCAGCCTGCTTGGCTGCAGTTAAGGTGGGACACGTTCAACCGTGTCGGGTGACAGGTGAACCCTGTTTGAACTCTATGGCAGGTGATGCTCCAGAGATCTGCGCAGATTAACACCAGATGTATATAGACAATCTTTAACTCTCTACCTACCAGTGCTGCTATGTGTCGTCAAGGCAGTGGATGTGATATGATAATCAGTAGAAAAGTCGGCATTCCCAGTAGAACAGCCAACGCGAGGCATCTTGTATCGACCACCCTTGCTGCGATCAGGCCTTATACCTACACCACACAGTAAAATGCAGTCGCAATTGTTGTAATTGATGTTGCTGTAGTTGTAGTCACTGGCATAGCAACAGAGGTGGAGGAGGGAAATTGGGTACCCATGCTCCCTAACAGCCTACTCAATTTCTGAAAATAGTGCCAAACACCAAAAAAGTTCATTTTAATGCCAAAAAATCCTAAAGATTTCTGGGAAGGGGGCATTCGAGTGAAATGTGTTCCTACTGCCCTCGCTATATCTTGATCCTGGCTATACCACTGGTTGTATTAGTGCCGCAAAATATCTTGCATTGACCACCCTTGCCAGGCCTTATACCTAAAACATACAGTAACATAATGACCTAATAAGAACAGTTTGTGAAAAAAAAGATCGGCCAAAAAAAACAAAAAGTTGCGTTTACAAGATAAATGATGCTTAGCCAAAGACAGACCAGTTTGAAAGAAAGAAATGGAACTGAGACAGACACAGAAGACTGAGAAGAGATGATGACAGCACTGCCAGAAAAGTACTACAGTGGACACCACAATAATCACAGAAAAAAAATAGCGCAAAAACCTGGGAAAAAACATGGAGAAAATGTGCAGACCTCAGGTTTCAAATACAGCTGAAAAAAGATAGAGCACAGGACAGAACTGAATAGACAGATGTTGCCTGTACAGTCACTGGGAGTGACAAAATGTAAGTGAATTATTATCAATTGAATTAACAACTTAATTAGCACGCACAATGTACCGACAGACAAGGAAATACTACCGCTACTGCTGCTGCCATTAGTGTCACGTTTCAAACACACTGGCATGAACCCCCCAAAACCCACTGGGTTTTATCGGGCAAACCCAACCTAAAAACCACCCCAATGCAGTGTTCATTCCCATAACTTATAACCCATAATTAGAACCCCCAAATCCATCAAATTTAGATTTTTGAAGCACCAGATATAACCCAGACAACCAAAATGCAATAAAACTTAACAGGTTAGGCTTTTGAAAAACAGATTTTTAAATGCTGACTACTGCAGTTGTTGTTGCAACAATGACCACTACAACAATGACTACTACTACCACAGAGCTTACCTTCAGGGTTCATGCCCTGTTCAAGGCACTTGTTGTATCGACATGCCTGGCAAGCCTTTCGCCTCTTCCTGGTCATCTCACACTGACCACTCGCTGGACACACGTACTCAATGTGACCTGCGCCAACACGGAACAATAACTTACACTCAATCAATTAGTAGCAGTTCTTGCACAAAAAGCCAGCCCAGCTGTTGCTAGGGAAAGCTGACCATACCACCTATGTCAAAGGCCAGCATATGACTTCCGGTAGCAGAGAGAACGTGATTAACTCAAGATTTCAATGTTTCTATAGATGCTACAACAATACTGGCTCTACAAGGCTAGTATAACAGACGTCATACACAGTCATCTCATTAAATCATACTAATAATAAATAAATTACCACCCATTTGTAGGAATGGCAGCTTGCAGTGGAATCCGATTTGGTACCACAAGGTAGCCAAAAAGCAACCAGATTAACTTGTTTAAAAAGTTTTCCGGAAATATGTACTGTTTAGCCACAATACATACATTATAGACGACAGATAGACATAAACGACTGACGACAGCTTGCGGCGAAAAACTCAAGTATAAAAGCAGTCTGTCAGTCTGTATTTAACATCCAATCAAGCCAAACTAAATTGAGTTTTTATCGCATGCCAGTTATCTGCACGATTTCCATCCCAATTCACTGATGCCAATGTAATAACGAGCTACATGCATGTAGGAAAGCAGTAGGCCTGCATTGTACGAACAAAACTAAAACTAATACCAACAAAATGTTTACAGGACTCTAAAAAAATGTAAACTGTACTTCTTGGCACTGTAGTCTTAAAGCCAATCAAGCTATTAACTTCACTGCACTGTACAATATACTGTCCATTCAACTTTAACAACAACTAGTTCAGTCAAAGCTGTCATCACTTAAGGCCCAGTCACACCAGGTGAACGCATGGAAATCGCACTGAAAAATAGTCTGTGTGTCGTTGTTCATCGTCATTTGTTACTCGTTCGTCGAGCAAGCTGCACCGATGTTTTTGATTTGTGACCATCCACTTGGTGCATTGAGTTCGGTGCACAATTGTGTGCATGCTCAAAATTGTGCACGGAACTCGACATATAAATGTAGTACATGTCAGAAGGATGCGGGAGATGTGCAGGCACCAATTTTGTGTCAATAAGGTAAAAGTATCTACAACAAAATTATGTTTAGGATATACTGTAATATTTGTTAAGTA
>Ga0209367_1003264_pt1 | contig 21995 bp, 10 predicted proteins | sample WorMetLIZISLAND2_FD_187412 | JGI IMG/M metagenome (GOLD analysis project Ga0209367, IMG submission 187412) | Marine gutless worms symbiont microbial communities from Max Planck institute for Marine Microbiology, Germany - Olavius geniculatus... ... | reverse complement strand
ATAAGCAGCATGTATGTACCTATCTGCAACCGTTTTCACATTATTCGAGCCAATAACGGCAAAATGACGTCTTTTTAGGGGGGTACCCCTCTTCGACGCCCTCGTTCGAGGGGAACCCCTGCACCCAATGGCACGAAATTTTGTCACGATAAACTAGAGATCTTGGGGCAGTCCACAGTGAAGATTTCGTGATCCTAGCTTGCACCGTTTTGATACAGATCACGAGTGTGACAGACAGACGGACGGACAGACGGACAAACGGACAGACGCCCAGACGATGGCAAAGACGCGCGAAGCATTCTGCTACTGTTTTCTGCGTTGCAAAATATAGGATTTGTCGTAAAATAATACGCGTAATATACATCGAGCATGAAGGCATGACGCTAATTTAAGTCAATTTATGCTAACTTTAGCTTAACGTTTATGTTGTTTCACGTGCAGGGTGCGATGGAATACTGAGCAGCGACGATGAAGATGTCATAAAAATAGCGTCGGCAAATGGCGGCGGGGGCGGCGTTGGGGGTCTCGACGGAACGATACGCGTGGTACCGGGGCAAGATGACAGCTCGCCTCCACGGGCGTGCCCCGAGCGGCTTCAGCTGACTGACTGGACAACACGAGTCACCGCCAGCGCCCCTTTACTGCCGTCTGATGTCGTCGTCTGCCTCGGCACGTGCAGGAACGGAAGATACCAGACAACGATGACGACGACGACGACGACAGCGACGACAAAGACAACAACAACAATAACCACGACGACAACAGCGACAATGACAGAGAAAATGTCCGAGACAACTTCGACGACGACGACAGGGACCGTGGTTCCGCCGCCTTCCTACGACGAGAGCGTCTGTCGATGTGTTCACCCTGTGCCGTTGTCGACCTCGTCAGTAGCTCGCTGTCCCAGTCTGAGTCAGAGACATTATCATCCCGCCATGAACAATGATTTTCTCACTTCACAAGCCGCTGCACAGCTCAATTACAACACAAACCGATCTTAGAACGAGGCGGCGCACACCATATCGACGATCGATCTGATCGCGTTAGTCGTGCGATTAATAATAAATATTTTATTGATTTTAATCGCGTGTTAGTCGCATCAGTTTAACGCGTATCTGGCTTGTGTTTCATATGGCCTAAATGTGCGTCAGCAAACGACAGAAGGCTATAACTTTTGATTATTCTTCGCTTCTGACTGCGTTTTCGTTTTCTGTGTGGAGTCAATGAAGTGACCATGCAATAATAATTGTCGTAAGCTGTCAACAGTGAACGGCTTCTTTTCGTTATTCTATGTAAACAAACTGGTGGCCAGAAACATCGCAGTTCTCTCGGGAAAAAATCTCTGCCATTTAGTCATAAAACATAACATTGTACGCGTGTTCGTCAAACATACGAGTCATCTTATCTTCACTGTTTTTGATCTCCTACCGCTGTTGGACATAGCCTATGAGTGGTCACCAAATTCGTGCAAGGTTAAACTCTCTGCTACCTCGAGTCCCCCGGTCCCAAGAAAACTTTTATTGTCCGACGAGCAGACGACGACCCCGTTCATCATCATGCAATGTCTAGTTCGGTTTTCAAATGTAGTCCCTAGGCCTATTGACGTAGCATACTATAACGCCGATTCTGAACGTTTTAATAAGTTATTGGTTATAATCTTGCAACAAAAACTTGTTTGCCTAATATCTACGTGTCGTCTTTTTACTACAGAGTATAATTGTTTCATTGACAGCATTTCTGACATGTTTTGTTAATACGTTTTATACATAACAGTGATTAGATTTAAACCTAGGCCTATGTAGAGTACGATTCTTATCTAAAATCTCCGAGTCGGTAATCGCTCTGTTTCTTTTGTTAATTTGTGATAATAAAACGCTGAAACTAAAAGGTGTGTAAAAACCGAAAGAAAGTGAGCTAAATTAAAAAGCCATATCCAAAGCTGCAACTAAAACTGTAGAACCATTAGGCCTACTTGTAAAATACTGTACCCCTAAAAGTGGTTAGTTACCGGTAGTGGCTCGACTAGCCTGAAAACAGTTGCAAATAAGCACAGACATACTGTTTATCGTAACAAGCACTAGTAACGAGCTTTTAATGGTGTCAACATTGATAATCTTAAATGACCTTGAACCCTAAAATAGAGGGTTTGAATGTTTTTTGCCAACTTTCATTTGCGGCGCACATTTTGAGAGTGAATTGCGCCGAAATGGCTGGATAGACCTGGACAACCTGCGTATGAAATTTTTAACATAGATCGTACATTTTTAACAATTTCGTTATCCTTTTAATACGCATTGTTATTTTATTGCATGCTGTACACTGACTGGTGATTAAAAACGGCGTCTCAGCTGATCAAGTTACAAATGATTAATCAACTCAAAACACGAGCGTACAGCCTTACAAAACATAGCAAGAGCTTCATTACAACCCACAAAATTCAGAAGTCACAAGGTAATCATTAAGATGTGAAAGGAGACTGTGTTCAAAAATCTTAGACACAACAGGATTGAGGGTTATTGCCCGGTAGTTATCCATATTAGAGAAATCGAGAGATTTGTCTTTCAACAAAGGAATGGTAAGATATATACCAAACTCAGAAGGTATATATACATGTATTTATGCATAATAATGGCATTAAACCAAACTAATAAATGCAGAGATATAGACTTATGAGAGTAAAGAACATGTTCAGCCATAACACTATCTACACCAGGAGCTTTACCGGTCATGAGTTTGACAATGGATAATTCAACCTGATCACTACTGAGTAGACAGCAACCATTAGCAACAGTTTTGCAGTAAGCCGGAAACTTGTCCTGGAACTCACGTTTAAAAGACTCATTATGACTAATAGAATTATGTTGACACACTTGCAAAATTATCAGCAAAAGCATTAGCAATGTCTGCATGATTATTTAGTCCGTTAGCAGTAACCATTGATTTCTACGCTTTTTAACTTAGGCCTACTGTTCCAACTTTTCCAAAAATCGGAACCGTTCTTCAGAATAAGGCGATCATGCAAATCATTGGAAATTTCTAACCCAGTATTTCGCTGATGATGCCGTAAGGGACTGGGCCATACAGACTCGTTTCCTCTCATAAACATCACCAGACATGGGCCGACCAGCAGCAACCCAACGTTTATGGGGCTCTATACATTTAAGCTTGAGTTCATCCAATTCCACATCACACCAATATTTATAAAAACCAACTTTTCTACGTGGAACACAAATTGCGTTAGCAGCAGTAAGGACATTAAGGATTTCCTTTTTACGCGCGAAAGCAGCTATGCTTTCAGCGCGTCTTAGCCATCGCAATTCTGTCTGTCCGTCTGTCCGTCTGTCTGTCACACTGGTGGATCAGGCAAAAACGGTCCAATCTAGGATCACCAAATCTTAACCGTCGGCTGCCTGGAAGACTCTAGTTTCAGGAACCGTAAAGATTTTCCATAAATTCAAAGGGGGTCACCCCGAAGGAGGGCCCTAAATGAGAGGGGGGTGGTAAAAATTTGCGATTTTCGGCCAATAACTCGCTGTATCTCGGTATCGGTGCGAGATAAGGCCTAGGTTACTATCAATCACTAATAGCTAATCGTATACTGGCTTTCGATTGGCGCCGAATTCAATGGCCTTGAATAACCTTGAACGCCAAAATAGGGGGTTTTATGGATTTTTTTGGCCATTTTCGCCTGTGAGAGTCTATATCATTCACAAGGTGGCGCCACGCCACTGACGCCACACGCGTCTATGACCGATGTGTCTTATGGTCCCGATGGACCGAGTCCAAATGATATGCGATTTTCGAAACTATAACTACCGAACTGGAAATGCTATAGGCTTTCGTGCGTCTCGTGAGCTTTGCTTAAATTTTTTGCTATAGTAATCATCAATTAGCCCAAGTCTACCACAAGAACAGTCAGGAGTGCAGTTAGAAAACTGATGAACATAGCCAAGACCAATGGCTTCAAGATATTGGTATAAGGTGTAGGCCTATTTATCATACAACCGCAAATCTGATTTGTCCAAACGTAGGCCTACATGTAACTGATAGGCCGTGTTACTAGCTTTATTATCATTGCTATGACATTCAGGTGCAGAATTCAATATTAAACAAGTCTCCAAGGGAAGGTGATCAGAGAGGTTATACTTATTACCAACATCAATAGTAAAAGAACTAGACACCAGAGGTAACAAATTCTTTGATACACAAAAATAATCAATTAGACAGCAGGCCTAACGCTGTAAAGAATCATGACAGATTATAATGATAAGAAGAATACTAATAATATAGCAATTTATAAAGCGCACAATGACAGCCAGCTGAATCTGAGGCGCCTATAGAAAGTCGCCATCGCCCTATCCATCGCAAACTTTCTACGATTTACCCAGTGTTTGAATTGTGAAAAATTAGTTGAAAGGTTGAACTTTTTGACGGTCGGAGCCCGACCAAAATTATTGTGATGCAAATCCTATGTATATAGTATAGCTGACCCCCCAGTACATAATTTGACAGTGTGTTAGGGGGGAAGGTGGTTGAAAAACCAGTTGGGGGGTTCAACCCCCTAACCCCCAGCAATTCAAACACTGGACTTACCGTTTAGCCACAATACCGCACGCTTGGCATTGCATAGGCCTATAGTGCGTTATGACCCTTCAACGTCATCCAAGGTCAATGATTTTAATCTAATTTGACACGGCGTAGGCCCTATCTCTCACCGTTTTTGAGATATGGCCAGATTGAATGGCATTAGAGCACTAGAAATTAGAGAAGATGGTCAATACCGTCGAGGTCGGCCTTTTTCGAGTTGCAGCCTGTGTCCATATAGCCAGAGGCATATGCTTGATTACCGGCTTACTTACTTATTATCTGCACGGGGTGCATAACAACTCGGATAAGTGTGTAAGTTTACAGTTTTATTTCGTTATAAACGATGCTATAGCAATATTAAATGCTTCAGCCTTCTTTAATTGCGTTTAATTCTGAGGTTCATTAGTTGACAGTGTTTCTGTTGTATACTTTATTGTTATGTAGTTGGTTTTGTAACTTTCGTTGCAATGTTTACTTGCTGTACAATGTCACGAACGAATTATGGATTTTTCGCCCCTTGGCCGTTTCGCCCCTGGCTGATTCGCCCCCGCACCTTAGACGATTCGCTCCTTGGTTCGTTCGCCTCCTGGCTTGTTCGCCCCCTGGCTGATTCGCTTTCAGATTGGACGATTCGCTCCCCGTTGAGTAACAGAGGTGTACAGATCCTGAAATTTTTGAGTCCGCGTCAGTCCACAGATTTTGACCAAGGATCTGCTGTCAGTCCGCGTCCTCAACAAGAGAGAAAATAATAGGATTTGCGTCCGTCTGCACTGAATAGGCCTGCCTCTTAGACTAGTCATTAATACGTAAGGTAAGCCACAATGCGCCTAGGCCTATAGAATATTACAATTTACCGGTACCAGTGCTACCGTGCTACGCACGACTCAACACACACCACTTCTATCTGTTTTTAAATTTTATTAGGAAATAAATACACTCATCACAAAACAGGATCCGCGTCAGTCCCGTGTCCACAAATTTTGTCACAGAACAAGATCTGCGTCCATCCGCTTCCACAAAAAAATCCTGCGGATCTGGATTCACGGACTGACGCATTTGCAGTTCACACATCTCTGTTGAGTAATATCTTGTCTAATGTAAACTAATATTTTTTTTCGTTTTTTACAGAACGACAACAACTACGGTAAATTGTCACTCAACTGATTAGTAGGCTTAATATTATTTCAGTTAATATTATACGTGACAAAAATACTTGGCGTAATAAGTGATCACAGCACAAAACAAAGTCAGTCGAATGAGTCGATCATCTCAGGCTTCATAGCAGCGGCATTGTGGAGTAATAAAGTACTTACAATTTTCAGACTGACACGTTTGCAAATTTCTGATATAGCCTAATTCTGACAGAGACCCTCATAAATTTCTGCATCAGGTTAGTTTGTTTTTTCCACAAAACACAGATTTTTGCCGCAAATATATCATTTTTTGACAATAGATAGCTAAAATGCTGAAGACCAAACATCAGTCTACTGAATGGGTGCTGCATGTGTGTTGAGTCGGCCTTCCTTTGAAATGAGTTCTTACAGGTAGCCTATACTTTGGTCTAGGCCTAATAATTGCTACTGCATGTTGACGAAAGTCTAGATCTATAGATAGCGTCATACTGTAAACATTATAGGGCGACAAAGTGCTGTAAAAAAGCAAATGGGGTTTCTGACTCTCTGTATAATGAAATATAATGATGCCTATGCTTAATTGAACACACGACTAAACAGTCACGCAATTGTTTATTCTCATTGTCATGCTACAAGCTGTCTAAACATTAAATTACGTATTATAGCATATGCATATTGCAGTTCATTGTTCTTATACTAATCGATATTGAGTTACTGGCATTCAACGGGTGCGAATCGTCCAAGCTAAGGAGGCGAATCAGCCAGGGGGTGAACATGCCAGGAGGCGAATGAGCTAGGAGGTGAATCATCCAAGGTGAGAGGGTGAATCGTTTGATTAAATAATTGCCAAGAATTGGCTGGTTAACTGTTGCATAGAGAACTGTTGCTAGTAATCGCCACTTAGGCTTTAACCTTGAACTTTGCTGAAAGAGTGCACGTGCATATTATAACAACAAAAACCTAAACTGCACCATTAGCAAACAGTGATATGGTGGAAAAGCCGGAAGCTTCTGTACATACCTTGTTGAATTTCAAATGGCGATATGACTTTTTAAAATATCGCTGTGTCTTTACATTCGAAAGTCGGACGGCTATTCACCGAGACCATGTCTGACGTACCATGCAAACATGATCGCACCATACGGATATCACAGAGTACAGTGTTGTAAGAGACTGTGCAGCAGTAACTGAATGATAAAAAAATCTGTTTTTGATTGTTGTAATGGCTTGATATTTGTGTCATTCTGTGGTTGTAGGCAACAAGTGATTCCTTTTTTTCTTAGTGATGTTCATATTGTTATGACTTTTTATCACTAGAAGCATCAGTGCATCACGTTCATTGATGCCTTTATGGGTAATTCTTGCTGCATATTTGTTCAGTTTACCTTTGTATGACATTAACTTTTTGTATTGTTTAGTTGTTTCGCAAGTCAGAGTCAGTTGTTAACATAAGGATATGCATTTGTCTTTGTCTTTTGGTCCATCTGCGGGAGATGGCATCACTTATAAAGTTTTGTATGAATTTTCTTGATATTTTCAAGATGGGAAGGCTGCGATGAGGAACAGGTGACATTTTTTGTGCGGTGACATGACTCAGTGGAGTTTTATGTTTGTCAACTGGTTAGAATATGTTAATTTTACCTACTTTACTATTATTTTATTCCCTAGCAATGATTTTCGTATGGACTAGCTTAGTTTCAGTGTTGTCTGTCAGTTGTAAATACAGTTGTCAAAGCATTAATTTTTTAATGTATGCATTAATGCGTTAATAACACATCATTATTATTGCTGGTATTGTAGCTGGACTACTCCGACAGGGTGAGTGGAATGAAGCCCACAAAGTCGTGCCTGTATCGCAGAACCGTGATGGTAGCGATGGAACGGCGACAAAACAATTTTTAATTACTTGAATATTATTCAATCATCAAATAAACATAACTGTTGCTTTACATAGTTAAGTGACTTTATGTATGTGCGTTAATTTTTTTAACACCCGTTAATTCTTTAATGCGTTAAAGCCGTTGATGCCTTAAGTTAATGCATTAATTCGCCAGCTTTAGTTGTGAAGTAAGTGAGTGGGAAGGTACGAGTTCTGTCCGACTGGTTGAGTTGCTGATGTGTTGGTCAGGGTTGCTGCGGCAGCTCCAGTGACGGTGAGCAAGGCGATAGTGTATACACAGATCACGCCGGCGGTGTCGTGGTAGAGATTCCTCCTCGGTGCTCTAACAATCGTCGGACGACGACTGGTCGTCACGCAGACACTCAGAATGATGAATCGCTCACCAACCTTGTGTCATTGCAGGTAATACAAGCTGTTTTGAACAGCCTGCGTGTAAAAATCTCTGGTATGATTGCATATGTATGTTCTGCATTTTGATGCATTTTTGTCGAAGCGTGCGCTGGTGATGCTGATTATAATTATATTGAACTGATGGGGTTGATGGTGTAGGTGAACTGCGGAGAGATTTTTTTAGTTCTCTGTTCACTGGATTGTGGTGGCTTGAATACTGATGATTTAAAGACTTAATAAGCATGTTAACGAGTTATGAGACACAACGACAGCAGAAAGCTGAGAAGGGCAGTGTGATGCATGGTAATAAGAAGAAGATTTTGCATAGACAACTGGTTCTGTTGCATAGGAGCTCATCCCCCTTTTGGCACTTTGAGCCAGTGAGGGTTAGATCCAATTAAACTAGCATTCAGCTGAAGTTGGCGTGATGGTCAACTATTGGCAGCCATCACCTTTAACTGATTGTGCAGAGATGGAGCGTAATCAACTTTTCAGTGTGCATTGTTCTGCTGCATGATGATAGAATGACATCTATTGATTAAGTCCGTTTTTACACGTTGCTTTTTCCACATTAATATCGAGCTGCGTGTGGTTTGACTGTCCATCTGTGATCAGGTGGAAGAGGATGACAGATTCCAGTCACCCACTCCAGGCCAGCATCAGCAATGTAAGCACTGTAAGACATCGCTGACAATGACTTCGGGTGATGAGTCTGCAAGTCCGCACTGTTATCGGCTGCTCACTCTCATAGGTAATATTACTGCCTGGAACTGAATTACAATATGTTCTGTGTGCAGTTTCACAAAGCTGTTTGTCAAAGTTTCTCGAGTTTTAGACTCAACCTTAAGAGTTATAGGGCACAAGTCAGTAATTGTGCAAGTCAAGCACCAATTTGCTTCTTCGTGAGTTATTACTCCTCTACAATTCTTTCACCCTCGTATTGTCATTATCACCACATTCTTAACATCTATCGACCTTTCATTTTTCATTTCCAACTTCAAAACTTTTAGATCTCATCTTTTTTAAAAAATTCTTCTTTCCATAAACATCTGTCTGACACTCATCTGTCTGACTTCATTGATCTCTGGACTGCTGACATTTTTCTTGCTTGTGGTTTTTTTTGTTCTAGTTCAGTTTTTTGTTATTTTCTTTTTTTAGTTTTCTGATCTCAGGCTTTTATCTTTCTCTGATAACACTCTGTTTCTGGATATGTTGTTTTTTTTACGTAGCAATGTGCTCGTTTCTTAATAAGTTATAAAAAATTTATCAAATTACAACTTTTTATCATTGTTTTTGTTGACATTTCGGCAACCACTGCTGCCTTGGTCGGTACGACTGTCCGCTAGGTGTAGCTGCAACGGACAGTAAGTCGTAGATGTGTGGAAGTTGGTAGGACCCCTCGTCTTGGTACACATTAGAAAAGAACAAGGCAGCAGCGGTTGCCGAAACGTCAACAAAAACAATAATAAAAGGTTGTAATTTGATGAATTTATTATAACTTATTAAATTAGCCTATGTTTCAACCTATGAGTCTATTCAAAGACAATGTGCTCATTTCGTTTCTCTTTATTTCAGTATTGTCAAAACAGTTTTAGTTTATTTTATGCCAGATATAAGTGGTAGCGTGCCTGCTAGCTTTCTAGTGCAAATTGTATTTTGCATTGTGTATCTGTCGATTTGCTATCGTCTGTAGGCAATGGTAGCTACAGTGGTGTAACAATTTGGTTGGCACAGCATGTATCATCCAAACGGTTGGTTGCTGTTAAATCCATAGATTTTGACAAGTGTGAACTGCCGCATTCACTGGTCCAGGTAATCACTATAAACTGTTGACTCACCTGACCTGCTAGAATGATAGTGGGCAGCCGGCATTAGTGAAATTATGATATTAAAGATATTTTGCACATTATTTACTGTACATGAACTGTCTGTCGGTGGCTTTCAAAGTACTCTTACTTTAAATCTCGGTTTCGTTCTACTGTTGTGAGAACAGTGCTTTATGAAGTGAACAGTTTAAGAATCTGATTTAATTGCTGTGGCAGAGGATGAGGTTTTATGCCATACTGTGTGTGTTTAAACAGTTTTTAATATTTTGTGTTTATTTTTGTGATTATTGTTGCTTATCAGATGTAGCTTTTTAACCGTTATGGTTGCATTTATTTTTTCCATACCTGGTACTGTTACAACAATTTTATCTAACTGCCATCTACATCTTATTTACTTTTTACCTAGTGTTTTTAGGTTTTAATTTTGCCTTTGGCTGCAACACTTATTTATTATTTTATTTTCACGTCCACAATGTACCAATTGTTAGCGTTTATGTGCGTTGGTGATGATTCGATATCAGGATTTCAATTTCGATACGATATCAATACAACATTTCACAGAATATCACGATATCGATATCAATATTTTAAAATACTAAGTATGTAAATCTTATGCGAGCATGGGAACAAGATGTGAACATTGAGCAAGGCAGTATACTGGGTTTAGATAATAAAATATGTCTCTGGGTAAAATTATATTATGACTGTAGTTAAATGACGGCACCATTAACTCGCCCAATTTGTAATCTTTTTCCAGTCATGCAGTCTGTAGAAAATATTGCAATATTATCAAACATTGCAATTGCGATATTCAAACGATATGTCAAAAAATTCAGTATTTTTTTCGACGATACGATACGATATGTCGATATCGAAAACAATATATCAGTATTTTCGATATATCGAATCATCACTAATGTGCATTATAATTGTCATATTTCATTGTAGTTGCTTTGTGCATTTTACTGTCATAATTATGTAATTCATTATAATTGCCATGTGGGATTTTAATGTGAAATTTTACAGTTTTATTTAGTAAGTAAGTAACTAAAATGTAAATTCATATAGTGCATATTGAACCTCTAATGTGCTTAGTGAAATCTTCTACATCTAACTGCCAAGTAAAATGTGATTTTGTTGAAAAATGACGAAGTTATAGATTTAAACATTTATAGCTTAAACATTTTTAATGCTAAAAAATCGTTAGGCGATCATGTCAAATAGTCTATAACTTTGTTGTTTTTCAACATAATCACATTTTACTTGGCAGTTAGATGTAGACGGTTTGAGTAAATAAAGCTGTAAAATTCCAAATAAAAATTCCAAACTGTTGCTGAGAAAACGGTGAAAAACTTTTGGGGGCTCCTTTTTTTGCCACACCCTGTAGTTGATTGTAATTATCATATGTATTTCTGTTTGACATTGTTGGGGAGCGTAGCATGAGGTGCGGATGCATCGGTTGCTGCAACACAGAAACATTTTGTCTGCTATCGGCTGCTTTACGCACAGAACCGAGTGCTGGATGGTTATGCCGCTAATGTCATACGGTCTGCACTGCTCTTCTCAGTTAATCTTGTGAATAGAATTCTGTCTTAGTCGATGGGCTTTACTCTTCAGTAGTGCTTTGATGGAGTTGGATAGGTGAATGATATACTACATGCCATGCACACAGTCTGTTCAATGTTTAGTGTTCTTACCGGTCACTTCTGCAGAGCCTGACCTAGTCTAGAGTAACTGAAAAGATGGCAAGTTGAACATAAATCGTACTTGTAGTATCACTTAGTAAAACAGTAAACAAACTTAGCAACACTAATTTATTTTAAGGACTTTCTGTGTTTTTTCTGCATTTCTCTTACTCCTTTTTAATATAACAATGGTCTATTTAGAGTCTGTTATTTGATGATTTAAATCTTTTTGTGTTCATCTTTTTATATCAAGCCACTCTGCTGTGAGTATTATTTGTGTGGTTCTATATTGTGCATGTTCAGTATTGTTATATGTACACAATGTGTATATTTCATTGTGATCTGTGACATCAGGGTCTTGTAGGGATCTGCTCCACGCTCATTTTAAAGATGGCTTGCCGGAGATGGCAGCTGCTTACATACTGCGAGATGTACTACAGGCAGTCAACTATCTACACAATCGGGGCATTATTCATCGGTCGGTCTGACAGTTGTATCTGGTTTTTCTCCCTTTGTCCTCCAATAGACAGCATTCTGAAATTAATGACTTCGGCTTATTTTGATTTTTTGTGTTTTGTGTTTCATATCAGGCTTTTTTCTCTGTAAAGGTTAAACTTTCTGCTTTATTATTAATTGTTTGTGTGCATTGCCTGGAAAGGCCATGACCAAAATGATCTGTTATGTGTTTAGTGTTGAGTCACCCACTGTCTCTGGTTTCTGTGCTGTCACTTATTAGAGAATTTAGTTAGTTAGTGACAATCTGCTTTGTCTGTAAATTAGAGCACCATAGAGCAGTGTTTATCCGAGACTTGGTGAGTGGCCAGCCATTGCGTTGCTGTACTAAATTTACCAACTCTGTCCACTTAGTGTGCCATCTGTCGTATCAGTAATAGCTTGTAGGATGCATCATCTAAGATGATCAGAGAAATATTTGTCAGCAAAATATTATTGCAGGAGTATGTATTAATCACATGTCGTGCTTCGGGTCCAATTGCAACAGAGCGGGTCGAACCCTAAAAAACTTTTTCTGGCAAGTTTTGTTAACTTCAAAGAATGAAACATTTCCAGATCTGTTTCCGTTGAGTGTTGATTCACATGATTAGTGCAAGGCTGCAAACTTTGTTAAGTTTAACTAACTAGTGAAGTCAGTGGATGCCTGGGTGAAAAATAACCCGTGGCTGCAACGAGAGTGTGGCATTTATGTTGGTAATAGCTTGCCAGATATTATCTTATCATCTAGTATTATTGTATGTGTGCAGTGATATAAAGGCCAGTCATATCTTGGTGCAAGTAGACGGTAGTGTGCGGCTGTCTGGCTTTCGTCACTGCTTGAGCATGACGCTGCATGGCCAGCGGAGGAAATCAGTCCATGACTTTCCCGACTTCTACATACATTCGTTGAACTGGGCGAGTCACGAACTCCTTGAACAGGTTTTCAGTTTGCTTTGTATCACACATGCTTTAGTCGCCATGTTTGTCTTTGGTCTCCCTGTTGCTGGCTTTGTGCATAGATTGCTTTTTAGGTCAACCCCACTACAGAGTCGATCTATTAGAGCTGCTCTGGCATCAGGACGTTTTTTGGTTCATTTACAAATATTGTTTGTGAGTGGTCTGGTGCATTTGAGCTTCACAGAAGGCATCTAGCATCAGTGATTCCTTTTATTGTTTTTAATTGTTGGCATATCTCATTTGTTTTTGAAGCTTAACGAATGTTTGATTGAACTGAATTTGATAATTTTTCCAGTCATAGATATACTTTCTTTATATTTTGTGATAGATTATGTTCATTTTAGTCTGGCATCGTGGAATAGTTGCATTAGACGTGTAGACGTTGCAATCACAGAGCTGCAGGATGTCCCCACTTCCAAATTTTACTGTGTTGGAGAATTTTCTTCCAGAAATACAAAATCTGGGATTAGAAATCCCCACTTGGGAGTGTAGTTTAAGAGCAAAAATAAAATTTTGAGCACCCGTTATCTACACTGTCAGAAAGTTGCCACTTCCTGCCCTCAAACTTTTTTAACCTGCGATGCCATGGCTCTAGGGTCTTCATACTTTGTGACCAAATGTTTTTGAATGAGCGTGTAATTTTCATTGTTCTGTAATGAGTGTACAAACTGATGCTGGCCTTGTATATTCTGCATCAGATTATTGTGGCTGGCTATCTATATTCCACTGTTGTGTGGTGCAGAACCTGAGTGGTTATGATACCAAGTCGGACATTTACAGCATCGGCATAACGGCATGCGAGCTGGCAAACGGCGTCGTGCCATTTCAGGATATGCCTCTTACTCAGGTTCGGTACTAGACAGCATTGTCTTTTTGCTTTCTTTCTCTGCATATAACAACAGTAATTATAAATCGATTCTGAACTAGAAATATATTATCATTCACCTGTGTTGCCCTCTGATGAAGACTCACAAGTTACTGACTGTCTGCTTCACTGTCTTACTGGGTTGATTTGTTCATTACTGATGTATTTGTATAGCTGTCAGATTACCTTGATGTGGTGTAATGCATTATGGCATTAATTATGATTAGAGAAATTAATGCCATTTAGAAATTCAGTGCACAGACATAAATGTGTTCAGCAGGAGTGCCAAAATACAACAGAAACCACCCAACAGTTGCAACTGCGGTTATTTGATGAACAGCTAATTATAATGTCGTTGCAGCACCACTCCAGTTTTCTAACTTAGAAATTAAGAAATTAAGCAACAACGAGTTGCAGTTTATTTTGTTTATTTAGTTTTTTTGTCAATCATCATTTGGTGGCAAATTTGATTTTGGTCACATCTTGTAGATTAGTCATCAACGGCATGATATTGAAATTTATCTTTTTCAGTCATTTGCTGATAGCTACCTACATCATAGGCATGAAACATAAATGTGTCCTATAATTGTGATTTATTTGTGATTAATATAATGGTCCAAATTATAGAGTTAATAGCTTGACAGCAGTACTGATGGTAATGATGATGATAATGCAATGGTATATGCTGCAGATGCTGCTGAGTAAAATTGAGGGAACGACTCCTCGTCTTCTTGATCTCACTACTTTGCCTGAGCTTAACGACACACGTAAGACAAACAATTTCTTCTTCTGTCAATGATTTACCGATGTTTTTCAAAGCATCAAAGCACAGAAGGATTGTTGAGTCCATCGAACAACAAGTTGTGTCTAATAAGAGCATTTTTGTTTTTATTTAAAGTTCTCAGCACCTTGATGCTGTCGGTCGGCTGACATGATGAGCATTTGGTCTGTAGAACTTCCATTAGAACAGTTCCTAAAAGTTTACTTTTGTGACTGGCTTAACTGAACTAACTGAGGAAAATCTGGTGGTTGACTTCTTAGCTTTTGTTTAACAGTTCACGCTTTTTGGTCATCAGTCGTAAGCCTGGATTCTTCAAAGGAAAAAAATAACAGATGAAGTTTAACTTCTGATTGCCTTTCTGAAATCCAACCAATAGTAAGAAGCAATAATTGAAAGTAACTGTGTCTGTATGCTGCTGCTTTCAGTTATTATTTTAACCACTCAGTTGTTCCAGAGTCTTGCAAGTATGACTGAAAGGTCTGTAGCGTGGGAGCTTATCACCTTAGTGGTGTTTGAGCCACCAAAAATATAAACCCAGTTAAGCTAGCATATGGCACACATTGGTGGAATAGTTATGCTAGCTCCCCTAACTATACTAACTTATAGTAGTTGATGCAAGACTTTATGCATGTCAGATGTAATTTGTGACTGTTATTAATCCATTATTTCTGATGTGCATGTAATTCTTGTTGCTTGTTATTATTGTTGAAGTTGATACAACAAAGACATCAACCGAATGTCACCCATCAATGCTACCGTATCAGCGCACCTTCTCCCGATATTTTCACAACTTTGTCGAAGTCTGTCTTCTCTCGGAACCAGTGTCTCGGTATCAACGTTCTTAGCTGTAGATGTAATTTGACTCGAATAAATTGGTCAGTTTTAGAGTTTCATAAGAAGCTTAGTAATAACTACTACAGTGGTGCTTTATACAGTCAGTTAGCCAGCATCTTGTGCTTATGAATGACATAAAATAAAATAATAATAGGTTGTCGAAGATATTTTGTAAAACTCCTGAATGATGTGTAGTTATGGATGAAGGGTGGTGGATAGACTGTTTTGTGAGGAAACTTCAAAAGCGTGGTCTTTGAATGTAGAATATCATGTTGCCATTGGCATGGTGATGAGGATTTGGGACCACAGTTTTCTGACCCATTTCTGTGGATTTCTATGTTCTTGCACAGTTTTGTGGAATACATTACTGGCCAATTTTTCTATTCAAATTTGCTGCAGAATTTGGGAAGGTTGTAGTCTAGTGATGCTGGTGCATGTGCAGGCCAACAGCAGCGTCACTGAGTGGACATGAACTGATGAAGCAGATTAGTCGCAAACATGACCCACCACCACTCATTGAACTACTGCGACCATTGAACCCCATCACTGCTGCCAGCGTTCCTCTCTCAGGTCTCTGCGTTTACTATGTCTTCTTTGAGTACTAGTGTTTGGAGCAGCATATTTCTACAGGGTAGTCACAAACCTGGAAACTCTGGAATACTTAGTGACAGTAGTAGCTGTGATCGTAATTGCCTGAGTCGTGTAGCCACTTCAAGCTTAAATCATTCGAAACATTTTGACTTAAACAGTCTGGCAGGTAGTGGTTGATATGGCAAGGTCTGAATATGATCATGTTTAAAGAGGCAGTTTTAAAGATTTGGCAGAAAGTCAAAAGTTGCATACCCGTTTTGGCACATCGTGTGTACCAGTGTATTTGCTTATATTGTATTATACCATGTTCCAAAATTAGCGACACCACTACAGATAATTTAATGTGAAATTGTTAATACCCGACATATTTTCACAACATTTGAAACATTCGTGGAGACAATCACTCTGAACTAGTCTTTGAAATTTTTTGCTTAAAGCGGCCACCTTTAGCCTCGACGCAAGCTCTCAGTCTAAGCCGGGTATGCTGCTGCTTGATCCCTTTGTCGATAACAACATATTGAACGTAGCTCTAATGTAAACAAACTCTGACGTCATAATGACATCACACTGAGTGCACACGGTAAGATGCAGGTGTTATAATATGACGGTAAGTAATGCTACGGTAGTGCAGTGTACGATATTTTGTTGAAATCTATGAATTATAGACTGAATTTGGTGTGCTTGAAACAAGGGGTGTTGCTAATTTAGGGACACAGTGCATATGTTGTGTATTGATGCTTAACATGAATGCATATTTATGTATGACATCATGTTATGGTACTCATGCTACTGAAGTAATAAAACTTACTTACTTACTTACATGGTTGGTGGCATGGTCTGATGGTTGCATCAACGAAATTACTTTGCACTGAGTTTGTACCGAGATGGGTGCCTTTCACATGTTTAACGTCTTTGTGTTTAATCAAGACAACCAGGTCAACTCAGCCTGGCACATTGAGTACTAGTGAAAGGTTGGATGTAAAGAGGTACGCTGTGTGATGCACCAGTTCCATTTCCGTGGTCTGGCAGTGTAAACTGGTGTCTGGCCAACGGCTTAAGTAAATGGGAGATCAGCACCACACTATAGAATTTACAGCTCAGGCAGAACTTTGCGTTACACTTTACCTACTTACTTACTTTGTGGTGATGTAGACGAGATGGCGGTGGAGGCTTTGGCAGAGAGGTTGAATGAGGAGGTCGTCGTGACTGAAGACTGGACGTTCTGATAACAACAGCGGCTACAATAACATACCACTACTAACTGTGGCTCTGGCAACAACGTACCACTACTGTCTGTAGCAGCAACATACCAGTACTGACTGTGGCTGTAGCAGAGCTGTCTGTGATCTGACCGACGTCTGCTTCTGTGTCCAAACCTCACACTCGGCCTGACATTTGAAGCTTCTCCTTTATTCTCCCGAAATAAGCAGATTTGTCATGAAAATGCTGAAAATTTCCAAAACTAGAATGAAAGCATTCCTCACCCAATGGAAATTATGATAGTACGTTATATGCTCCAGGGAGTGCTGACCCTGTTCTTGTGAGTCTTGTCTCCACTTTTAGAAATGTAATTTTGTCACTTTTACCATTCAATGTTTGAACACTTTTGTTGTGTTTTCTGGATTAACTAATTGAAAAATGTCCTCGTAAATGTCTTGAATATATTTTGACGGTTTAATGGTGTTCTGAAAAACAGCTGCAGAATGTGAGTTTTCATTGCAAGGCTTCAGCAGCTAAACGTTTAGCTGCGGTGTGTTGTATATACATGCTCTCTGTCTGTGTGTGCGTGCAATTGTCTTCTGTTTTCTAGATAACTTGTGTCTGTAGAGCGTCCTGCACTGTGATCCTAGCGCTAGATTGATGATGCAACAGTGTGTTTTTTGTGTATTTATCACACTTTGGTGAACTTGCTATTTATACCGCATGGCGAAAATAACATTCTGAACTTCTGCGTGCATTATTCAGCCAAGTAGTCGAAATGAATCGGTGCAAAAGCATATATTTTGTGACCAAACATCTTCGAATATGTGTAAGAATTTTCGCCTAAAGTACTTCCGTATTAGGTGTGATACAAACGAAATAGCGTCACGCGCCATAAAGCAATTTTTGCAAGCAGTTTGTCATTTGTGTTGCCGCTTGTACCCAGGCTACGCCAAAACGTCACAGTAGTCCAAATCATCAGTCAACTGATTTACAGAAAATGTGCTGAATTGGTCCTCCATTCTTCTTTGCCACTGTTGCTAAATGCCTTTTTCACTGCAATCTGGCTTTTCTGATTCTGGCTGTCTGATGTTGACATGATGCCATTTGTCTCTGATAACATTCTGAAGATCTTTAAGGTTCACAAACAGTTTACGCATTTTTCGTAAACACGTTCTTGGGAGGTAACCCAAACTGAATAATGTAGTGGCATTCAAATCTGTTGAATGTGATGTCAGTTGTTGTGAGCTAACAGAATCTGGTGTTTTGCGTCAAAGGAAAATTTTGAGTTGCTTTAATGTGGTGTGATGGAATGCTGTCTTTACATAATTGGATTTTCAACTGGTCTTACGTCATCAAGCAGCATTCAGTGGCGTCATTAGTGAGGTCACTGAAATTTATAAGTAAGTAAGAGTACATATTGGTCTACAAATGCGCGAAAGGATACTTATCTCTATGAAGTATAGGCGTCGTTATAGTTACGCAATGTTTGGGTCGTTTTTTAGCACCACCCAGTATAAACCAACTGCATCTCATCAGTTCGATTTGTGTAAAACGTTTGATTTATTGCATAGTGGGCAGATAGCTGCCTCTGTTAATAACACTACATACAGCATGTCTCGTGTCTGATGGTTTTCTGCTTAAAACTATACAACTTGCAAAAACACATCTGGACTATAGCGAATGAAAAATAAGTGTCAGTATGGGAAGACAGAGTGTGGTTGTGTATTAAAAATGCTGTCTCAAGAAAGTATCCCCAACATTTTCGACTGTAACTTGAAAACCAATTGTCAGATTTTGATTATTTTTGGGGATATTTTTTTTTGAGACACAATGTATATTATTTCGTAACTTTGTCGCAAAAGTATGCTTTGCAGCCAACCAAGGAAGTGCCAGTATGCTATATACCAGCCCATATCATCCCACTATATGCAGACTTCTAGCATACTGCTGTTTAGTTTGACAGCTCTTGGCATCTTTTTTGCTCCATTGTGTATATTACATTGCTATGCATTGATAGTAAGTGTGTGGCTTTTGTTTCTACATTGTGTCTCAGAAAAACAACTCACTTTTGTCTGTGCTCATAACTTCGCAACATTATAACTAATTTGATATACTTCGCCCAGCTGCATAAATAGCCATTTAGCCGTTGCAGCATGCATAGTTTTACTGATATGCTAATCCATTTTTATGTAGTTTACATACTAATGCTGTTGCTTTGTTGTGGTGTTGTGTGAATATGCCGTTTATTAGATCTCATGCAATTCTATGATTTTTATGATTTTTATTACTTGAAAACTTGTCTGGAAATACTTTTGTTTGCTTTATTGCATTACATGTATATCCTTTCAGCATGTCAGCATTTTTACTGAACGTCTGTACTTACTTACTTACAGCATGCTCTAATAACTTAATGTCATAAGTACGTCGGTTTTTGTTTCCCAGATATAACAAGAAAAGTAATTTTGAACATTTGACAAATTATTATTTATGTATATTATAGCTGAAAGTCTGCTTGTGCTGTTCAGCTAAGATGTTATAACTTGGCTTAGTTATCGGCAAAGGTAAAAGATGTCGTTTTTCTGAGACACAGTGTATACTGTTACATTCTTAGGTACTTGAAGCTGGCCGTGTTATATTTGTATATTTGCTGGCATAATGTGCTTCCTTGTGGTAACATTTGTGTGCACTCTGCATGTTTAGAGCTGGTACGAAATTTGTACAGTTTAATTTGCCGCCGATTCTTACTTTCTGTGTGTGTCTAGTATTTATTCGGTTGTTCCTGGCTGCTCATTTTGCACTTTGCATCATTTTCCCCTTTCCACTTGCTGTAGAATTCAGTGACATGTTTATTTGGTGAAGAATAAATTATTTTACATTTTTATCGGTCGTTCACCGTTTCTGCTGACACTATGAATATGTTGCTGCTGTTGATCAGAATTCGTCCATAAAATTATTATCTCCGGCAGTGGCATCATGGGTTAAAAACATTGCGGAGCAGGTCATTTTCTGACAAACAGCTGCAAATTTCGATCTAGGAAATATGGATGTTCAAAATGTCAATTTAGCCACTAAATTTCCCTTTCCCCCCAAGAAAAAAATTTCAGCTGAGCATTTTGTAATTTTGGACTAAAGTTTTCTGACAGGTTAAAATTTACGAGGCCTGTCCCGCCTCTGCTGCCGCGATGCCACTGAAATCTCCATCGAAGAAAGTAATGTTTTTTACCTCCTGTCTTCTACCTATCTCTGCTTGATGGCTCAAAAAATGGCTTTAACTGCAAGTGTTGTTACTGAAGCGGATGAACTTGAGAGATTTAGTTGATCACGTTATACAGCGGTCAAGTTTAAAATTAATAGTGGAGTTTGCCTACAAGTGCAACAACGCTGAGAGAAACTGACGGCGTAGGCCTATAGAATGCAGCTGTCATTGGTGAGCCTAAAGCGGTTTTATTTTTACTATACAGGGTGGGCCAAAAAAAACTGGCACCATTTTTGTACGCCTTATACCTTCACCAAATATTAACCGATTTTAAATTTTTTTCACTGTCAGAATCAGGAACAAAATTGTAATACCGGGTAACACTGTCACTATAGATCCAACCACACTTCATGTGTGTCGCTACACTACCTTGTGTCTTCTAAAAACACCGCGATACGGCGTTCTGCTTTTTAAAACACTTTGCTTAGGCCTACTAGTACATTTTCTTCTGCCTGTGCCTAGTGACATCATTACTGACGTCATTGGTATTTTTGGAAAGTTTTATTTGTTTATGAAAAAATATTGTGACATTGAGAGTGGGACAAACTGTCACAGCGTTTCGCTGTAGATCGCGCCATTGGTCAGTGGCGTTGCCGGCTTGAGTGTGTAGTCCAGCAGCAAGGCGGACACGTTGAACATTTGATGTGATTGAAACTAAAAACTGCAGAATGTGACGGCTACTTTAGACAATAACTGAGATATGAAACACGTTATTTCCTGTTGTTAATTTCTTAAATCGTGCTGTTATAGAAGTCGACTTGTTTTCATTTGTTTCTTTTAAGACACTGACATTTCACAAGGTAGTGTAGCGACACACTTGAGATGTTGTGGAATTCATTGCGATAGTTTAGTTATATGACAATTTTTTTCTGATTATGACGGTAAAACAATTTTGAAAGTCTGTTAATATTTGGTGAAGTTATAAAGCGTACAGTAAGTTGGGCCACTTTTTTGGGCCGACCCTGTAGTTTTGTAGTGCTCGAATTTTTAGGCGCTTTCAGCGCGTCTTAGCCATCGCAATTCTGTCCGTCCGTCTGTCCGTCTATCTGTCACACGGGTGGATCAGTCAAAAACGGTGCAAGCTAGGGTCGCCGTATCTTCACTGTCAGCTACCTGGAAGACTCTAGTTTCAGGAACCCGTAAAGCTATTCCATAAATTCGAAGGGAGTCACCCGAACGAGGGCGCTAAATGAGAGGGGGTGGGCAAAATTTTACGATTTCTGGCCAACAAGTATCTCAGTAACGGTGCGAGATAGGGCCTAGGTTACTATTAATCACTAATAGGAAGTCGTACACTGGCTCTCGATTGGCGCCGAATTTAATGACCTTGAACGCCAAAATAGGGGGTTCTATGGATTTTTTGGCGATTTCGGGCTGCGACACAAGTCTGTATCATTCACAAGGTGGCGCCACGCTACTATCGTTATGCGATCCAGATAGAGAATTTGGTATTTGTATATTAACTTAGCGTGAACACCCCAATTTTCAGCTAAAC
>Ga0209367_1003263_pt1 | contig 21995 bp, 12 predicted proteins | sample WorMetLIZISLAND2_FD_187412 | JGI IMG/M metagenome (GOLD analysis project Ga0209367, IMG submission 187412) | Marine gutless worms symbiont microbial communities from Max Planck institute for Marine Microbiology, Germany - Olavius geniculatus... ... | reverse complement strand
CACTGCAACGGTTTAACGCAGTCATCCTCCACGACAGCTTTCCCACGTGTTCAGACCTCTGGCCATCCATGGATTAGTTTTTAACTTTACCTTTTTTGTTTTTAACCCCCGGCATCTTTACTGCCGGAGGTATAAAAAATAAAATAAAAAAAATGCAAGAGTCACAAGATGTCAGTTTTTTTGGTCATCTGATATATTTTGCATTGTTGGACTATTCCAGTAGTATGATGCTACTAACGACGTTCAGAATGTGCAAAATCTTACTAAAGTCACCCCAGTTGACGGTAGTGTGTCGTTGTGGTAGGGCCTTTTAGATGTAATTGGTTTTGACCTAGAGTTTTTTTGCCTTGGCCTTAAACTTGGTCTTAAGTCCTCGGCTTTGTTTTCGGTTCCAAGTCCTTGTCCTCCAGCACAAAGTCCTTGATGACATCACTGCGGACAGATGGAGAAATGTGTACCTATAGGCGTAATCGCCTGCGCTGCGAGTCCAAGGAGTTTTCTGTCACTCTATCTGTCCGTCTGTCAGTCTGATGCGTCTGTCTGATATTGTTTGTCTGTCTGAATAGCTGCGTGTACAGGATATATACGTGTACGTGATGTGTGTGTAGTTTGATTCAAGCGGCGCGACTTCGGCATGCCGAGGAGGAACACACCGTCACCAACGCAGCCGACTTGAGCGAAGTAGGCCTACGTAGGCTACATACTCTTGTGTCTTGTCTTATCATGTCATGTCGAAATGTTTGCTATAGGGCCGCCCTTCATCCGTAGCACAAGGGTTATGTTATCAGCCCCTGCAGTTAGTCATCGATTCATAATGCATTTTGTCACTCACGCACGTCGTTCATCAACATCTCTGTGTAACCTTTTTAGGCCGCCCGGAATGGTAGTTCCCGGAAGGCCTTATGTTTTACAACAGTTTTTCTTCTTTCTTTTATTTTCATCGCGAGATCTCTCCGATGTTCGTGGGCCAATCTCTGCGAAATTTTGCCACGTAGTCGGAAGCATGTTCAATTTATAAATGCCGGTCCAAAAATTTGGGGGTCTGTCCCCCCCCAAAAAAAATTGGGGGCAAAAAAACACGCTAAATTTGGCCCGATTTCAGACACCTTCCCACTTTGTCCGCGAATATCTCCGGAATGGATAGATATATTCAAAATCTGAAAACCTGGTGCACTACAGCGTTCCCTCCCGCGTTCAACGAAAAAAGTTCCGTGAACTTTTGGTTTACTAATTACGGAGGTTTAGAAGTGCAATTATATCTACAAAATCGACTTTTTCGGAAGACCATATTTTGGCCCCTACGGGGTGGTGGGCCCCGAAAATTTTTACACGCGCCACAGAATGGCTTGCTAGCCCATACCCCACAGAAGATGGGGGTTCCCCCAACATTTTTTTTCAATTGGGGTCAAAAATTGGCTTAAAATTTAGCGTATTAGCGCCTATAACTTTGGGCTCAGGAGAAGTAACCCTATGAAACTTTGCCACATTACGTGCCATAAGGTAGGCATTATCACTTATATACAACATTTGGGAAGCACCGCCCCCTTAAAATTTGGGAGTGCAAAAAACGTCCAAAATTCGGCGCGACTTAAGACAACTTTCAACTTTGACCGCGAATATCTCAAGAATTGGTCAATAAATCGAAAACAAAAAAACAACTTCATTGAGAGCAATTCCTGCTGCGTTGAACAATGAAAATTTGGTGAACTTTTGTGCACTAATAAAAAGTTATAGACGCAGATGTTGACCCACCCAAAATTGACTGTGCGCGCGATTTTGGACAACTTTAAAGTTTGGTTGGTAATATCTCTGGAACGGATCAAGAGGTCAACAACCGGAAACAAACTTAATTGACCGCCATCACTCCTGCGTTTGACGAAAAAAAATTGGTAAACTTTGGTCCACTAACAAAAAAGGTTTAGGCGCAGATGTAGACCTACTCAACTCGACAATGCGCATTCTACGTATGCTAATGCATTTGAGTTCGGGCCACGTGATTTTGCTACCGTGGGTTATTCACCCCCTCCCCCAAACTTTTCCCCCAATCGGACTTAGGATGCCGGGCGGCCTCACGTTGGGCTCTGCCCCATATTTTTAGTTTTCTCTTCTTCGTCTACCGTTTATATGCGGCCTGTTAAGGTGCGTACAGAGCGACAAAAACAAAATGAAATGAACGAAACTTAAATGAAATGAAAGGCGGTGCGCACGGCTTTCATTTCATTTCATTCCTGTCACTCTGTACGCACCTTTAGTAGCTATTGGAGCCGCATGCTGACTGTCTACACTGACTGTTTGTCTGTGTGTATGTTCAGACCGCAGTGCAAGAGTTGTTGAGGACTTTCGAGAACTCGACTCACAACAACAACCCGACTGCAGCTGACACTAACATTGCCGCTAACAACTCGGCTACTGACGCTGCTGCTGCTGCTGCTGATGATGATGATGATGATGATACTGATGCTGACGGTGGCAGTGATGACGGCAATGACGTCACTGACGGCGCGCAGCCTGCAGGAGGTCAGCTTCTGCCGCTGACTGCAGCTGTTAATCAAACACAGCAGAACAACATCATCAGTAATGACGACAATCGTGCCGCCGTCCAGCAGCGGGCTGGGCCGGTGAACGGCGTTCCAAGCTTCCAGCGTCAGAGCGTGACTGCCGGTCTCGGCAGACCTGTGGCTACCACACCGGCAGCGGCTGCGACGGCGACACCTGTCAGAAGGACGGCATCTCAGACGGCGGCCATTCGACGCGTTGGTAGGTCGGCGTCGTGGGTGCCGGTCAGAAACACATCATCAGCAGCGGCACTGCACGGGCGTGCTGCGGCGCCCCGGCCTTGTCTAGTTTCATCGCCGAAACATCATCACCGTCATAACCGCAGGTCACCGTCACCGTCATCGTCGTCATCACGCCACCAGCATCATCAGCGTGACAGAGGCAGGGACAGACCGTCCAGGCAGACTTCACGCAACCAGCTTGCCCTACCTAGACGACGTTCCACTATAGGCCTGCCTCTCACGGTGTAGATATCCCCGCCCAGTGCCGACATATTATTCAGCGGTCCGATGCTGAATGAACACGAACTGTTCGGCACATCTATAGACAGTATAGACACTTTTGTATGTCAGTCACTGTAGCCATTGTCGACAATGCTGAGCAGTCTATTGTTAGTAGGCCTATTGCTTGTTGATGGAGTAGGGCATAGGCCTACCGAGAAGTTTTTTTTGCGGCCGAAGATTGCCACGATTGTCCCATCAGCTATATCTTCACTGTACTTGCTTTCGTAAAAGAATCGTTGCCTGACATTATTAAAAATAAGTGCCGGGGAACCAGCCAAACTGCTTAGTGCTACGTTATTGTACTGTCATATGCCCTACTAATGTTGGCTATTCACGCACACAAGACTGTAACGATGTTGACTACAGAGATACGTCAGAATCTGTATACAAGTAGGCCTACTGTTGTCATTACTGGTCCGGACCTAATAGACGACATTTCAAACAACTGCTGCAACTGTGTTGTCGTGATATTTCACTTACTTCTGTGAATCAGATATAAGCGCAAGACTTTTCACACAGCGTGTGAATTAGGCATAAACTGATGTTCTACAACATTTTCATTTTACATGTAACAGCCCCAAAACTAGCTGCTTACCATTCCCTATGCAGTGAACGTGAACACGTCTGCAGCCTATAGTCTGTTCCAGTGGCTTCTATCCCTATACCTGGTGGTTGCAGCTTGCGCCCAGTAAAAAATAGGGGGAAAGTTTTGATAAGGTTGCAGATCAAAACTTCCGCCTTATTTTCACTGGGCAAACTACGCCCTTAACAAAACTTCCCCCCCTTTTCACTAAGCATACTACACCCTTAACAAAACTCCCTCCTATTTTTTACTTCCCCCATATTTTTTTAATCAGCATTTTTAGCAAAACTCCCCCCCTATTTGTTTATTTCCCCCTATTTTTAATCTGCACCCTTAGCAAAACTTCCCCCCCCATTTTTACTGACTGGTCAAGACAGACTTAATGAGTCTGATATTATATGTAGAGTCTTTCTGAGTTTAGTTTTGCTTTTTGCGCCAGTATGATAGTGCAGAGACGTAGTCGTTGAGTCGCCGCACTGCAGAACTTGGCTGGCTAGACCCTCTAGCTGCGTGTGGGGCCACTCGGAAAGGGGAGAAGAAGGAACGAGAATAAATGGAAAGAGAAAACGTGGAAACGTGTTTTCTCAACCCCCTAACACACTGTCAAATTATGTACAGGGGGGTCAGCTATATACTATATACATACGATTTACTTCACAAATTTGGTCAGTCTCCGACCATCGAAAAGTTCAACCCCGCCAGCTAATTTTCTACAATTCAAACACTGATCAGTCGCGACATGCCACAATACAGATATGCAATTGGTGTTTTATTATTTGACTGAACTTTTTCTGATCAATAAAACTAATACGAAAGCAGAAACTTCGGGGTTGTGATATGATGTCATAAGAATCGCATGCGCAGTCGCCTACTTGCTGTCTGTCTTGTTCTCCGCGTGAATTTGTGAATCTCAAATGTAAAAAAAGCCAACGAATAAAAATAAACAAACGAAAACCGGGAAAAATCGTGAAAATCCGAAATATACATTATAGTAATGTTTAAAACTTAAAGGTAGTCTGGAAAAGTGTGAAACGATCAGTCGTCATAGGAATGTGACCAAGACATGTGTACAGACAATCGAACCGAAACGCACAGTCTATAGTTTGTTCAGCAACCATAGGGCCGATATGAAAATGGTATTAATAATGAACACGCCGATTTACCAAACATTCCGTGTGACGTACCGCAAACCGTCACGAAAGGCGCACACAACACGGTGAAGTCGCTAGCTGAATTTCGTGCCGCAGTCTAATAGGCCGCAGTACGCGTCTTGTCCGTCTGTCTGTCTGTCTGTCCCACACGGGCTCCAAACTCGGGAACTGAACGGCGCAGAAAAACCACAATTCATGTGAACGTTCCACTTGGTTGGAGTGATCGGTGGGCTGATCTTCACTTATAAAGGCCGTAAACACGCATGGCGTCAACACATCACGAACGACGTCAGGCCGTGTTGACAGGCCATGTTGACACGAGCCGCGAAAAAATAAGCGATTGCCTAGGTGGACAGCCGTACAATATGTCGGCACTGTGCCGACGTATGCTAATTCTAGCCTTGAAACGCGTCGGCACTGTAGAGTAGTATCGGAGGTTGAATGCGGTAGCAATCAAGTCGTTTGCGAGCGCGGTTTCTCCGACCCTTCCTTGCCGCAGACGTGAAGCGTCGTCGCCGGAGCACCGGGTAAGAGCGACTCCAAACACCTCCTCTGAGTAGACGCGATGAATATGCAACAGCCAAACGCGGTACCGAACATCGACTCGTTGAATATTTATCACGCTGACGGGGCTTCGCTGGGCGTATCGAAAGAGAACTTGGGTGTCTCTCCGTCGGCTGTACTGCTGCAATTTTCTGTGGTGGTTAGACTATGCGACGGACTGGACGGAATGTAGTTGCTGTACCAGTCGCGGTTGTACTCCATGATGCTGATGACGTCATCACAGTCCGGGTACACAAGCTCCGCCCACGTCTCCCACAAAGGATGCACGATGTAGTCTATGAAGCCGATCTATGCACGTCATTGTAACCAACACTTGAATTAAGCAATTACAACGCAATGACGTAGAGCAAATTGAAAACAAATCTAGAACTATATACGGATCCGAATTCAAGAAGCCCTAAAAAATCCAAATGCGTATCGTCTACTGAAACGGATCACCACCAAAATCTAAGTAGCTGGTATTCGGGTCACCATGCACTTTTTCGTGAAATTTCATTAAAATCTGTTTATAACTTGCTGCTCCTTTATACGTCGCTTCGCTCTGGCTAGGTCACATGCGAATGAACAATTTGATCAGAGTCAGGGTTCATATAAAAAAGCAAGTACACGTAGGCCTACCCCCTTAGTCTGCAACATCGCAAACGATTACGAGCTAAATGTCAATGATTAAACAAAAGACGAAAGCTGAAATAAAACAATTATTACTTCACTCAAGTCGCTCTCTATAGAAAGCCTTGGACTTGGCCTCCTCCACCCGGACAAATCAAACAATGTGTAAAATCTACAGAGTCATAAAATTGCTGACCTGAGTTTTTTCGATGGTAGCCGTCTGTCGGTCGCACATCGGACTAATGTCAAGACCTTGCTGTCGCTCGAGGTCTCCTTGTCTAAAGAACTCGTCCATGATTCGCTCGGTCCATTGCCGATATAGAGGCAACGGCTTGGTCGGATTGCTAAGGTCAGCGCAATGCACCAGGTTCTGCAGAACCTGTTTTAGATAGATTGATAGACACACGTTACAATACACCTTGACATAATATCGATGCGCTGAATTCAAACAAGTTAGAAATTTTCCTTCACCTGTGGCAGTGGTTAAACGTAAGATGATGGCGCAGGATCTGGGCTCTTTCTTTCCTGCTCTGGCTTAGGTTTCCTGGTACGATTTGCTATGCATTGTTTTTGTCAGTTTGTTGTGTTGTGTTAATATTAAATTAATGTACTTCAAGGTATGACTGATGAGGTATTCAAGCAATAAACTTTCTCTCCCAGCTGTCAAATACCATTTTAGCCACTGCTTAGCGTTTACAGCCCTGACTTTACTTTTTCGATTTCTTGTAAATTCGTAAAACATGATGTCAACAAGTCAACACGTTGTACAACAAATCCCCAACAAATCAAAGTAATGCAGTTTGACCTAAACTCCACTAGGCCTGTCCCGATCTGCCGAGTGCTGTGCGCCGTAGCCTACAGCAAGTTGCACAACGAGTCCAGGGCAAGTCGAATTATAATGGATGGAGTTCTCGACTAGGGCCGGAGTTCTGGGGGCAAAAAGTTTTCTGTTTGACGGAACATCAGTGAAAGAACGACGGAAGAAGGAGACACGCAGACCTACCTGACTACGCTCGTTGTATGAGTCGAGCGTCAACATGGCGGCGCCTGAGATCTTGCGTGTTTCTACCATCGTCTTCAAGTTCGCCAGCAGGTCCATGTGTTTGTTCATGTCGGTCGCCAGAACCTGACATCAATCACAAGCAGCAGCATGCGCGCTGCATCCTTACAACAACATTGGTCTTATCGATGCAACGTTATTGTAAATGATGACTACGAAGCGATCAGAGAGCTCAAACCTTCGCCGAGAATAGTGCTGCCACCTGCCGAAGCAAACGCCTGCGTGGACAGTAATGCAAAATCCACAAACAAAATCCAGATTGCCACCGAAATTTAATCAAGTACTGTTTCGGCTATACCCAACCCCTCGATTATACCGTTATCAAAGTTCGTTCATAATCCAGCTGACATAGAGCCGAGGCAGTGAAAAATAATCGACCGATCTCGCGACGAAACCTCACCAATTTCAAGCTCCTAAACTAATCCTGCCTATACGTACAATGTCGATGGTCATGCGGCGAAGCAGAAGGCGCGACTGTTTGGTGAGATTGGTGAAAATGTCACAGCGAGGCGTCTGCAGCAGCTTGAAGGCGACTGCAAGATGATGATTCTCAAGCACCGACTCGTCGTTGTACATCAACGCTAGTTCTGACTCTGAAACAATCGTCATCAGCAACATCAGCAACATCCAGCGTTGTAAAGTATTTAAATACTTTGAGTGTTCGAAGCGGCATTTAAATAAGTTTTAAAAGATATTTACTATTTAAAAAATTCTAACTACTAACTACAGCACTTTTGGCAGTGTTTGCCTGTTTGCACGGTTGCATGACAAGTTTACATTGTATGAGCGACATCCATGCTTAGCATTATTAAAAATTTCGGCTCTTAAAACAAGAACCACAGTCTTTATCACCAGGAGTCTTGAACGATGTAAGTGCAGCAAACGTCGAAGAAAGATGACAGTGACCTTTTCTGCTTCAGTACAACGTTTTCCGTTACAAAGTCACAGCTGCACCTGGAGCAGGCCTATCTGATAGACTGCAGTATGATCTGTTAATGTTAGCGAAAGATGCTGTGATCAAACAAGTTTCTGTTCGGTAAAACACATGTTTGCCGTCTAGCACTCCAGGAATATAGATCTTTTAGCTCTATTTCACTTGCGCTGACAAACTGTTTTAAACTCCGGCGTTGGTTAAAGTCAGTCAGCAATATTGAACTCACAATGACAGACATACTTTGTGATTTTATTTGTTATCGTTTTACTGTGTTTTTCTACCAAGTAACTGAAAAAAATATAATTCTGGGCATAGAAATTTTGTCACGTCATTCTGCAGTATTCACATACTTTGAATCCAGTCTTGCGCAGCTTGAGACTGAAGTACATACAGAGTTACCAATATCCATGAATATTGTCAAAAACTTCTGTCTACGAAACACAATTAAACTAGACTCAGACACTAGATACCAATGTAAATAAATTTTTTATTAAGCAATAAATACGCTAGCAATAGGCTGTTGTAACATACATGCATCACCATACACATTGCGAAGAAACATACTGTACTATCAGAAAGTAATCCCATGGGTTTTTGTCATAAGTGCAAACTTTCAATTTTTTTTACGGATATACTAAACAGTAAATATGCAAGTAAATGATCATTAAAGATTCACTGGCACACCAAACGCTGCGCCACACTACCTCGTGAAATATAATAAGTGCTAGAATAAGTCTGCTGCAAGGTAACTGCCACTATTCTAAAGCTGACAATACTTCATAAATCACTACCCGTTTAAGACTTTAACCATTAGTGTTTTTCTAGTTTACCGCCGATTTGCCTAACGAAAGAATTTTGAAAATCAGTTATGAAATTTGGCAAAGTAAGGGGTTTACTTTTACGGACAATCGGGTACTTACTAACGCTACGAACCGAACTGGCGCCAAGCAAACAGAATGAGATAATCGTCAACAGAGCATAATGCGCTGCTAGGCACACACTTTCTATAACCTCTGTCATTATTATTATCACTATATCACCGCATCATCATCATCATCATCAGCAGCAGCAGCAGCGGCGGCGGCAGCAGTAGGCCTACTAACCGGTATTGATGAGGTAGGTATTAGTGAAGCCGGGATGATCGACGTCATGAATGACGCAAGCAAACAATGTTGCCAGCGTCTCTAACTCAGACAGCATCTTCTGTCACATACCGTCCATCAACTACGATCAACAGCGGCAATATTTTCTAATGCGAAAAACACGGACAATATAGAAGCAAAATACTTCTTCTCCTTTACGGGCAATTTTTAGTTAGAGTTATTGAGTAGATTAATGAATAATAATTCTCATTCCTTCATTGTGCATATATCGGAAAATAAAAACGTCTACTTTGTGTAGCGTAAATGACTGGAGCATTCAATAAACTTCCCATAACGCGTTCTTTTGAATGGTACGCGGGTAGCGTTCGAAAAGATTGCGTGACGTCATGCATATATTCTATCCAAGTTGTGTTCTGACGTTACACATACCAGGCTAGAGTGCCCGTTGTCTTCTGCTGCTGGCATCATCAATACTTGTGTAGGGGCCCATGTCGCCTATCGGACAAAAGACCCCCGCCCGCACCAAGTTGTCAGTAGTCGAGCGTGACGTGCCACATCTACGCATCGCACTCAGTGGTGTCGTGACAAGGAGATTAAAAAGGGGGATTGCACGTTCCCCTGAATTTTGGATTGTCAGAAATGTTTATTGTCCAAAAACTGTTGTCAGAAAATGCAAAATTCGGGGCTAAAAATCTCCATGTTGTGAAAATTTATGGGCAATTATTTTGGAGCACACCGTCTCCTGTGTAGAAATTTGCAGCTAATTCTGTCGGAAAATTGCAACTTCCGGCCCCGCGCACTTTTTTATCCACGACGTCGCTGTGAGCGCCCTGGTATGCATATCGTCTAGATACCTACCTCATCCTACGGCAGTGGACTGTCCGTGCTTCGGAGACTGTTGCTTAGTAACGAGCATTCTGCCTGCTTCCGTCTAGTAGGCCTATAAATAATTGTTCGGCATGCACAATGCCAGCCTTACGACTTACTTACAGCTACACAATTAATGACGATCAAGATGACGTCAACGATAATGACAGTAAGAATGATAAGTTAATAATAAACAGAAATTCATTATCGTACTTTTAGCGCGGGGCGGCTGCAGAGGACGTGGGCCGACTGTGTGACGTCAGCGGCGTGAAGACTGTTGTGATACGGCACGTCACTGTGATAGTGTTCTTCCACCAACGTCAAATAGTTCACGAGCACCTGCTCCGGGATTCTCAGCATTGCCAGCAACTGATGGCGCTAGAATACACGACACACGACAGCATCTGACTATCCGTGGCGTCGACTAGTCGTCAATATTGAAGGACCCAAAGTCGAGACTCCGAGAACAAGATGCCACAGGCGTCGAGTGGAGAGGAAAATGGGGAGGAGGTATCCTCTATATGGAGCTGTGGGAATATCCATGCTCATTGTTTCCCCAGAGGGGTCTGGAGCGGATCTCCAGCCGAAAATAAGCTTGGTCTAACACTTTCGGTTGGATGACAGCGTAGCGAGCAAGCGACACAATTTTTGACCTTTTATATCTTCCGTTTGATACGATTTTAATGAAAGGGTCGGAGAAATTTATCCTCGCTATTAGGGCTACAAATATTAAGGGCCTGGCCCCCTCGCGCCCTCTTCAAGACTAATGCCCCAGCTTATCAGCTGTCATTTAGACGACGTTCATACAAGGTTCCACTTAACGATAACTTATTGCTCTTTTATCGTTGTGACAAGAAAAATCCATTCTTTATTTTTCACGTCCAATTACCAGATAGCAACAGGGTAATGCCGTTAAAGCGGCTGTTGCGTAAATTTACGACCAGTTTTTAAAAGTTTTTTTTCTGTACTAAGATATACGTTGCTATTTGTTACAATATGAAATTATTTTCCACAAATTGCGTGTGCAAAGTCGACATCAAGTTTTTTTTTGTAACACACTTTCATCAAATACTGACCGATTTTGAACACAAATATTTCACATTAAGCTCGTCAAGCGACGCGTGTGTGTGTGATCACTGATAATCTGCAAACTTACTGCTCAATTTGTTTCAAGTGTATTGGTGAGTGTGCCAGTAAAAGAATTTTAGGTCGCTCAGCATTTAGAAGCTTACTTGGTTCTTCGCTATCAACTTTCTCGATCGAACTGTAAAAGGTTCTGTTTTTAAGCTAAGGAGCTCAGAACCTGCGGCTATGCTGTTATCTTCTTTCGCGTTATTGCTCAACAAATAAAGGCTTTCATAACTGTTTGCTCAGCTGTTTTCTCTCGTCACTCCTCCAATTCACGTACGCAAAGCTGCGTACAAAGCTCCAGAACAGAACAGAACTGAACTCCTAGTTCGTTCGCTTAGTACAGTCCGTGCAGAGCAACTGAACTGGAATTTTAGTTCAGTTCAATTCAGTTCACTTCAGTTCTGTCCTTTTATACACACCTTAACGTATCCTCTCTCTGATTCTTCCGTCATAGACGATGGTAGCCTCCGACCTTTTTTCACTGACTAACAGACTGTTTATCAAATTTTTGACTGTATCAGTTAAATTCTGTTTTGGTCTTCTATCGTTGTTAAATTTTACCTAAATTTTACATATTCGGTTCAGTGCAAACATTGAACATTTTAAGCGCACCTAAATTTTATATCTTGTTTTCTTATCATATCATAGGCAACACAGTACACACAGCCTATAAATTAGTGAATAGTGACTATATATATTCAGCATGCAAAGAATTAGTTTGTCGTACGTCGGTAGAGTAGGCTTCCAAATATTCGCAATATTTCTTCACAAATAAATAGAGAAAGACTGCACGGCAGGCTTATACCTGAAATATGCTGTAAGCGACGGCCGTGAGGGGGCGTCTGTTTGTTACTAATGATAGCTTGAACATATCCATGCCCCAACTGTCAATGCCGCTCATACACTGCGCACATTAACAACAAGTAAGCAAGTAAATAAATGTTTAGAAGCATACTACCCACAGAGAGAGCTGGTGGCGGAAATAAATATAGCTGACTGCTGCCTTAATCGTCTTCAACTGCTGCTTGAGTAAACGCAGCATAATCCAAGCCTAAAAGAAGTTTAAATTTACTTTTCTAAACCACACCAAAATCGGTCAGTTACCAAGCTAATGCAGCCACACGGTCGACAGTATCTAAAACACCGCTGAAGAGTTTTTTTTCTGTTTTTACTGTTTTCAATGCGTCACCCAAAACATCTTTTTTACATTTAGGCCTATATGAATGAATAACGAAATGGGATGAAAAAAGCACTTAATACATCCGGACAGCACTCAGAAAAACCCACATCCGTCGATGATAGGGTGTTTACACGATCGAGCAAACATCGAGCTGGCTCAAGCAGGCCTATTGGAATCCATCCCTCTGGCTCAAATGTAAGCCTAGCCTTAGGCTCTTAGCCCACAGCTGATCACGTGTTATATAGGCCTTTCAATTACAACTTGCCCGCCCTCCTAATTAGTATGCTAATTATCACAAAACGTCGAGTTAGCTGCTCGGTGTTTGCTCGATCGTGTAAACACCCTATGAGTGACGACTCATGTTTTATTCCTAGTGCATTACTGAATAAGCGATACTTTTTCTAACACTTCGTCGATCCAGATCGTATCTACTACAACTATTACTACCAATACTACTACTATTAGTAATTCAGATTTCATTTGAGCTCGGATTACGAAGTTTTAATACTCTGCTCATCAACAGTCGTATCTATCTTTTTCCTGCGCACTACTTGGAGCTGGTGTCGCATATTCGTCAGTTTAAGCTGGTTTTAATCTAGTGCTTGCACAATTATTTTGTTAGTTTTTTTAATTTTTTGGTTATGTTTTATGTTTACTGTGTATTCTTTGTTTTTATTGATTTAAATAAATGATTATAATTAGCTGATTGACTGATTACTACTAGTAGCATATTGTTGCTGCCAGACTCACGTGTTCCAAAGCAGCGATGTCGTTTGTCTCGACTCCATACTTGAGTTTGTCGACGTTGCTACCGTGACGCGCCTGTGATGACGATGACTTAGACTGGTGAACAGTACGCATGGTGATGCGAGACATGGCCGTGACCGGGTCATGAAGCCTCGGCAACGAATCGACATTGTCGTTCTCAGCAGCGGCTGTTGGATGTTTAGTCTTATTAGTCGTCGTCGTCGGCGTAATCTGTTTGTCGTTGTGTGAATTCAGCGACAACTCTGTCATCGTTGTTGTAGGCGACGGCGTCGACGACAGTGAAGCATAGATATGTTGCTTGTCTGAACATCATCATCATCATCATCATTGACAAAGAACATACATCGACATAGTGCTGACATATTATGCGGCTGACCGACTTCCACTGCACAACCTAAACCCTAACCTTGACTTTTGACCTTTTGAGTCAAAGACTGGCACACCGGTTAATCCTACCGTAAGATAGTTTACACCAACTTTCTTTTACTGCGCTTTTTTGTTTTCGAGTTAAAACCCGTACGGGAAAGACTACAGATGTAACAAAACGTTCCAGGAAAATTAAAAATACGTCAAAAAACGTAAAAAACGTGGCAAAAATTTAAAAAAAACGTTTAAAAACGTTGAATAAAAAACGTTGGCCATAATTTGTTTAACCTCTTGCCTAATGCCTAATGCTGTAAGTGCAGTATACCTTGAACTATAGCTTAGATAGAGATAACTTTATTTAATTTCAATTCAATCTTGTACTGGTCATAAAACCATAACATTAAACTAACCAAATATACTAGTTGAAAAAAACTTTTCATTTAGTATATTTAAACTGAAAAAATAAAATACATCACTATGACTTACTGTTTCTTTTCTGTGGTTCCAAAAGTGCTTCTCAAAGCTTTTGATGACATTTTCAATGCACGTTTTTTAAAATAAAAAACGTTAAGCAAAATAAACAAAATGCGAAAAAACGTAAAAACGTGACAGGAATAAAAAAATGTAAACAACGTTTTTTACATCTATGGGAAAGACGAACGGGCAAGATCCGTATTGCAGTCATTTAAGGTTAGTGCTAAACAATGACATATTTTACAGGCGTTATCGCAGCCAATATATGCTGTAGTCCAAAACGTAAGCCAACGAGTTTCATAATAAATGTAATTTTATTACTTTTGCACTAACAATGATTCATTTAGCCTATTGACAGCATTGAGAATGTAGCTGAGTGAGTGGTATAATACAGACCAAGAAACGTCGAGCAGATGTACTCGGAGATCTGAGTTCCGGCTTTGCTCGACTCGGCAAACTGCGACAGTTCTCGGTTGAGAAGTCGCTTGAACTGCACACGCGTTCATCACACGCAACACTTCAGCGCAGAGTGTACGGTACGTCAAGAAAATTTGGAAAGAAACGAACGTTCTGATTGACACAACACAAAGAATTTACAATATTTCTACTCTAGCATAAATTTTACAAACACTATTTTTTTGGCTTTTTAATACTTGTGTGTAACAGCTTGTACAAATTGCCACTGTAAGCTGCTGTTACTGCATGCAATTGCACTGCCAGTTCTTTCTGTCTTGCAACTTGTTGTCTATTAAATTCAACCAAAACGAATAAAACGCAAACGGAATGAACAGTGACAATGACAATGACAATGACTTTACTTCGCACACTTGCGGCTGATCAGCCGAATAGATAAATAATAGTACAACAGTGCAAAATAAGAATAATAACGCAGTGTAAGCACAAAAACGTAACATACCTTGCTGGTGGCCATGTCGCTGACGGACCGATGTGTCTGCACGCTCTCCAGCTGTTCCAGACACCATTCCAGCTCATCCAGCGTCTCCGTCGCCAACCGCTGTCGACGCTCATCTGCCGCAGCCAACAGTTACATATCTATTCTATTACAGTCTACGATCATCTAAACCTCATCTTGATGACAAAAGCACTGCGCATGTCGTTGTTGCAGCCAAAGTTCGACGATAGACAGAGCGTATGCTAAAATAGAATACGTTAAAACACGTGCGTATTTAAAACAAAATTAGAATAGGCAGGACACGTATCTTTAAACGTTGGCTGCAGGCGCCTCTTTTCTTCTAGCTGGTGGGCACCTTCCCTAAGAACCCCACTCCCGCTTTCGGCCTTCGGCTTCGATTTTCGGTCGTTCGAGTTTTGCATTGTCTCACCAACAGTGTTTGTTTATCTTCAATGCTTCGGAGACTGGGCATAAACACTGCAGAGCTAATGTCAGTCCGAATACGTAGAGCACTGCTTCGATGCGTCGGATCCGCTAACGAAAAATGGCGGAATAACATGTATTTTGATTGACTGAATGACGAATTGAAGCCTGTGAAATAATATCAGATAAGCGTACATGGAACATTAAGTTTTCTGACGACGACGCGCTTCATTAAGAAATTGACGTTTCTCGTTACGTTAAATGATATCAGGCGTTAGCACATAACGACGCGGCTTATAGGGTGTTTACACGATCTAGCAAACGTCCAGCAAATGTATTCAAAATACATGTGAATTGCTGCACGTTTGCTGGATCGTGTAAACATCCCATTACGGACGCTTAAATCATAATCAACTGCCAGTCAAGTTCAACTGAACCGACTGCAGCGCGACTCATCTATACGGCGCCCGTCGACACGACCGCGTCAAGCCACTGCTACAACGACTGCACTGGTTGTCTGTTCCTGAACGCGTGAATTTCAAACCGTGCATCTTGACATATCATTGTCTCCACGGTCTTGGTCCGGACTACCTTTCGAGCGACTTCACGAGCGTATCCGACCTGCGTTCAAGACAAAAACTACGCTCAGCGTCTACTGCAGCTTTGGTGGTTCCAGTTACACGACATTCCACACTTGACGATCGGGCTTTTCCTGTTATTGCTGCCAAGTTGTGGAATGCACTGCCGGGCGACATCACATCTGTTACATCACTCTTGACTTTTCGACATAAACTTAAAACATTCTTATTCCGTCGATCACACGGCGCGTGACTGTTATGGACTATCCGTGTTTTAGTTTTTTTTCGTTTTATTTTTGGTTTTTTATTTTTAGCGTTCGCATGTGTTTTTATCGTGTTGTACCGTGTTCTTGCAGTGCAGTTTGCACTTATATCACGTTAATCAGTTCGTGATGATGATGATGATGAATCGATTGCTAGCACAGCAATGCTACAGCAACTGATCGCCACTGAGAACGCAGCTCAGAGCATGCACAAAGTCACAGACTACAGAAGTTAGGCTTAATACAGGCGAAGACGTAAAGAACTGCGGCGCACCTGGGAAATAGAGTGAAGCCGATGATGATGCAGAATTACGCTGATACCTGCAATGACAATCGATTAGTCAGTTAATTAAATAATCGTACGATAATCTCGACACTTTTTGACATATCATAAGTCTTTCTGCCACTAACCGTCCCTAAGTTACCAACGCTCAGAAATAGTCCTGTTTCTTGACTCACTCTGTACATTCATAACTTTTTCGAACATGACTGATTAACTAATCATTGTTAAAGTTGCCGTCACATCTTTAACTAATCGTGAAATGTGGTCAGCTTTAGAGTGCAGATGAACGTGGACATCGTGAAAAGTCGTCGCAATGGACCTCAGCTGTCTACGCGTCATGAAGATGATGATGAACAACGACAAACACGAAGACAGTATAGCCGCGAACGGTTATCAATCTACAATCTCGGCACTAACCCGGCCCAACGTCCAGTAACTTCGTTGAGTCGTTGATGCGACTAACGACCTCACCGGGCGGCTAAGCCACCGCACGTCTTTTATGCATCGCTGGTCACGGTATAATCACCCAAACAGACTTTACTTTTTAAAAAACCTCTGAGAAATAGCGTGCTGTCTGTTAGACGCCGGCAAAACAATGTTGAGTTATGTCCACCGATAAATCGCCACAACACTGCACTCTGCGTTATCCCGAGCATCATCAGCATCAGCACTGCTGCACCAACGCCCGTGCAATGGTAAACTATTCATCCAGGTGCAAACTATCGTTCACTGACTTCTTTTACCTGTGGGCAGAATTCATAACCCTGTCGGTAAGTGGTCCTGCAGGCCTACAGTTGCGCTATTCCCGATCAGCAGTGCTTAGGATCAAAATACGCCATTTGTGCATTTTGCAAGAATTAACGATATAGTTATGTGGCCTTTTGGCGTAATGGTTAACGCTTTGGTCTCGATCAACGCGTAACTGCGTTGAGTCATTCGTTTGATTGATCTGACCAACAATCATAGAGGATGACCTGTCGGCTGGTAGTCCGGTGACGGCGAGGTAGTTGTGACGCACAGAGCGCAGACTGTGAAGTATCTGAGCGAACGGCGTCACGATCACATCGTCAGACGGCCTAAATACACACACGACGAACACACGCAACTAGACACATATCTCAGACCAGTGCCGACATATTACGCGGACGACCGACTTCCGCTGCGCTGCCCAAACCCTGACCACTAACTTTAAACTTTTGATTTTTTGAGTTAACACCGGCACACCGGCTATTCCTGCCATCTGAAACGTAAACACTTTTAGTTTTTCTACGCTTTTTCGAACTGGACGTACAGACGGACAAGCAAAACCCGCAATGCGGCCTATTATGATAGTCGCTTAATAAATACCAGATATAATAACATTAGTTTGTTTCGTTGCTCATTTCGAAAAGGAAATCGGTGCAGCGAAACGAGCCAAGAGCTTGGCCGGATATTATAGTCAGGCTTGCCGTAGATATGGATATCCGTGGATATATCCATGAATATTACGCCGGTACACTTGCTAATTAAATTCACAAGGCCTACTTACATGTTTTGTGTCTCTGTATCACCGTCCGTTGTACTTACTTTTTATTTGCTCGCTCATTCATGCCATTAAAGTGTCAATGGCGCCTTTATTTCTAAAGTTCAATATACTGCAAGGCTAAAAGCAACGATAAAGAATGCAAAATGTCAAAAAAAGATTGAATGCAAAAAGTTAATCTACATCCATTTGACTTTGCGAATTTATTATTTTGCGTTTTAATAATGACAATACAGCTACAAGCGTTTTCTTGCTTTTTAGCATTCTGAATGCTACTAGGAAGTAGAAACCAACTGTGATTCAGAAAAGTCCACCTTACCCCATAAAACATGAATGCAACATGCGTCTTGGAAAAATAAGAGCACTAAATTTATGCAAATTTATGCTATTTTTTTTACAAAAGTTAGGGAACTAAGCACATATTTCTTTATTATTTTCTTTTACCTAGTCCACCTCGTAACAATTTCACGAAAAAAACTGTCTGCGTCTTGGTTTTGGGATGGACGCCCTTGCCCCGACTCGACTGTCACGTGTGCTTTGTGGACATTCAATCTAAACGTCTGTAAATAAATATCCACTGAAAATCGGTGGACATGTACGAAAAATTTCATATCTACGGCAAGCCTGTATACAATGCACAGATCTGGTATAAAATCTTCCCGGCGAGCTTCCATAAGTCAGTGACCGGCGGGCCGACCACATGTATTTTTGATAACTTCATACGCGTCGGTCGGTCGGCCACGACGTTTGAGTGTTCCGAGTCGCTGCGAGCTGTTATGGGCGCTCCTTGCAGTGACCAAAAACACGTCGCGAAGTCCTGCAAGGTCACTTTATAGATGAAACGTGACGTTGCACTTTCACGACTTCGTATCACGTCAACTGTCGTTCGTGGTTTATTCATATTCTTCATAATATAATTAGTATTATTACACGGAAAAAGCATTAATTGTTGTATGCACAGTATTCCTGTGTGTTTGTATTATTCACGTGACACAGATTCGGACTTAAATATGCGCTGCGACTGACAACTAGGTTAAACGCAATGGTATTTATGTAATACTTTTTACGCGCGACAGCAGAATGCTTCGCGCGTCTTAGCCATCGTCGAGGTGTCCGTCCATCCGTCCGTCCGTCCGTCTGTTCGTCTGTCACACTGTGGTATTGTGGCAAACAGACGCAAGCTAAAATCACAAAATCTTCACTGTGGGCTGCCATAAAGACTTTTGTTCATCGTGACAAAATTTCGAGCCCTGGGTGATGGGATTCCCCTTGAACGAAAGCGTCAAAGAGGGGTATACCCCCTAAAAAGACGTTATTTTGCCAATATTGGCTCTTATAGTGTGAAAACGGTTGCAGATAGGTAGAGACATGTTGCTTATTATAACAAGCACTAGTGACGGGCTTCTTAAATTTATCAACATCGATGACTTTGAACGACCTTGAACCCCAAAAATAAAGGTTTTTGTAATTTTTTTTCCCAATTATTGGCTGCAGCGCACAGTTTAACAGTGAACTGCGACAACATTGCTAGAGATAGACCAAGACAGCCTGCGTATGAAATTTTCAACATTAAACGCAAATTTTAGCAGTCTAGGTCTTGACTCCATGCGTTCAAGGAGGCCTGCGCAGGCGGGCGTCAAAAACGGCTACCCCCTAAAAGTGGTTATTTTATCGCTATTGGCTCGTTTATCGTAAAACAGCTGTAGGCAGAGATATACTGCTAATCCTAACAAGCACAGTAAGCACTAGTGACTGGCTTTTTAACGGTATCAATGACCTTGCACCCTTAAAATAGAGGGTTTTATGCGGTGCACATTTTCAGAGTGAATTGTGCTGAAGTGGCTGGAGATAGACTTGGACAAACTGCGTACGAAATTTTTTAGCACAGAACGTGACGTACATGTTTAACCATTTAAGTTTCGACCTTCTAGGTTCAAGGCGTCTTCAGTACGGAGGCCTCAAATTTGAATACTCCTTCAATACGCAATATTGTTTTATTGCACGCTGTACATTTGCTGCTCAGACGGTAAAACTGCTGACGTCGCGCGTCACGTGAGCTTTGCTCAAATTACTTGTAACAGATAGACATTATCGAAGTGACATAATGAACCGCAGCAGCACATTTTATTCAATTCGACACAATACAGTACGATACATCAGTACAGTCGCAATTAGCCTGGTAGTGTAATGGTAGGGTGTCCGACTTACGATCAAGAGGTCGTCGGTTCAACTCCCAGTCGGGTCACTGTCAAGTGGTTACTACTTAGATGGGTGACTATCTGCGGACAGGTAAACCATCCATGGTCATAACCAACAGCAAGGTCAACTTAGCCTTCTATCCATTCGGGGTATTAAATCAAGTACCGGCCTGTTTGGCTGGGGTTAAAACGGGGCGCGTTCACATGTGTCGGGTGGCAAGTAATATTGTGTGATCCCATATGGCAGGTGACGTGTTCCATAGCTCTGACAGGCGTTATCCATGAAAAAGCTATACAGTATCTTTAATCTGAACTGTTTAAAAATTATCGATTTTCAACGAAAATTACCAACTAAAAAGACGAGTATGTAAAACATACGACAAAAACACTGCCCAGGGTCTGCGATAAGAAAAAAAATACAGACGTACATAAAGTGAAAGGTTTTTACTGTTCAAAGCCAGTAACTATTTAGAATAATTTTAGAACAAAGCCTGCAGCAGTATACTAAGACAGTGAATGTATATAAAACAAATACTCGCATGCGACTCAGTTTCTATAGATTTCTAGCAAAATTACTTGTAAGTTGTGTTTACATCTTTGCCCACTGGAGTCTAAAATGACATAGTAATGAATGATCAGTGTCTACTTATACATTACGACTTACAGAAATAAAGGTCACTTGCTGGAAAAAGCACACAGAGACAGTCTTTCAAGCAGACAGTGATCGACACATTTCGGTTTACACTGACTAGCGCCATCGAGGCAAAATCAAGAGTCAATCACTCCACTGAACAGTTCGTAGTTTGCGCATCATTAGCAACAACAGTCTGATAACAATAGCAACAAAAGTGCCGTACTGTCATAGCGAGACGACCGCGCGATGCATTTATGTACGTTTGTTTACAATCGTGCTTCCAGGTGACGTCGCACTTTACGCTGGTGATGAATAAGTAACTGAATAATCACGAGTGATGTATACCACCCGAAATTTAGAGATGTCCCCATAAGACTAGGTGGCTGATGTTTGAGCTTTGATAAAAGAAGATCCTAAGCCAATTATCTGTTAATTAGGCTTACTTTTCATGGAAAGTCTAAGTGTTTCTGGTCATAAGTGTGATTTATGAAAGCAGCGCTATATGTGTATTACGCACCGGACATTACCTTTTAGCTTTTAGCGCAACATATGTATAAGCTCTATAGCTACAATATAGAGAGGTTACAGAGTGGAGAAGAACGAACGAACCAACGGACGGACAAACGAAATCACAAGAGCTGGTAAAATTAATAGAGATAATGGACGCGTCGCATAGTGAGTGATCGACAGAAGACGAACCAGTGCGCCAAGGTGTGATGGCGATGTCGACTGATGAAAGATCGTCGCGTCGTCATGCTGCTAACACGCGACAGACTGACATCGACCTGACCGTAGCGCTGCCCCTTATTCACTGTCTCCGACTCCACTACGCTACTACTCAACGTCCGCTTCACCAACGACGGCTTCGCCAGCTCCGGCAGGTCCGGCAACTCCAGTATCGACATGATCTCACCACTGAGTATCCGAGTATCCGTCACATCACTATAATTCGTAGTGGGTGAAATCACTCAACGCTGTCTTACTCGCATGCGCAGTCTCTCCAGCTCCGACGCCTGCCAGATATTGAAAGCAAGCACCTTGCTTTGTAGACAACGAGGCGAAGAAACACGTTGTTAGCCCACCCACCTAGCCAGGAACTGCTCTGCCCAGTGTTAACACTTTAAATACCACACTCCAGCATAACGACATGCGTTCGACAGGTTATCGACTAACACCAACTCAGCTATTATAGACATCAGTTGCACTGGATCTGGATAGCCGTAATATAAACGCAAACAAAACTAAAAAAGCAGTCGTAGCCTGCAGGTACCTCCGCCAAGGCAAAGCTATTCGCCAGGTGGCGTCACCATCTTCGCTTTGCCAGCGGTTCCC
>Ga0209367_1003262_pt1 | contig 21997 bp, 14 predicted proteins | sample WorMetLIZISLAND2_FD_187412 | JGI IMG/M metagenome (GOLD analysis project Ga0209367, IMG submission 187412) | Marine gutless worms symbiont microbial communities from Max Planck institute for Marine Microbiology, Germany - Olavius geniculatus... ... | reverse complement strand
CTCCACCAAGCGCCAAGGAAATAACCTAAGCTGGTACCCCGTTTTATGAAATATCGTAAGCCCGTAACACACTACGATATTGAGTACCTTTTGACGATTTTCTCAGCTAATCATTATTATTATTAGGTACAGTTTGTTGGAGTTATTTCAAAACGTAATAGGGGTCCGGTTTTTTTTGAGACACAGTGTACAATAATTTCACTATTAGTATAATAATAATGCCTAAAAATTCACATGCTTCCAATTGTAAAAAAATTACTCCACAACAGCTGACAAAAAAGCAAACATTAAGGTTTTCAGACAAAATGTTTATCGGCCCAATGCCCACATGACATGCGGCCGTCCGTCCAGCTATGCGCATACAGCACTTACAGTTTCTACTAAAAGTTTGCTTTTACACTGCGAGCTAGCCATTACGTTAAATTGATCGCGTTAAACTGGTTATAACGAGCTGGTTTTGTTTCCACGAGATAATGTGTCATTTTCTTGAGGTTTAGAACGTCCGTTAGCCTTGATCTTTGACGTTTTGAACTGAAAACTGGATGACAAAATAGTTTCTTATACCGCATAAAATGTTCAGGCAAATTTTGGTTTTACTGCTCTATTTTGTTCTTAACTTAGGATCCCAAACGAGAGCGACAAACGGACAAACAGACGAACGGACAAGCGATACCCTTAATGAGGCCTATTAGGAGGCCGCATAGTAAATAGCTAAATATCACTGCCTACCTTCAAGTGTGGGTTGAAATCTTTTGGTGTTGCCAGCGTACACGGCACTCTGAAGATGTCTTCATAAGACCAGGAAGTGACAGAGTCAGTCCAGCCGCATGGATCTGACAACGACTCGCTGTAGTTACTTGTCTACAATGCACGCAAAATTGCAAACACATAACCCTTACACAAAATTAACTGTTAGCATAAAATAACGTATAAAGTTCATTAAAAATACATTCGTATGATAGAGTGAGTCCATCTAATAATAGCAATAATAATAATAATAATAACAACAGTCAAATTTCTGTAGTGGTGTATAAATCAATTGATTGCTTGATTGATAATGTTTTATGAAGACGCAGCAAACGTGCGTCACAATACGAAACAAAAGCACTCCAGTAAATCTATATATTTAAAAGAGGGATGTAGCAGTTTGGACTGCGATTGGCTGTGACGTCACATAGGCCTAGACGTCGTCGCCATGGTGACGCATCATCAACATCTTTATAGCTAGCGATAAAATCTATTTAGAAATGTAGGCCTACGAGGTTAAGTTTCGCTAAGACTTTAGTCTAAGACCGAAATCTCAATTAGACCAAAATTTGGAAATAGCAAGTCAAGTATTTTGAACGTTCTGGTGAAAGTTTAGAGCCCCACAACTCTCGTCGTCGGCCGTTTTGCGTGAAACAAGTTCGATGCGTTCCGACACCCACTTGAACTACTGATTTGAAGCGTTGAATGACTTAACTGAAAATACCAGCGAGGCGCAAAGCCGACCTTTACAAGCTGACCGAGATATCGTCGATAAGCCTCGTTCTGTCCGAAGCACTGGTAGCTGTGGGAATACACGGTGTAGTCGGTGCCGTGCAGTTGAACGCTCTGCTTGAACCCTGGTTCTATTGACGACGGGTCTTCAGGTATGAATGTTATCTCGGTAGATGCTCCGCCCATGTCCAGTGCACCCAGCGTCTTGTGATGGTGGCTGTTAGCTGGCGACGAAGAATCCGTCGAAAACTGATGCGACAAAATACACACGGTGGCTCACAAAAAAATGGAACACACACGCTAAAACGTATCCAAAAATTCAGACGCTTCCAGTTGCACGCCGGCGAAAACGTGCGAACGGGGAATTTTTAATTTATCATTTTAAGCGATGCTACCACTTCATGACATTTTATGCAATAATGTACAACAGTCAATAAACAGGCAGTGAGACACCGAATTCAAAAATGTAGCCAAGAGAACAAAAGTAAAATACTGCGGCGGAACAAACTAGATGCAAGCAGTTTATTTTTCAGTAAATTTTTTGAAAAAGCTGCACCGACATTTTGGAGGGTTGCAATAACAATTTTCTAACGAAGGTTTTAAAAGAACGAACGACAACTCAAAGCAAAGAAAATTTTATGCATTAATATAGATCAATCGAGCAATCTCAAAAACTTTTTTTTTATAAAATTAGCTTCGACCACTGCAGTGAAAAGTGACCATGTTCAACACTTGAACACAGTCACTGTTCAGCTTGACCAACCTTCATTACAATAGTCGAGGCTTGTCGTTTTTGAAATTTTTGGATTTTCCGATCGACAAAAGCACGGGCGTTCCAGTGATGCGCCACCCGGTAGGTAAACAAAAACGTTTTAGACCTACGAAGTAAACCGGAATGTTCACAAAAAGTTCTTGTTTACTTTTATAGGGTTTTTACACGATCCAGCAAACGTCCAGCACGTGAGGCACGTGTATTTTGAATACATTTGCTGGAAGTTTGCTGGACGTTTGCTGGATCGTGTAAACACCCCATTACACAATGTTAATTTATGACAATTTGGCTAGTACTTCCTAAAAACGTCGAGATAGACTTACTGATATGCGCAAATCCACTGTGAAACAAGTAATTTAAGAAAAGCTCACGTGACGCGCGATAGCAGCAGTCCTGAAAACTTTCGCAATCAGTGTAGGCCTACAGCAATAAGATATTAATGCATCTTGAAAGAGTACTTAAATTAGAGGTCTCCGTACGAAAGACTCCTTAAATTTAAGCGATCGAAACTTAGATTCTTAAAAATGTACATTCTATGCTAAAAATGTTATACGCAGGTTGTCCCAATCCATCTCCAGCCATTTCGGCGCAATTCACTCTTAGAATGTGTGTCGCAGTCGGAAATCGCTAAAAGATTCACTAAAACACCTATTTGGGGGGAGGGGTTCAAGGTCATTCAAGATCATCAAAGGTGACACCAATAAAAAGCTTGTCACTATTGGTTGTTATGATAAGCAGCATGTCTGTGCCTATCTGCAACCGTTTTCACGCTACACGAGATAATTGCGGTAAAATAACCATTTTTAGGGGGGTAGCTGTCTTTGACGCCCGCCTGCGTCGGCCTCCTTGAACTTAGGGGGTCGGGACTTGAACTGCTAAAATCTATGTTGAATGCTGAAAATTTCATACGCAGGTTGTCTTAGTCTATTTCCAGCCATTTCGTCGCAATTCAGTGTTAAAATGTGCGCTGCATCCAAAAATTGCTAAAATTCACTAAAAACCCCTTTTGGGGGGTTCAAGGTCGTTCAAGGTGATCGATGTTGATAAATCTAAAAAGCCTGTCACCAGTGCTTGTTATGATGAGCAGCATGTCTGTAACTATCTGCAATCGTTTTCACACTATACGAGCCAATAGACTTAGTAGCAAAATAACGTCTTTTTAAGGGGGGTACCCCTCTTTGACGCCCTTGTTCGAAGGGAACCCCCGCACCCACGGGCACGAAATTTTGTCGCGATAAAGCAGAGTTCTTGGGGCAGCCCACAGTGAAGATTTCGTGATTCTAGCTTGCACCGTTTTGATACAGATCACAAGTGTGACAGACGGACAGACGGACGGACAGACGCCTAGGCGATGGCTAAGACGCGCGAAGCATTCTGCTATAGCGCGTAAAAATTCTCAAACGCTGTAACAGTACTGATGCGAGCGTATTGTTTTACGTATTACACTCAGGGCATTCAGCTTACCATAAAATAACAAATAAATTAAAATAAAAACATACGCCGAGGTTTCCCGCAAGGTAGTTAGTGGCTATCCACGAGAAAATTGCTTCCTCAGTTCCAGTGAGGATGCGGACTTGCTCGCGGCGATTCCTCAGCAAAAACGGATACGTTGCTATGGTAACGCGCACCGACTCCATTATTGCCTCTGCAGCCGACTCATTCACATCACTATACAATATTAACAAATACAGAAGCGATCAGCCGTGAACAGCGCTGCTACTGACCAATGTAAGTGATTTAATAATCAATCCATCTATGTATAAATTTTGTCGAAAAATTTTTGCATCAAATTCGAACTCGGAAAGAATGGATCCGAATTCTAAACTGGATCAGATCGCCAGCAAAATTTTCATGGTTGGTCTCTGGACCACTTTTCGCCGGCAGTAAAATTTCGTTAAAACCGTTAGTGTAGTCTCTGCATAGGTGTTTCTGTCTCATTGCTCTTTATTAACTCGCGACTGCTGCAAGCGACCCTCATTGTCAGACACCGTGCCTGTGGCTGTCGGCGTCTGTCTGCTATCTGTCCGTCGGATGGCGCTTGTTAGTAGCACAACTGTCGCTAATACCCCGTTTACACAATGAAGCAAACACGAAGCAAACTCAGAGCACACGTCGTGCACGTGTATATTAAATACGTTTGCTTCATGTTTGCTTCATTGTGTAAACGGAGTATAACAGTCGTGAGCGATGTCGCCTATACTGTTCATCTAGCCGACAGTCAGATGAACAAACAAAAAGCGCGGACAGACTCTGCCTGTAACTAACTTCTTTTTCAAACGTAACGAGCACCAACGTCATTTGATAATCAGCGGACTTACTTTTCGTTTCTATTCGGCAGGTAGCAGCAGCAATTTGCAGCTGCATGTTTTGACTCCAATTTAACAAAATGTGTTGCTAGACCCAACAAGTGTACGTAGAGTACGATGTGTAAATCCGTCGAAAGGTTCAAGCAAGGTGCACGAGCGTGACAGACGGCAGACGGACAGACAGACCACGTTACGGAAAAATGTGTGAAAATCGGCGAAACAGCTTACGCAACAAAAGCGAGTCCGCTTAAAAATGGCAATAGTCGCAGCGGCATAAAAACAAAAGGTGTTTCGTCAAAATGCAAGAATCAGTTTGTCACTTGTACCGTAGCAGCCTCATGCCGGCAGTAGCGCCTAGAAAGACCGGCGTCGTACTGTAGTGATCACGAGGAATGACGTCTCTGGCTGTGTCAAGACACGGCTGAATCTCACGACCAGCCGATGACGGATCGGCGACAAACAGCGAGAGTGGACGCAATTCTGTCACGAACAAATTAACAAAAAAGTCAGTCATCATTAACAATATTTTTATTGTTATCATCATCATATTGCGGTGAAAACGGGGGCCATTTTGAGACCACGGTATAATTAACACGCAGACTTTAAAAAAATATGATAAAATAAACATGAAAACAGAAACAAAAACGTACAACAAACACAAATTTTCTGGGAAGTTATTCGTTGTTTACATTGCCTGCATTACCAGTTTTGTCAGAAAACGTCGCAGAATGACAAAACTTAAAAGTTTTCAGTCCACGTCAAACGGACGCAACCACCTTTTAAAAGACGGGGGTATATTTTCCTTTTCCTTTCAAAACTTTTTTCTATTTCCTTGCATTTAACGTTTTTTTACACTTTTCTTTATTATTTTTTTCACTTTTTCGTTCTTTCTAACCTTTCCGCAAGCGATTACACGGACATATAGACAAGAATGGTGCATAATGATTGCAGATGCAGCTAAGTGACAAAATATCTGCTGGAAACTGACTGCGGTTTTTCGGACATTTGAGCCGTTCTTCGACGCTGTCCCATTTCTTCTTCGACGACCATTTGTAGACGAACAGCGAGGTGTGAGAGGACCCAGCATCCAATGCTACTGCGTACTGACAACACAATACACGCACATACAACGCATTGTGTCTGATCAACGAAGTTACTCTACGCCGGACTCGGTTAGCACTTGGATGGGTGACTGTCTGCGGGCAGGTAAACCATTTCGGTACGTAATCAGCCAGCTAAGTCGACTCAACTTCGTGAAAAGGTAAAATGAGTATCAACTTGCAAGCTGAGTAGTATGACGGCGGTGAATGTATAAAACATAAAACTTGTTATATAAAACTGACGGTTTGGGCGCAATTTTCAATTCCAAGTTTTGGCCTTGAAGTTCGACCGCACAAATCTCTCTTTCCCCTGAGAGATCAAAGACTTCCACTTGACACAATGTGTCGTTGAACCCCACAGTGTGTACATACCAAATGGTATCTAAACCTGTTGAACGATTTCAGTAAAGGTCACGTTTTTATCAGCTTCACAATCCTAGGGGACGTTATTAATCGTTACAAGCAGTTCATGCACACTTGCGATGCATGATATTAGCCAAACGCTGATGATTTGCGCATTATCGAAAAAGAAAAAAAAAACTTGTTTGCGATTACGCTCAAAATGCGTATTTTACATCGATAGATAGGCAGGGCGTAACTCATATACCAAGTGTGAGTTGTCTTGGCGTTGGCCTAAGTCTAAGTCGAACGAGTAGATGTCGTTGCGTGAAGCAATGAACCAGACTGCGCCGATGCAAACAGCACTGAGAAAGAGCGCCACCGCACTGGCAACGTACCACCAACTACACGGAAACGATGGTCGTTCACCCGACTCTATACGCGAACAGCAAAGGCCGGTATTAGCTGGCGAGCTGCAAACTAGCGAGTATTAGTGACCTTTGCTTTCAGACAACTTATCTGTCGTTGTGTGTCTGCGTCAGCCGTCTGTCCGTCCGCTGTCTGTCCGCGTATCTCTCTTTGACGCCGCAGTTTGAGATAAATCTTCTCATCCAGGGGCACAAAATTTAGTCACAAAAGAACTAGAACTAGAAACTATACGGCAAACACTCGGAGTCTTTATTTTACCTTGTTTGGTTCGGTACCGGGACGTGACAGACAGACGGAGGGACGAACTGACGGACAGAATTACGATAGCTAGTTGGCTATGCGCTACGTGCTGTCGCGCTTTATACTGATCGGTCACGAAAGCTTGGAAACTTATTAGCTTTCTCTTATAGCATGATATCTGGTAATAAACTACACATTTTATGTCAGTATACCATTCTGGGAAAGTTGAAGTTTTTCTTCACTTTTGCTGTCGTTTGTTCTTGCGGGTGCCACAAAAATAATAGGCTTCAATTCCTGTTAACAGATCATAAGCGTCGAATTAGAATCAAACGGTCAACGCATTTTGTGGCTGCAACAAACGCAACGGATGCAACGCAAAATAGGCACTCTCATATCCTTACGATTTGATTTGATACGTTTTGGTTATTGGGTCTCTTGCCGCGTTCTTGCGTCAGCTGCATCCATTTGTTTGTTGCTTACTTTTTGTGTTTGTTGGAAGCCTGGCTTTACTCACTCGTGTTTTATAATAAGCACAAATGTACATATCACTGCCAAACTGATTAACACTTTTAATACGAGTCGATTACAGCTTTAGAGGAATGTTTAGATTTATAGTTAGGCGATACACGCATTTCCAGCTTTCTTAGCAGCGGCCTCCTGGGTTAAAAGTTGCGGGAAAGTTGCAATTTACCGACTAGCAGCTGGCAAATTTCTGACGGAATAGATTATGCGTGCTCAGAACTTCAATTGGTGCATTCAAATTACACCAAAATACGGAATTTGCAGCCAGATATTGTGTATCTTTGGCAGAAAATTTTTCAACAAAAGAATTCCTGACAGACTTAAATTAATTAGGAATTTTTCCTGCTCTGCTGCCACCTCGCTTCCCACCTGTCGGAATTTTTTTTCGCCTGAGCCACGACTCAACTGCTTTGTTATCTGTATATTATACTCGGAATCAAAATGCCGTACTCTTAAAATTCGGTTTTTGCAACTCAGGTGGCTATGTGACGTTACGCATTTTCATTTTCACGAAATATTTTTCGGCGAGGCGGCATGAAACACGCCTGTAACACGCGTGAACATGCGCTATTCACTAAAGCATGCACGTGTCTTTAAATAAGACCAAACTAAGCATTCATCATTTGTTAGGCCTATACAGTATAAGCCTAAGCCCTATAGCTGTTTCAATTAAGCGCCCTTTTGGGTTACGTAAGTAAGTAAGCAGCTTGTTAGACACACGCTAGAGCATTATACGCATTACAAAAACACAAATTAATGCAGGACATACGCGAGCCACGTAACCAAAAAAGCAACGACGTATTAATAGACTTATGTAATAACAATAGGACCCTGTAGTTATAAGGTAACAGTACATAAATTTCAGACATGAAGTAAAAGTGGGACGATAGTGAGAACTTTGCAACTTCAACTCGCGTCCTTTTGATTCCGTGCTACAGCGTGACAAACGATCCATAGTTCGAGAAAACGTTTTTTTCGTTTTTTTGAAAATTCAAAAAACGTGACTTTGTACGTTTTTTTGAATGACCTGTCAAAAAAACGAAAAAAACGTAATTATATCAATACAGCATAATCTTATCTGAATGTGCAAAATTTTCCATATACGGTACACGTACGATTTAATACAAGTGGACTAACTATAGCAAACTGTTTGTCTGTTTAGTATATAGAAGTGCTAACTTTATGTAGTAGTACTGACAGTCGATAGTCGCTGCATAATAGGCCTACATGTAATGCCTGTTGCAACCTGACTTTTTTGGAAGACTTTCCGCTATTTTATATATAGGCAAGTTTTTTTTACGTTTTTTTACGTTTTCTTTGAAAATTCAAAAAAACGTGAATTTACGTTTTTTTGAACGGCTTCACACGTTTTCTCGAACTATGGACGGACCAACAGACGGACGGACACCACCACCATAGCCAATACATCGTTCTGCATGCTGACGCCCTATGAGACAAACAAAAGTTCAGCCCACATCGTCATTTTTAAATTCTGATTCAAAATGCGAAACTAGATATAGAGAATAGGTGCAACTGCCAAAAGACAGATAATAAGCTATAATAATAAGTAAGTAAGTACGTAAGTAAGTTGCCTTTAGTTGACAAGTGATAATCGCACAACTAGCCTATTGCATGAACATGCAATAACAGGACCAGCGGCTGATCCAGAAATTTGCAATAGGGGGCGGAAGGGTAGGGGTGGAGTCTCGAGAGGGAACATGGAGCTATGCCCCTTCCCCAGAATTTTTTTAATTTTAGGCAAAAACAATGCACTTTCGTGCAAAATTTTTACTTGTTTTAAGATGCATCCGGTCAATAGGGGGGGGCGGCCACTCCCCCGCCCCCATCTTGAATCCGCCACTGAACAGGACTGTTTGACACAGACGGCATAACAAAATTTAATAAGAAGTAACATACAATAGTATAAATATATTTATAACGAAAGACAAAGCGTCTTAGCATAGAAGTTGTCGTAAGACTTATACTTGCCTCCATTCTGCCGAAACCGAAGCAAAAGATCGAGCACAGGTATTTAATCCGTAGCACAGTTCAAAAACACTACGAGCAAAGCTGTACTGGAACGGATTCGAGCGATGCATCTAGCTAAACTGATAATTCCCAGGCGTCAGAAGCTTTATCATCCTACCAGTAGTGTTTAGAGCAGTGTTGGCACGCACAGCATATAGCGTGCCTGTCCTCTCGTGACTTAATGTGGCCAACCGTTAAGCATGACACAGCATCAGTTAATGGCTTTATAAAGCCGAGTTTTTATCCAAAGCAACTAAAGGCCCTTGAGTTAGCCTATTTTTGTGACACAACTGACCGACGCAGACGAGCGACGCTCAATTAAAAGCACGCAACAAACGCAACGGACGCTTGCAGCTGACGCAACGTCAAAACGCAAGGATGGAAGCGGTGTCTGTTGTTGCCTTGCCTGCGTTGCGTACATTGCGTTCGTTGGGTGCTTTCGTTTGATGGAAACCATGCTTAACTCACGCACCGCGACCAAGGTCGGCGTCATGCGGGCACGCTGAAATGTGCTACGACCAACTCATTTTTATATACAAGCGAGAATTAAAGGTTAGAGCCCTTCGTGGGAAATTTATCTCAAGAGCCGTACGTGAAGCGTCACGTGCCATGTGGAATCACACCCACCACCAAAAACAGGTGAACGCATCAGCGCCAGACAGACCGGTGTTTGACCTACTTACCTGGAGGGATACAAGGCCGAGTTGACCTTAGCGGTTGGTTATAATATTATAGGGGCCTAGCCTATACCGAGTTTGTTGACCTGTCCGCTAACAGTCACTCACCCGTCCACGTAGACTATCTTCATCTGTTCCGGAGATATTCGTCGCCGAATTTTAAAGTCGTCCGAAATCGCGCCAAATTTTGCATGTTTTTGGCCCCCAAAATTTTTTGGGAAAGGGCCCCCGCGAAATTTTGGATCGCCATTATAAAATTCGGCCTATAGTACTGATCATCGTGCAAAATTTCACGCCGATCGGCCGATCGACGCATGGAGATCTCATGATTGAAATTTTTAAAAATTTTTAAAAAAACATCACGAGTAAAACATAAGCCCGCTCCGAAAGCTATCGGCAGCGGCTATAAGTGGTCTGGGCCTATGTCTTCTTAGGCTATAGGTCGAAATTCAGTTCAAGACCTTATAGCAGCTAGAAAAGTACACAGGAGGCCGGCTCTAGCGATATAGCGATAGCGATATTTTGAAAATTTCAATATTTAGTTAAATCAACTATACCCTACGATACCCACTCTACCCAGTATATCGATATCGAAACGATTATTTTTATCGATAATTCCACCATGACCCATCCCTATTGTCAATGGGTTTTTCCTGTTCTGTGGTTTTTCGGTGTTTTGTTTACACTGTGGCTGTTTTTAACTTTTTTTAGTGTTTTAATGTTTTAGTAGTTAAGATATAATTGTATATACTTCTGTTAAATAAAAATCGTCGGAAACATTTGCGTGATTATGTTTGGCTCTGTAAGTTTGGAATAGTGCACTACTGAAACTGTCTGCTTGTAAAATAAGCAACGGTTTGTCAACAACTCTCGTATCTGGATTGTCGATTGTAAACAAAGTGCATTTGGACATTCATATCAGCGGTGGTATGGCTCTAAATAACTCGAATGAAAGACAGAGCTTTAATCGTAATACTGGTGACCATAATACGGTGTTCAGTATGTATATCACGGTTATTAATGCTGACAACTATGTGTTAAATTGTTAACATATGTCTGAGTTTATCTGGGTATATCTTCAGTTCAGGCTTCTTTGTGGGCGTCGAGATGGTTTTTCATATTGCAGCCTGACAATCCTAACCGTTTTCAAAAATTTAAAATTAACTATCACGTATATGGGAAAGTTCCACTAAAGCTAACATCCAAGTCTGCTATAACTAGGGCTTGCTGTATATCCGTCCCAGGCCCTATTCCTGTCCTAAACCCCACATCCCAAATGTTTTGTAAATAAATATACAAAAAAGAGGGTTTGTGTTATTATTTCAGTGCTTATTTTTAGGTGACTTGTTTTGTTCTCTGTCTGTTATTGTGGGGTGTTTTCATCTATAGCATACTCTAGCTATAGTGGTACTTAGCTGTAGTGGGCTGTTTTTATCGATATGTGGTTGGTAGGTTTATTTCGAGCATATTATTTTCAGTGATATCCATACCATTCTTTGTCTTTATCTGATTGCAGTTTGGCAGCGTGTTGAAGTCGGTTCAGCGAGAAATCAATACCATCTTTGATGAAATTCAGCATGATCGTCACCCTGTCGGTGGCGGTGGCGGTAGATACCAGTCACCGCGCAGAGGTCGCGCCTACGTCAGTGGATGGGTGCCGCGGATCGACCATTCTGAGATCCGCCACCAGTCCACAATCCATGACACCGGACTCGGATTGGGCCGTTCCATCACTTATCTACCGGTTACTTCAGGAAGCTCAGACGGCAGTGGTTACTTGGCAGTTAGATCCCGTTGTCTGCAGGCAAGAACTTTGTGGGAAGACCCGGACTTTCCGCCAGTTGCACGGTCGCTCTTCTACAAAAGAGCTCCATCGGCTTGGCCAGATGTACAGTGGAAGAGGCCACATGTTAGTACGGATTTTCATTTTTGTCTGGAAAATTGAAATAGTTGTATTCATTGTCAGACATATGTACAGGCTGAGCTGATTTGATTCAAGGTTAGGCTGAGACTTCAGAAGTATTTAAGTTTGCTTAAAAGGAACATTTCAGTTGGATTAAATTTGCTATCTAATGGTTTTCATGTGGTGCTAGCTCATTCTGTTAGTTGTTGGTCGTCACTGGATCTGTCACTTTTTAAAATAGGAACAGTAGGGCCTGATGGATAGAAATCCTTTTATTGATCAAGCCAGGCTGAGCTAAAATTCATTGTACTGGGTTGTGACATGAACTTTACTCAGTCATATTTTTTTGATTTGTAGTCATTCAGATTTGTAGATTTGGGTCAGGATCTGAGTCCATCATTTCTAGGTCTTGATCCAGATAATATATGTGCAGTAGCAGTGTAAAGCAGTGTGTTTTCAGATGTTTCTGTTACATTCAGGAGATCTGTTCTGACCCACGTCTCTTTGTCGATGGCGCATCACGGATGGATGTCGTACAGGGCATTTTGGGTCAGTCTAACATTCATTCTGTTCTTCAAAATTCGTGCTGAAGCAACATAATATGTTAGTCTCAACTAAGATATTAATACTATCGAATGTGTGTTGTTAAACCCAGGTTCACTCACTCTTCTTCCCTTCATGGGATTGTCATTGGTTCCTGTATGTGGTCTTTTTGGATAGCACGTAATAACCATGAAACTGTGTTAGCAGTAAGATAAAAACAACCTTGTAACAATAACAGACATGGTGAATGCACTGATTGAAAATAAAATGATAAAACAATAAAAGCAGCATTGCACAAATTACATATAATCTTACAATGCTTTCATGATAAAAGATGTCTGTTACTTCATACATGTATGTGATGTTAGGTGACTGCTGGTTGGCTGCCGTTGCGAGTCTGTCGACCAATGACAAGCTGATGAAGCAGATTATTCCTCCCGGCCAATCGTTTCACTTCGAATATGCCGGTTAGTTTGCCAAGAAATTAATAATCTATATTAGTTCCTTGTGTTACAGAGTTGATAGTTAAACCATTGACGTTTTCAACTGCTGTAGTTCCCTTTTTTGGAACAATTTTTTATTCTGCCACCGCATTGAACAGATTGTCATAGATATGAGGAAGTTGTCAGAATATAATGTTTAATTTTTTTTCGCAAAGATTTGATGACTTATTTATTTCAGAAAATGATGTATACACTGCAATGCACCATCAGTCTTACTGCTGTAATATTTATATTTTTGTAATATTTATGCTGATTATGATTATGATTTTGGTTCAGCTTCTTGCAGTATGGCTGTGAGTGGGTGGATATTATCAGTTAGATAATTGTTATTTATACTGTGTATATCAGTAAAATGGACACTTTTGCTTACAGTAGGGTGTTACACTGGCTGGTGGGTTGATACATCAGACTAAAAATGTTCACAGTTTTTACATCAGTAAAAACATTTATTGTTTACTTACCATCTAGTTAATCAAGGAGTTTCTTCTTAAAATGATGGATATCACCAGTAGGTCAAAATGTTATTGATTGCGTAAGTTGTTTAATGTGTATATCAGTAAAATGCATACTGCAGGAGTCTTTTTGGTTTTAGCATCTGGCTCTACGTCTGTTGGCTGGACGAACAAAAATGTCTCCATGCATTCTCAATGTATATATCAGTAAAATGTGTTCTTACTGCAGGGGTGTTTCGGTTTAACTTCTGGCAGTACGGTCGTTGGGTGGAGGTTTTGGTGGACGATCGACTGCCCACTACGAGGAATAAACTCATCTACATGCATTCGGAGACTCGCAATGAGTTCTGGAGCGCGCTGCTTGAGAAAGCATACGCAAAGTATGTCTTGCTTCCAAATTGTGGCATGGTGATAGTTGCTGCCCTGAATATTAGCCTGTTGGAAGTATTGGAAAATTTTTGCTCAAAAGTTCAAAAAATTTGGGCCTATGAATCTTTTATTTTTGGATAATTTAGGGGCAGAATTGCAATTTTGAGCACCAATATCTCCCCTTGTTGGACGAATGCGTTTGTCTGTCGGAAAATTGCAACTTCTTGCTTATCTAACATTTTTGTGCAACGACACTGCTGGATTTTTAGTGAATTTTAATGTGAGGTGGCTCGATAAAATCTGCTAATGGGAAAGTGCTGGAGTTGTAATCAATAGGTCATGGGTAGGGACCAACCGAATTCATGGGAAAAAATGCATGATTTCACGGCCGAATTTTTAAAATGTGTCAAATTTCACGGAAAGAATTTTGGAAATTCACGGGCCACGCAGACGTTATTTCGAGGTGCTGTGCTAATGCAAACGAAGAAATTTCAGAACAACAAATATTTACTACACTAAGTCAAGACTCAAGACAGTCAATGTCAACTACTTAGTGCTGAAGTGCAACACGTGGCAAACAGCAACATCCGTACAAAAGCTGCTGATAAAACTCTGGAATTGTCATAAATTAAACTAAAAGTGCTAAAATTCACGAAAAATCACGGATTTTATGGAAATCAGCGCTTTTCACGGAAGGAGGTCAATTTCACGGAAAATGTCACGGCCATGAAATCGTGAATTAAGTTGGTCCCTAGTCATGGGTTCTATTCCTCATAGGCTCATAGTCGTATTATTTTTGTGAGAAATTGTTCCAAGGTAGTGTGAGAGCAGTGTTAAGGCAAAGTATATATGAGTTTTGCTCAAAATTTATTTCTTTTTCTAATAGTGCAAAAGATGTAAAAATCGGTTAACATTTTGATAAAATAAGTGCTGATTGTGTAATGTCCTGTTCTTATGGACCGTAGTGTACTACTACTTTTTCTGCTCCCAATACTCTGACTGTCTGTTCGGGCTGCATGGATCATATGCGGCACTGAGCACAGGTTTAATGAGTGAAGCGTTACTACAACATTACCAGTAAACAACAAACCAACAAACTACTACCAGGCCTACTACTGCTCCTACTACTACTACTACTTTTACTACTACTACTACTGCTCTGACCATTCTGTCAATGCTGTGTGGCTCAAATGAGGCTCTGAACAGTGGTTTAATGAGTGAGGCATTACTACAACATTTGCAGAGTAATGACAACAACAACAACAACAACACTACTACTGCATTACTACAACAACAAGAGCTACTACTGCTGCTACTGCTACTGCCACTACAACAACAACAACAACATCAATTACTACTACTACTACTGTTGGTACTCTGACACTGTGTCTAGGTTGCACAACAATAACAACAACAGCTACTACTACTACTGCTCCTACTGTTTTTACTCTGACTATCTCTCTAGGTTGCATGGATCATATGAGGCTCTGAGCGGAGGTTTAATGAGCGAAGCGCTGACAGACATGACTGGAGGTATCGTGGAGAGATTTGAGTTGGGTCGAAAAGCTCCCAGTGATCTACAGAATACCATGCTGAGTGCGGGCAGGAAGAGCTCTCTGATGGGATGCTCCATTGATGTAATTAATATTGACTTTTTATTATGTTATTATATTATTATTATATTTTATCACTATATTATAAAGAATGTCATGTTCATTCTGAGCAAGTAGAGCTCTCTAGTGGGCTGCTTCTTTGACGTAATTATTACACTTTTTTATGTATTATAGGGCTGCAGAAATTAACAATTAAATAATCTATCAATTGCTAAGAAATTGATGGATTAAAATTTTCTTAGTCAATTAAATTGATAAAAATTTTGTATTTTTTAACATGACTGGTGATGAACGTTACGTACATTATAAAGCTTCCAGCGATTCACAGATTATACTCACTAGTTTCAAGAACAGCTTTCTCGTGGACTGCTTAATATTTTTGCCCTTTTTTCTCTTATTTACCAGACCGGGATTTATTTATATCTCTGGTTTGTTGTGCATGTTTCTGTGCTGTGTGAAGGCCATTGATGGAAGAATGGAACAGCGGTTGAGTACCGGCTTACTCACTGGCCACGCCTATGCCATCACTGATGTCCGCAAGGTGCGATGTTTCACCAAATTGTATCAAATTTATGTTTTCGTTTATAGTTGCTGGATCCCATGTCTGGAGACATTCGGTTCTTTGCAAGTTGTGCATCTGTAAACGTGCAGAATGTGCTCATCACCGTGGTGAGATATCAGATTGTGAAACTGTACTGATGATAGGCACTGGGTAGTAGTTGTGGCTTCCAAGGACACATTGTATCAGATGGGGTTTATGACCCCTAACGAAAAGGGATATTTGGGGGTCCAGTCGCCAGCCAAAACATGCAATGTCAGTTGCCTTGAGCAATTTCACTTTTACCACGAAGGAAAGATTTCCAATTTTGAAACTGATAGTAGTTGCTGGGATGTGGGAGAATGAAGATTTTACTAATGTATAGCTTGTGAGAAAAAATTTCAGTCCAGTACGTGTATATTGATGCTTGAAACTAATTGAATCGTTCTTGTATGGTTTTTGTAAATAGGAAACTATGTGTTTATAGGTGCGCGTGCAGACGCCACGGATGACCGGTGATGTTGTGCTGATTCGAGTCAGAAACCCTTGGGGTGATAGTCACGAGTGGAATGGCGCTTGGAGTGACAGGTCTGTAGTTGTGGTAGTAGTTGTAGTTGTCATCATCGTCATCATCGTTGTAATAGTAGTAGTAAGAAGGAGAAGGAGGAGGAGCAGCAGCAGCAGCAGTGCTAGTACAGGGTGGGCCAAAAACGTGCCACTTTACTTTTGTCCATATGTTCGCCAATTATTGACTGATTTTCAAAATTCTTTCACTGGCACACTCTGCAGATAATTTGCAATAATGCAAGTATTATAGATCCCAGCGCACCATAAATGCGTCTGTACACTACCTTGTGAAATATCAATGAAATATGCATACATAACGATAATAACAAACAAACCTATTGGTAAAATTGAAAAAAAAAACACTTCAGAGCAACATTGCAGTGAATGGTCTGTATGACTCTAGACTGAGTGGCTATAACACAGTCCAGTGTCATACAGATCATTCATCGCAATGTTGGTCTAAAGCATTTTTTCATTTACCTAAATTTTTGTTATTATCGTTAGTTTTTGCTTACATTTATATTTCACAAGGTAGTGTAGAAACGAATTTACTGTGTGGTGGGATATATAATAATCACATTATTGCAAATTGTCTGCAGAGTGTGCCAGTGAAAGAATTTTAAAAATTTGTTAATAATTGGCGAAGATATGGATAAAAGTAAAGTGGCACAGTTTTTTATGGCCCATGTTGTATAATAGTAATGTGATAAACCCACAGGATGATAGCTACAAATGGAATGGTGCTCTGTGTGACAGATTCGTTTACTTATTCTCCGAGTTATTGTGCAGTTATCTGAAAGACAGGAGCACATTTTTAACAGATGAGATTATGGGTGTTTAACATTTTAATTTTGTCTTTAAATCTTTTTGGAATTGTTTTTTGGGTTTTAGTGTTGTCAGTCAGTATTAGTTAAATACACTGATTGTCAACACTCCTGCATGACAAACTGCACTGGCTGGATGTGCCTGAGAGGGTCACCTTCAAGTTCGGCCTCAGGACGTACCGTTGTCTGCATGGACAAGAACCTTGGTATCTCGCCGAGCACATCACCCAGCCATCGAAGTTGCATCTCGACATTGACTACATTCTGCCAACTGACATCGGCTCATTGTACCGCACTGTCGACTCAGCACGTACGGCCGTCCCCGGGCTTTTCCAGTCGCTGGTTCGACGATCTGGAACTCCCTGCTAGATGAACTCAGAGATCCAGCGTGTGACATTGACAGTTTCAAACAGTTCTTCAAAACAATCCTGTTCAGTCAGTACTAGTGTGGCAAATGCACTAGAGGTTATTAACAATATGCGCTACCGGTATATAAATTTACGTGCTATATAAATTTACATTTTACTTACTTACTTACATGTCTGGTAATATACATGTCTTAGGTCAATTGAATGGACGTCTGTGCCTTCCAATGAAAAGGCGTCAATGGGTCTCACGTTTGACCATGACGGCGAGTTCTGGTGAGACGTTATTTATCTGCATCGGCATGCTTTGAATACGTTTGCGTAAACTTGACTTGACTAAGTACTGCTGTTTTTAATTTTTACGAGTGAAGACAAGTACTGCTATAGTGCGTCTTAGCCATTGCAATTCTGTTTGTCTGTCTGACCGTCCATCTGTCACACGGTTGGATCAGTCAAAATGGTGCAAGCTAGGATAACCAAATCTTCACTGTCAGCTGCCTGAAAGACTCTAGTTTTAGGATCCATAAAGCTTTTTCATAAATCCCAAAGGGGTTACCCTGAACGAGCGCTAAATGAAAGGGGGTAGGGAAAATTTGCGATTTTTAGACAATAAGTTGCTGTATCTCAGAAACGGTGTGAGATAGGGCTTAGGTTACTATTAATCACTAATAGGAAGTCATACATGGGCTTTCGATTTGCAACAAAAGCAATGACCTTGGATGACCATGAACACCAAAATAGAGGTTTTTGTGAATTTTTTTGGCGATTTTGCACTGTGAGACTCATTTCAAGAGCGAATTGCGCCGAAATCGCTAGAGATAGACAAGGACAAGCTCCACATGAAATTTTCAGCATTGAATGTTGATTTCAATGGTCTAAGTCTCGACATTCTAGGTTCAAGAAAACCTGCGCATGAAGGCATCAAAGAGCGGTAGTCCCTAAAAGTCGTTATTTTACTGCTGTTGACCGGTCTATCTTGAAAACGGTTGCAGATAGGCATGGACATGCTGCCTATCACAACAAGCACTAGTGATGAGCTTTTCAGTCGTATCAACATCAATGACTTTGAAAAACCTTGAACTTTGAAAATAAGCGGTTTTATTGTATTTTTGTGATCTTCGGCTGTGGTGCACACTTTAAAAGTATTGTGACAAAATAGCTGGAGATAGACCAAGACAACTTATGAAAGGAACTGCTATAGGCTTTCGTGCATCTCGTGAGCATTAGCTCATATTTGTTGTTGTCTTTACCAAGGAATTTATGTGATGCCCAGCATTTATCTGTCTTCATGATTACACAGAAAAATTGCAGGCAGATTTGGCTGAAATTTGCAGGGAAGGTTAGACTAGGCCAAAGTTATACGTAATTAGATCTTGGTGGTGGTCCGCATCATCATCTGGATTCAGGATAGGATTGAAGGATTCATTGCTGTTGCCAAATAGAGCAAATTTCTGCCGAATATAGTGCTGACGCCTGGCGAACATAATGGAGAAAATTGTCATAGTATTGGTGGAGGTTTGCTCTCTATGAGCGCCCTTCTAGTTGTATGTGTATGAATTGCGCCGAAATCACTTTACTGGCACTTTATAAGTTCGTTTTTAACTTAACTGACTTAACTGTGATGAGTAACTTCCGCGGCTTGGTAGTCTAATGGTAGCGTGTCGGACTAATGATTGCAAGGTTACTGGTTCAACTCCCAACCAGTGCACTGCCAGGTAACAACTCTGGGCACATTGTTTACACGCTTGTGCCTCTGCCAACAAGCAATTGCCAACTTTTTACCAGTCTAGTTGCCGGGAACGTAACGGCAGTATATGGGAGAGGTCTGGCCTACCACTCATATAACCCTGAGTTGTGGCTGCAGCCCACTGCCATCTTAGGGCCATGTAAACTGAGATGACCACCAACCCCCTCGGGTCACAGAGCTGTGAGCGAGTGTGCTGATGATGGGGGATGATTTTTGGCTCATCATGTATCTTGATTGTATCGTTTGTCAGGATATCGTTCAAAGACTTTGTGAACAACTTCCAGCGGCTGGACATCTGCTACCTGGGCCCAGACAGTTTGTCGGACAATGACAAGAGGGTCAAATGGGAAGGAGCTCTGTTTGAGGGCAGTTGGCGTAGACACGTCAATGCCGGCGGATGCCGAAACTATCCCTGTGTGTGTTACTGTTGTTGTTATTGTTACTATTATTATACCTTTGCCAATGAGGTTATGTGATACTCGATGTTTGTTTATCTGTTTTTTGCAAATATACAAATAGACAGCATTCTAAGATTAGTGACTGTCTGGAGGATAAGAGGGAACATTATTAGAACTGCCATTAGAGATGTGCGGATACTTAAATTTTTGAGTTTGCATCAGTCCTAAGATTTTGACTGAGGATCCGCAGACAGTTCACATTCGCACTGAATACACTGAATAGTCAGTACTATGTAAGGTAGGCGATTATGCCTAAGCCTATAGCAGATTACAGTTTACCTGTAGTGTACCAGTGCTATCGTGTTACGCACGTCTTAACACACACCACTTCTATCTGTTTTTAACTTTTATTAGGAAAAAAATATACTTTTCATGGAACAGGATCCGCATCAGACTGTGTACGCAAAAAATCCTGCAGATCTGCGTTTGCAGACTGATGCGTCTGCAGTCTGCACATCTCTTACTCAGTTATAATGAGCATTTTTTTTACTATTTTAGGCTTAGGATAGATTTTTTGTGTTTTGTGTGTTTTATATTGGGTTTTGTCTGTGAAGATAAAATTTTGTGTTTCATTGTTGTGTTTGTGGTGCATTGCCTTGAAGGGCCATCTATGAAATGACTTATTATGCATTTGGCAATGATGATTGAGTGATTGCTTGAATCTGTGTAGCCACGTTCTGGACGAACCCTCAGTACAACGTCTCAATCTCGGGCGCAGATGCGGATGACACTAACGGTGGATGTGGCTCGGTGGTAATTGCTTTGATGCAAAAGCACCGCCGGCGACTGCGCAAGGAAGGAAAGACCGACCTCACCATCGGCTACGCTGTCTACAAGGTGCTCAACTCAACTCAACTCGGGTTTAATAAAAACAATAGCCGATGGCTAAAAAATATACAAACATAAAAGTAGCAACTACACATAGTTAATTGAGCGTACAAAATACGAAATAGTCCACACTCAATGCTCCTTTAAGTCCGGTTCACATCCACATATATATTTCTAGATACACCAAAACAAAGCACACACTGTTATGTATGTTTATATTTTCAAGTTATTGGTATTTAGCCAGGGCAAAGTGGATAAAAGACCGATATTTGTTAGTTCTCGTCCGTGGTATGGGATAGGCGGTATGACGTCGGAGTCGAGAAATAGTATCTGAGTCTCGTTGTTGGGGAAGAAGGTCGTGTAAACAACTGTCAGCATCTGTAACTGTGCGAAAAAATTTTCTCCCTAAATCACACCTTCGTACAGAAAGGGGTTCTACCCCAGCGTATGCACATGCAGAATCATATGACATATCATGCAGAAAACACATTGTTACTAGAGCTGTCGTAAGATAGGATAATATGTTTATTAGAATGCCAGCAGGCTGCAGACCCCCCAAGCCATGGCTTAGAGTCTCAGACGGCTGGCTTACAATTTTTATGGCTGGCTAGCTGGCCTAAGCCATGGCTTAGGACTACTGATGGCTTACGGCGGCTTGCGGCAACTAGCCACAGCTTACAGATACAATCCAAAAAATAGCCACAGAAAATTAGACAGTCACATCAGCTTGTCTCATTATTAACCCCCTGACACTCACAGTTGCCAGATTAGTACAGCTAAAAGCATCCCTTGGGAAACCGGGTTAAACAGTCATTGACATCTGCGGGCCGAGGCTTAAACGTCAGAGTGCCCGGATGTCAAAAATTACAAAATGATGGCTTAACTCAGTCTGTCACTGTAACACAAAAGGTTTTTTGTGAGTGTTCTAATCTCAAACTTAAAAGACACGCACTGCACAATCAAAATACAAACCAAATTTGCTTTCATGGCCACCACACACTACAGTACCGATGTTCAGCAAGACTGTAGTTTTTACCAGACTACATCATAATATCATGAATCGACCCCCGACATTTTCGACTGTAACTTTAAAACCAATTGTCAGATTTTGATTATTTTTGGCATGAATATTTCGGACACAACTTGCCATCAAACGATTATTCAGTTTCCCACCTCACTCAACTTTTGTTTCTGCACTACCTGGGGAAAACACAACCAGCAAAATATCATTTTTTTATCTGATGCGATATGATTGCTTAATTAACATAACGCGTAAAAACGCATTTTGTTCACATTTCTGACACTTTGGCTGACATTTCATCCAGTTGTCCATTTTCTAACTGCCTGCAGTAAAATTGCTTGAAGTGCTGGCTCACTATGTGAACACAAGCAAGG
>Ga0209367_1003261_pt1 | contig 21999 bp, 14 predicted proteins | sample WorMetLIZISLAND2_FD_187412 | JGI IMG/M metagenome (GOLD analysis project Ga0209367, IMG submission 187412) | Marine gutless worms symbiont microbial communities from Max Planck institute for Marine Microbiology, Germany - Olavius geniculatus... ... | reverse complement strand
TTCTCAGCTAATCATTATTATTATTAGGCACAGTTTGTTGGAGTTATTTCAAAACGTAATACGGGTCCGGTTTTTTTGAGACACAGTGTATATGCGTTAGGCATTACGGGACGTCGGTTTTATGACTTGTCTTTTTAACGCTGTGTTCTGCTTTTACTCGTGTGTGCCTACTTGTACTTTGTAATTTAATAATATAAACGACGAATGTATATGGAGCAGAGGTATGGGCAGTGAACCCCCAGCAGATGGTACCTGGTCACTTTGCTGCAGAGATATCAACGACACCTACAGGACATCAGCAGCACGCACCTGCCGCCGCGCTTTATCACCCGTCACTAGCACCGCAACAGTTCTCTGTACGTACGTCTTTGAATCTACTCACTGCCACAGGTTGAAACCGTAACTAATGAGTAATATATACAGGATGGGTCCAAAAAAGTAAGTCACGACCTTGAACTTGTCGACTTGTTATTACCCTGGTATATGTGGCCGTCGTATTTGGCCAAATTACATGTTCGGCCTGTTCAATCTTTTGCCTGTCTGTCTTGTGCGAGCTCTTAGCTGGAAAATAAAACGGAATACAGAAACCGAAGTCGGCGTGAACATTACTCAGGTTAGGAGTAGCCTAACAGGTTTGCTAATTTTTAGTTTGGAAGATCGAAAGATTCAAGTTACTAGGCGTCATTAACGTCAGGAGAAAGACGTATTCGCATAAAACGACTTGACGTAATGTATTGTAACGCCAGCCAATGTAAAGGTTGACTTGAAACTGAAATTTAAAATAAGTAGGTGCATTGTTAGGCGGACGGCCATGTCGCAGGTCGTGTGGCGACATTTTTGCTGGTTGAGGTGAATCGCCGGTGACATTGTTGTGTGTAGTTTCACCCGGCGTTGTTACCCGGTCATCATCAGTTGACGTCGTCGTCAGCGCCGTTCGCTACACCTGCCTCTCTGCCAACGCTCACCCAGCCGTCGATGACTGCTGTCAGTCCGCTGGTCGCTAGTCCGCCCGGCTCTATGAAACCGATGTCACCAGGCTCTGAATCAATCGTTGCCGCTACCAGCACCACTGACGCTCAGCCGCCGGCTAACTGCACGCTGTTCGTCGCCAACATCGGACAGTCGTGCACCGAGCAGGATCTACGAGAAGTATTCGGCACGTAAGTATTTTTGCTACGTTTTACAGTCATCAGTTCATTGGCTGAAGATGTTGTACGACCATCTTCCGACTGGAGGTCGATCCCCAGCACCTGGATTTAACAGATCTACCGCGACACGGGAATGCTGATGACCGACGCTTTGGAGCTGGCAAAGGACAAATCGTTGTGGTGACATATCGCAACGGCGGGATGCTATACGGCTGAACTCTTCGCGTTGCAATGATGATAATGATGATGATGATGATGGTGATTTCATTGATTGCCCACCCTTTGACGGCTGGTGACAGCTGACGTTTGCTTCGTAGTACGGCGTATTGAATTTAAAGAGTTTGTGAATTATGCTGCGCTGTTTTGTCGTCTGCGCCGAACGACGGATGTCGTGCTTTGCTGGTGTCTGTCTGTCTGTCTGCAAACTTACTCAAAATCCTATGAGTGAGTTTTGGTCTTTGGTCGGGTGAAACGTAGGCATTGGGCAAAAAACGATCATATTATGGTGCCAAATTGTATTTCGATACGGATCACGATTAACGTAGATTTGTAGCCTTTTGAATGCTAAAGGTGGTGTTATAGCTTTTAATAGAAGCCAATTCCTTTGCTACGGAGCGTCACCTGCCGTATGGGATCACACAGTGTTTCATGCCACCCAACATAGAGTGTACTGTAGACCTACTTTTTTAAACGTTGCAAAAACGAGTCTACAAAATATCGTGTTTTGCTGTAACTGCTAGCAGTTATTAATAAATAAATGTACAAAACATCAGTTTATACGCTTGTTAATGGCGACATGCAATAAATGACACATCGAAAACAGTAAAAATCATAAAAAGGTGATATCACTCACCATCACATCGCCTAAGCCGAACTGTCAATGTGCTGTTGAATAATACCATTTTTTATGATTTTTGCTGTTTTCGATGTGTCAATCATTGCATGTCGCCGTTAACGAGTATAAACTGATGTTTTGTACATTTATATTTGCTGTTTTATTACAAAAATTTTTTTTTTATGTTAATGCTTAATTATAAACCATTAGTTTTCACAACCATGAAGACACAGAACCTTAAATATTTTGGGGTCACGCTTTTGACCTTTTGGGGTCACGTGACGTCATCGGTCACATGACCATTAAACTCGGCATATGTGGTTTCCTATTAATGGTCCATTGGAACCATGCGTCTATCTTGCACCGTTACAACTTTTATGGGGCCTACGATGACGATTAAGGGTTCTTTATAGGTGTAAATTTTATACAGGAGAGTTTTGGCCGAAAATTTCAAAGTCTGTTTTTCGCCCAATTTTCGACATGGGGGATTTTTTAGGGATTAGATATTAACTTCGATTTTTTTTGCCTCTAAAAAGGCACACTCTTGCGTGAGACCGCGTCGTTTGAGCCATATCGTGCGTGAAAATCCGCCGGGTAGTCTGACCTGTAGTCGTGTCATTGAAAAAGGTATATTTAAATAAAAACAATTTTCGTTATATTTCACCCCTTTGCCGAGAAGCCTCCAATGGACGGATTTGCACGAAATTTTGCACAGTGGGTCATCTTGCGGACATAGGGCCTAATCACTTGTTTCAAATTTTGCGACGATCGGTTAAGGGGTTTCGGATCTGCGAGGGGTCGAATTTTGCCATTTTCTATTGACAGCCAGTCGCCATTAATTAACACAGGTCTGCGCTACCTCGCGCCTGTGAAAACAATACTGCATTGTAGCGTGTATAATTTTAACCAAGACTGAACATTGATAAACCTTTCCACTATGCACGGTTGCAAACTATAGTTGGTTTTGCAGTTTGTTGCTTTGTGGCGATGGCGACTGCCGCGACTGTACTTTGAAAACTAATTTAGACGGAATGCCGAAAGTTGCCACTGTACAAGAAATACTCATTTGCTGTTAAATATTGATTTCTATTAAATTTTGCTTTATAAAAGTATTTTGTTAGTTCGTGTTATCATGATTTTTGACGCGCATGGCAGTTGTGAGATCAACTATAGCGTTTCTGACTGCCCTACCCACATAATGTGTATTATTGTTGTTGTTTTTGTGTTGTTTATGCGCAGTTTTTTTTTGTAAATAAATAAATGAATGACAATGGTGCTGTGGCTGGATGATGCAGGATGCCAGGACTGAGTCGCGTGAGGCTTCATTACAAGTCTGGAGTTCCGATTGCTTTCATTGAATTTATAGTAAGTTGATAAATTATTCACAGTTTTTGCTTTAATTCTTAATCTCAATGAGATTTAAAATACTATAATAATGATAATATAATGATAACATAATAATAACATAAAATTTGTTGTAAACTGACCAGTTACAACTTCTAAGCAACTGGAAATGAAATGCATATTGTTTTTATGCGAACTAATAAGATAATAAGTAATATGAAACACTGTTATTTATGTGTTGAAAATAATCTAGAATTTTTTTTTGTTTTTTGATCGATGCAGACATGTGCATTTGGCATAATTCTTTTTGTTCTAGATCTTATGGATTATGCAGCCGTTTAGGCTATGCGGTAGTTGGGTTAAGCGTAAGGAAGTCGACCTTTAATTATTCTGGAGAAAAAAATCTAAGCGATTTGGGGGGATTTCCGGTTTAAGCTGGAGTAATAGAAATAAGAAATTAATATGTAACGTAAAGTGATCGATGTTTCCGTGTGTATGCTAATTCCGCAGTTGTTTATGGTGTTACTTTAGGATCACCGAACTGCAACTGACGCTAAGTTGAACCTTCAAGGCACACACATATCTCCGGAATGCAGCGGCGGAATCAGAATCGAATACGCTCGCAACAAGTCAGCATACGCCGTATGTATTTTCGTTCCGCATACATGGCCTTTGTTTTACTGATTTTTTAATAAAAATTGTATTATTTGTCTTATGCTGCTTTACGATTTAAAACAGCCATGGACTGCATATGTGAAGTTTGAAGCACAACAGAAAAAGCTCAACTGCAGTTTAGACAAAAAGTAGGCCTACATGATATAAAGTCTGAAATTGCACGAAACCAAAACGATTACAAAACTATGGAATGGCAAATAAAATTAAGAAAATTAAGGCTTTCACCTGTATTCCATTCATTCTTCAGTCACATTTCGGAGTTGATCGGCATGCTATAATACGTTTCCAGAAATTCTGTGAGATGTCTACAACTGAAAGAAATCTTGCATTAAGTACAAACGTACTGCATTGTTGTTGCAGAATTACAAAGATATCGTCCGTTACTCGCCAACAAAGTCAAGTCACATCTTCTTACAGTAAAATTTTACAACGCGATAGAAGGATTTACGTATTGCTTAGTGTGTTATTTTCATTTGGTTGATTAACGTTTCGAGTTATGTGCAGTTGATTATTTGGGTTGAGTTATAGTTAGTTTTGTTAATTGATTTTTGGTTGATTTAAAAGTTTATTCTCAATTCCGATTTGTTCAATATATTGTCTTCTCTTACTGTTTAAACATATTTCATACATTGTGGCATTAATTTATTTACTTGTTTATTGTTAAGTTACACTGAGCTATTTGTGAAATTTTATCAGTCATGTTAATTTTATAGATGCAACATTAGGTAAATTGACTGAACTTGAGCATTGAATGAATGTGTATTTTACCTATTTTTCCACGCCTTATTTTCTTATAGTGTAGTTGTGATAATGTGATATCTATTGTTATTCGTTCTTGTGCATTTTCCAGTTAGTATTGTATTGTGACCGATATTTCTGCCTGTTTGTGCTTAACATTTGTCCAGCGGCATTGCTGTTATGAAAAAATGCGTCAGCTGTTCCGGGAGCTTTTAAAGGCCATTTTCTAAGTCGCACAAATACAATTCTTGGAGGACATAAAAATTGGAGTATGCCACTAAATGTTTTTGCAAAAATTACAGAAACTTATTTTGGATTTTGTAGTCAGCTATACGGGAAATATAAGTCTCATTTCCTAATTTGGGGTTCTCATCTTGTCATTTTTGGCTTTTTGGTGGTTACGCTGCTCACATTTCTAGGTAAAATTACTTTTTGCTAGCTATGCTGCTGCACTGGTGGATAATTTGTAGGCTACGCCGTGAGTTGATAGGAGTTTGTTTGTTACCGTTCAGTGAGTTGATTTGATAGTCAAGAGTTGTGTGCGCGTGTGCGTAGTGCCTTTTCTCTACGCAGGGTCGGACGTTACGTTATGTAGCAATCAAAACGAAATCAGCATTATCTGTGATGTCGTACGTTAGCCGTGTTTTTGCTAGCGAGTAACTTACTGTCTCTTATTTGAACCGCCAGTTTTTGTCAATCTACACTGTGTCCGGAAAAAAGTAACCCCCTACACATTGTACAATAGAAATGTCAAATCTGAACGAATCTGGATAAAATTTCGTAGGTTTAATTCACAATAAATTGTTATTAAGGTTGCCAAATTCTATCACAAAATATTATATCTAAGAAAAGTTATGAATTGTTAAATATCGATAACAAAATATCTCCGTTACCAATATGGCGCTATACAAGTAAACGCCTCTGTTACTGTACATTTGCGTAACTCAAACAAATAATGACTGATTTTAACAAAATTTTACGTTAACAATGCACCATTTATTTGTATTCAAACTGTCGTATTTTAGTTAAATCTGCCAAAACAAACAATAGTTACAGGAGCTTTTGTGAGTTCACTACAGAATACTTCAGTTTCAAGTTTTTGTGTCTAACGTTATCCACAAAGACCTGAAACTGAAGTGCTTTGGGGTGACCTCACAAAAGCCACTGTAGCTATTGTTTGCTTCGACAGATTTAACTGAAATGTGGCACTGTAATTGCCAATAAATGTTACATTGTTGATGTAAAATTTCGTTAGAATCGGCTGTTGTTTGTTAGAGTTACGCAAATGCATATTAGCAGAAGGTATACTTTTGTAACGCCACATTGGTAACGGAGATATTTTGCTATCGATATTCAACAATCAATAACTCCGATAACACATAATATTTTTAACAAAATTTGGTGATCGCTTTATTAATTTATTGGGGATTAAGTGCATAAAACGTTATTTAAATCTGTTTACAGTTGACAGTTTTATTGTACGATGTCTAAGGAGTTACTTTTTACCGGACACGCTGTATTGCTGCCGATGTATAGACGAGACTTGTCGAGAGCATGATGAGCCTTCACTGCGTGTAAATATAACAGCGTAATTAACCACTGGCATCGGTAATTTTTAATCACATATACACTGTAACTGCAAAGCGCGTCGGAAACATATGATTTTATGCGACTTCAATCGGCTCTCCCGTTGTTGTAACTACGTCTGTTAGTAAATGTTCCATTATTTGCAGTGCAGCTTATTCTGCCGTCGCAAACTGCCGTCATCTTGTGCGAGGTAGTTAACTTATTGTACTGTAGTCGATGAGCGTGACTAGTTCGCGTTTAATTTTGATTTTAGTAATGTGTGTACAGAGTTGTGTTGAAATAATTGTGAGGAATATACAGGGTTTATTAACGAAAAAGCGTAGGAAAGTGAGCGTAATTTTGCATTATGTGTAATTAGTGATATGATCGTATAGTTCTAGTGTGCCGATACCGGGTAGTGTGTGTTTTGCTACTGCGAGCTAGATTGTTTGTTCGTAGATGCATACAGTGTCTTTGTCACGACATTCTCTATTCTGCAGATCTCCGTTAGTTAAACATTGTGAGTGTATTTTCAGAAAGCATAAAAATGTGTTAAGTGACAACAGCTGTTATTACTGTGTGCCGTTCTTGGTTTTTGTGCAAAAGTTGTTTTCTGATTTGTGAACATAAAATATTGAAAACCTTAGTTTTGTATGATATTGTGACAGTACGTAGGCTTACATTACATGCAGTCGCATGCGTAAGTAAACAATGATAACACAAATAGGTTTTTAAATGTCGTCGACAAAAATATTTTTTTCTTTGGCCGATAAAATCAAAACAGTTTATTATTTTTCTGTTTTGTTTGTTGTTGCATATTATTTTTGTAGCATTCTCTCGAGCCTCGTTTTATTTAACTTACAATTTTCAACATAAAAACGTTTATTATTTATTTCTATGTGTATATACTTTTAGTACTCGTATACTAGATGCGGAGTGTCTTCTAGCTTACAGAAGCTAACGCTTTGGCTCTGGTGAGAAAGAAATCTGATGATCAATGTGACCATTTACCAAGTTAAAGCTGTGCGTTCATTTAACCTACATATTAATCTACATTATAAAAGATATTCATAAGTAACGATAGTCCTAAAACTCCGTATAGATAATTTCGTTTGGAGTTTTTTATAACTGCGACCGCTACAACCAGTGCGACAAATAGTAACATCGCTTATGAAATTCAATCAGATCGGACCAGCACAACATTATGAATAAAATATTAGTCTCACAAATATGCTGCCAAACAGAATGACATTTCGATAAGTTTGAGCACACTGCCAATAGTTTGTCTCGTGTATGCAGTACAGACAGCATCATCTCTATAGTCAAAGTACAATGAGGTAAGACTGCGCCGTCACTGAATGCGTATTTTTCCAGTGTACTTCTATTCGTGTTGTAAGGGCTAAAATATTGCGTGACCCGCAATTCACTAACGCACTCGAAAACACTGAGGTGGCACTTAGATGTGAGATAAAACTTTTCGGCTAGTCTATAGGCCTAATCAGAAACCTGAACACTTATCACGAGAAAAAAGCGTGTTTTATATGGTAAAATCGTGTTGCCTATTTCCAATACTATCTCTAAACCCCTATTCCCACTGTAACTAATCTAAATACGGTGTTTCTTTCGGCAGAAGCCTGTGCGAAAACTGAAAAACTGACAGAAGTAGATAACCTGTGCATCCACAAATCTGTTCAAAACTTACCTAGGTTTTGTCAAATGCTTATTCATTCCAGATATTTTCCATTATTTTCAGTAAACTTTTGTTACAATTTTTTGTTGTAATCGGTCATAAATTGTTAATTAATGTTTTATCTTATTATTTTAAAGTTTTTTTTTCAAAATTTATAAGTTCAAATCGGATACAAGCAATACTAATATTTGAGACGGCAAGTTAATAAAAAAATCTAGTAAGTAGGTTTTGTGTAAAATTGCAGTTGCTGCTTGGGATGTTAAAACACTGGTGATTTTTTCTCTCAGTAACAGCAAGACTGCCATTGCACACAAACGCTAGTTTTCAGAAATAAATATTTCACAAGGTAGTGTAGCAACACGGACTTGCTGTAATGGAATATTTAACGACCACTATATTTTACATTTTCTGTTAATTCTGCTAATGAGTAATAAGCGAGTGAGTTATGATACTGCTGTGAATGAATGGAGAAAGCGATTTCTTGCCTGTGTTCGCATAGTGCGCCAACACTTCAAGCGATTTTACTGCAGGCAGTTGAACAAGAAATCTGAGATAATGCTCATGAGACGCGCGAGAGCCTATAGCAGTTTCTGTTTGCAAGTAATCTTGGTCTATCCCTATCCATTTTGTCGCAATTCACTCTTTTGCAGCCAAAAATCGCCCAAAAATTACTAAAAACCAATATTTTAAATGTTCAAGGTCATTTAAGATCATCGATGTTGACATTTCTAAGAAGCTCGTTGCTAGTGCTTGTTATGATAAGCAGCATGTCTGTGCATATTTGCAACCATTTTCACGTTGGAGGAGGCAGTAGCGGCAGAATAACGCCTTTTAAAGGGGAGGGTGCCCCTCTTTCGCCCCCCCCCTTTTGTTCGAGGAATTTCCTTTACCCAGCGGGATAAAATTTTGTCACGAAATACTAGAGACAATAGGCTATCATACTGTAAAAGCCCGAAATGTCTATCTCACCTGGTCTTGTATTGGTACCGGGTCGTGACGGACAGACAGAATTACCGTAGCTAATACGCGCTATAGCTATGCTAGCTCTCGCGCGTTAAAATGGACAACTGAATGAAATGTCAGCCAAATTGTCAGAAATGTAAACAAAATGTGTTTTTACGCGTTATGTTAAGTAAGCAATCACATCGCATTGGATAAAAAAGTGATATTTCGCTGGTTGTGCTTTCCCCAGGTAGTGCAAAAACAAACGTTGGGTGAGATGGAAAACTAAATAGGTATGATGGCAAGTTGTGTCAGGAATATTTGTTCCAAACATTATCAAAATTTGATAATTGGTTTTCAAGTTACAGTCGAAAATGCCGGGGATACTTTTATAAGACACACTGTAGCGTATACTCTCAGGTGCAAAAATTTTCGCCAGAGTTTAGATTCTGCATACTGTATTGTAAGATTTATTTCTATATTCGCGGGGGTTCTCATGTTTCAAGTTTTATGTTTCATTACGTGGTGGCATCATATTTCAATGCTATTAAGCTACTTGCGTATCGAGCTAAAACACATACAACGTATAGCTTAACGAACTTGACTTAGGTTTGAGTAATTACGGCAATAGAATGTCCCTCGGCTCATAGACTAAAAATTAGAATTTTAGGAATTTACAAAAAAATAAGAATTTTACAAATTGTTGTAACTAGAAATGTGCAAAACGAACTTTAGAAATCTGGTTAATTTGTTTGGAAATTTTACAAGAAATGTGAGCTAATGCTCACGAGACGCGCGAAAGCCTATAGCAGTTCCGGTTCAGTAGTTTAGCTAAAAATTGGGGGTGTTCACGCTAAGTTAATATACAAATACCAAATTTTCTATCTGGATCGCATAACAATAGTAGCGCGGCGCCACCTTGTAAATGATATAGACTTGTGTCGCAGCCCGAAATCGTCAGAAAAATCTATAAAACCCCCTATTTTGGCGTTCAAGGTTATTCAAGGTCATTGAATTCGGCGCAATCGAGAGCCAGTGTACAACTTCCTATTAGTGATTAGTAACCTAGGCCCTATCTCGCACCGTTACTGAGATGCAACGATTTATTGGCCAAAAATCGCAAATTTTGCCAACCCCCTCTTATTTAGCGCCTTCGTTCGGGGTGACCCCCTGTAAATTTATGGAAAAGCTTTACGGTTCCTGAAAATAGAGTTTTCCAGACAGCCGATGGTAAAGATTTGGTGATCCTAGCTTGCAGCGTTTTTGACTGATCCACCCGTGTGACAGACAGACAGACAGACAGACGAACAGAATTGCGATGGCTAAAACGCGCTGAAAGCAGTAGCTGCTTTCGCGCGTAAAATGGTAGGTCAAAGTCACGAATTATTAATCTATGGCCGGTCCACAACGGTGGTTTCTCGCCTTTGTTTTAAATACCACAAGCCTCAAATTTTGACCCAACGTCATGAGCAGTAAGTAGTCTTTAGCGTTGTTGTTTACCTCGTTAAGTGACGTCTTCACGCTGTACGTACTACGTTTTCACGTCGCATGTTATGTGAAGCCGTGGTACAAGAAGTGAGGCCGGTGTCACTGGCAAGCTATTGTCTGCGGTCCAGCAGGACATGTTGTGTGAGCAGTTAGCACGCAAAGAACTGACGTACTACAAACAGTACACGACTTTCAACATTTACCCGCTCAAACCCGGTCAGATCTGCGCTACATCCGCGTTCACGTGTCACAAATAAAACAAAACAGAGGCGATTATGCTAGTCACGAAATACACGCCAAGTTTTTGTCGTAGCCTAGTGTCGTCCGTCTTATGTCGCAGTTAGGGAAACCAAAGCTGTATCGGCATTTTGTTCGTATCTCACACGTAACGTAGTTGTCTCCTCGTTGTTTCGTACTTTTGACCGTATAACTTGAGCCTAGTTACCTCCGCCAAGGAGGTAATGTTTTTGCCAGACTTTGTTTGTTTTTCTGTCTGTTAGCAAGATAACTCAAAAAGTTATGGACGGATCTTTCTGAAATTTTGAAATATGTCGGGCATGGCACAAACTATTAGTGATTCAATTTTGGAGGTGATCCTAAAGGAATCCTGGATTCTGGATCACTTTGAAATTTTCGTTACCATTGCTTTCAATGGGGCATAAGGGAAACCGCCGCAAAACCGAAGATGTTGCTGCCACCTAGCGAACAACATTGCCTTGGCGGAGGTGTGCGGGCTCTGGCTGCTTTCTAGTTTGGTATGTTTTTTTCCAACTAATAGTACTTATCACAGAGAATGCTAATGTCATTCCAATTATTACAGTTCTTTGCTTAGCTTATAACAATATCAGACTGGTGTATGGTCGACTGGTTTCTCAAAAGTAGTATTGAGAGCACCGCGAACAAACTGAGGAGCATGATCAGCACCGATCTGGAACAGATAAATCTCATTTGAGAGAAACCTCAAATGGCAGCTCTCAGTAGAGTGTACAGCGTCGAGTGTAGCAGCTGTACTCAGTGCATTCACCTGGAGTGTTAGATTATGGTCTGAATCAATGTCAGATCAAGTCAACCACTAAAAGTACATAGCACCATTGTTACATTTAAACTATACACTTTACTGTTGTGTTATGTTTGTGTCGCGGCGCAGCTCAGTATTTGCCAGGTCAACCGGGTTCAATGCGAGAGGCATACAGTTACGTCAACGCGCTACAATATGGTAATCGACCGTTTGTAATATAAAGCCTCACAAAACTGAGTAGGTTCAAGTTTAGGCTTAACAATTCGTATAGAATATGATGCTGTTTCTCGTATATAGACGTAATTAAATTAATGCTGAATACGATAAACTTACAATAAACTTTAGACTTACAATAAATAATTTACCTGAATTTTGATGATAAAGATATTGACGAAAAACTGTTTAATGATAGAAAAATGCAGTCGAAACTTCGGCTTTGTAATATAAAGCCTCACAAAACTGAGTAGGTTCAAGTTTAGGCTTAACTATTCGTATAGAATATGATGCTGTTTTTATGTCCAATGTGTTGCACAATTTTACTACACTTCTTTTCTAATGAGTATCCAAGCAACCTCACAAATTTATGCTTTTAACCTAAATGTCGAACGAGCTATCACTTGCATGAAGCCATTCGCAAAATTCACAACGTTGTTATGTAAAGAAATCGTCGTTGCAGCGTCTGTTTCTGCATATGACAATCTGTACTATGGTTTCTAGGCGTGTGTAATAAATAGTTAAATTTAATTAATTTTTCTGAAAACACGCACAAAAATGCAATGAGAAAGTGCGATTGCTGCGGTCGAAAAATGCGCCGATTTATTTAGACGCCCCGGACGGACTTGCACGCGATGGCAGCGAGACCCTCGATCATCGATCATTTGTCATGAAGAGATCTGCTGGCAATGATAACGCAAATTGTCGTTTATTTATTCATGGACGCCGCCGTCTTGACTGTTTACTTAACAGTATTGCGGCACGTCACCGTCTCTTTATTGGAACACCGTGATTTGACGTAAAACGCAACCATACTGTCTATTTTTATTTTATTTTTTTGTCCGTAGCTTGATAAATTCGCATTAAAAATAGAATATTGACAAAATAATTTTTCCCAAAGAAGTATATAGCTAAATTATTTTAATATAACAATACGTCTGTTATTGTTATTTTTTCTCTAAAAAATCAGAAATTACAGTCGACCATAACGAATCAACTGCAGTGCTAGTCACATCTCCAATGCTCCAGTCATATTTATCATTCGATATACTCGTCATTTCTCAATCTACACCGTGTCTCAATAAAAAACGTGTCACTTTTATTTTCTGAATAACTCCGTAAAACATTGACCAATTTGGTTAATTTTGGCACACAACATGACCAAAAAACTTAACGTAAACAACTATTGTTGTGCCCACCTCACCTTAATACTGTTGCTACACTCCCTTGTAAAATACAGAAGTCGTAGTTTACCCGTTTACAGCAATGAACTCATACTAGGTAGCGTATGCGTCAGCTCAGAAATAATTAACTGAATAGCGACAAACACGAATAATAGTTGTTATCCACAGAAAAGTCGTATGTGTTACACGACATCATTTTTATTACTGCATGTGCTTAAAATGCCCCCTTTAGCACGAACACAAACGGTGGACGTTAACGCGACTCGCCAACAGCACGCTTAATAATGAGCGACCCAGAGCGGCTCACTCGCTGTTGATGCATCATTTCAGTTTGTCGACGTACGATGTTAAAATGAACACGACTAATGTTAAATATGTAACAGTTTTTCAATGTTCGTTGTTGTATACGGCCAAACTACGACTTCTGCTTTTCACAAGGTAGTGTAGCGACAATATTAAAGTAAGGTGGGCTAATATGCACTTATTTACATCAAGTTTTTTCCTGATGTTGTGTGCCAAAAATTATAAAAATCGGCCAATGCTGTACAAAGTTATTTAAAAAATAAAAGTGGCACGTTTTTATTGAGACTTAATCATTTTTTTCCAACTCCCCTGAGTTCGTTTTCATTGTCATTCCCACAAACAAATCATTACTACGTTCGATGCAAGAGACAGAACACTGTAATCAGAAATGCGTTTAAGATATATTTCGTAGATCAAATGCCCATTCGTCAGTCATTAGCGTAATAGCCTATGATGGCTCAGAAAGAAGCAAGACGTCATCCAGTGCAATCTTGATTATAGTCTATGAGAATATAACAGCCACTCATTTTAACACAACAAACCGCTTAATCGGACAGTCAAATCGAACACAGAGTAAACGAAAGCACTATTCGCTTGATTACATTTTCGTGCAAATGCAAGTATTGACCGATTTTTTTCATTGCTAAATTTTTCTCTATACACTTGTAGTAAAGTGATCAGTAAAAAACATTTCAACGCATCGCTAGTCTCTACGCCACCTTCTGAAATATTAATGGCAGTGCGTTAAGCAGTGTTTTGCAGAAAGTGGACCTGCCAGAGACGTAACGTATCTGGAGGCAGGAGGCATGCTGCGTGCAAGAGTGACTCGACTTGAAACATATGAGTGAGTGCAGATAATTTTGAATATCCACTGCGAATTAATCTGTAAAATACAAACGACAAAATAACAACAATGACATAAATTTAGTGAAAATATTTTTGCTAATTATCCATAAATAACCGCTGTAAACTCGTGCACCTTAGAGTTCAAACTTAGCGACGCCGATTCAAGGTTAAATGGTAACTGACCATTTTATCCGCAGTCTACGTCTGAACGTAATGTGGCGAATGCGCGAGGAGACTGTCGCGGCGATAGTCGCGACGACGATCGCCACAACCGTCGACAGGCAACTGTAGCAATCGTACCACTCCAGACAGTGCGATATCGTACTTAAACCACTGTCAGATCGCATAGACTATGCATCGTCGTTTGCTTTATGACGCACGATTGCAGCCCAGAATCGCTAAAATGGTAGACCTACCTGTGAGAGCTGCGTGTGGTTTAAAAATAAAGCAAGAACGCCGGTGTGATCAACCCATTTGCACCAGTAGCCCACTGTCACGAAGTAATCTATATCTCCTGAGGATACGCCTAATCATTTGCACTCGTGTGCAGGCAGTAGCGCTCAGTCGCCTTTTATAACCGGTGCCGGACAATTTTCAAGTCCCCACCAGAAACACTCCTAAAAGACAACTCCCACCAGAGTTTCATGAATGATTAAAGTGTAAGCTAAACTTACTGCTTACGTGACACAGAAGCGTGAGCGCTAATAGCCGCTGCTATTATATGTCTCCCATATGTCTCCGAGACATTTCCGCCTATATTCACGCCTCTACATCCTCGAACACTTTGGCGCTCTACAAATCTTATTATTGTCTTTGCCGCAAGAAGTCGATTGTGTTCTTATCTCTGTGTGTTCTTATGACCATCCTGGCGTGTGCGTTAGCAAAGCTATAGTGTTTTGCTCATGGCGTTTCTGTCTTTCTTTTATTTTAGCGCAAAATTTTTAGGAGCTTTGCAAATCGTCGTGAAACTTTGTCGCCTAATCAGAAATAGGCGTAGTTTAAAAAGTAGGTCCCAGAATTGAGGGATATTTTCAAAGAGATAACAAAAAAATCCGAAATTTGGCGCAATTTAGACTTTGATCGCGAATATCTTAGGAATGAAACACGACATTTACAGTGAGAACAAAAAACGGCATTATAATCCGCAAACCACATGAGTAAATCAACATTGCATACATAATGCATCTGACAACAGAAGAAAAACTCATATACCAAAAGCATGTAACTGTTTTGGCCCACCTTGCAGAACACACTACAATTAAATGGAACTTAAGTCGTCTGACTGTGAGAACGTGACACACAATTGCGTCATTTCTTTTCGTACCGCTATACAAGCACCGTACAATAATAATGTTGAGTTTCTGTATGGATGGTCGCAAAATACAAAGCAATTATCACTTGGGCTTATCTTCTCCTTCTACTCGTTTTCGCGTCTTTTCTCGGCAATTCTCCCGTTTTCACTCTTGCGAACAGTTTCTCTTTTTTTGTTGACCGACCTACAGGTCAGATTTTCACGCGCGATGGCTCGGACAACGCGGCCTCACGCAAGGGTCAAACCTTTTCGGGAACCGAAATTCGAAGTTAATATCTAACAGCTGAAAAATCCAACCAGAGTCGAAAATTGGGCCCAAAAACGGACTTAGAAATTTTCGGCCAAAAACGCTCCTGTATAAAAAAATTAACCTATGAACGGCCCCTAATCGTCATCGTAAGCCCACTAAAGTTGTATAGTGAATAGACAATATGGCCTCGGAAATTTCAAATATGTGGTCGTTTTGGACCCCTTACCCATAGGTCACGTGACATGGAACATGTGCAGTGAACTTTGGCCTTTGACATGGGCAAATGCAATTTTGAGGCTTTATATCTCCGTAACGGTGCAAGATAAACGCATGGTTCCAATGGACCACCAGTAGGAAACCATATATGCCGAGTCCAATGGTCACGTGACCGATGACGTCACGTGACCCCAAAAAATCAAACTCGTGACCCCAAAATCTTTGAAGCCCCGTATCTCCGTATCCGTGCAAGATAGACACATGGTCATCATTGACCACCAATAGGAAAGTGTTCTCGCCAAGTCCGATAGTCACGTTCTGACGACGTCACGTGATCCCTAAAGATCAAAATCGTCACCCCAAAATATTCAAAGTTAAGTGTCTTCATGGCCGTGGAAAGCAGATGTTTTATAATTGACCATCAACATAAGAAACTTTGTTATTGTAAAAAACAGCAAATATAAATGTACAAAACATCAGTTTATATACAGGGTGGTCCAAAAACGGATACCCAGTTTTATTTTTGGGATAACTTCGGTAATTCAGCACCGATTTTAACCATTCTTTTACTGTTACAAGCAGAAATTTATGGCGCGTAAACGTGAAGTTCTTCCGCCCACTGTACCTTTATTGTGTGACCACATTACCTAGCAAAACAAACACTACTGCTAATATCGGTGTTCACTGTTTTGTTTTATTGACTAAACTTCTCTATTGATGGTATTAAAATGATGTACGGCTGCTCAAGCTAAGTTGCAGTGCTCGATGTGCCCGCCGCCATTCTTGATAACAGCTTCAAGACGTCGTGTGTCAGTCATTGCATGTCGCCGTTGACAAGTGTATTTTAAACTGATGTTTTGTACATATATTTGTAGCAGCTATATATCATACTATTATACTATCGTTGTTTTGCTTTAGTTGTTTTTGTTTTATTTTTGCAACTTTTAAGCAAACACAGCTTATATATAACTTATGTGTTATAAGCATAGTTGTTTTTTTTTGTTCAGTATGTGAATTTTTTGTGCATTTTTGCTTTCGCAAAAATCCATTTATTCGGCTCTGTGTTCTTTTGTGCGCATGTGGTGAAGTTTTGCGACATAAAATATTTTAGTGTTTTATCGGTATTATTGAAACCGTTTACATTTTTCGTTGTATTACTAAAATTTACCATTAATACTATTAGTTTTTCGCTGGGTTTTTGACCTTTAGTATTATTATTAGTTGTAGTATTAGTATTATTAGCATGTTAGAAGCAGCAACAGGAGTACAAAATCACTATCACTGGCACATGCCGGCGGTCCCACAGCTGCGCTGTAGTTAATTAGCAGCCAACTCCCACGTCCCATCAACCTGACAGCTGATGCAGGATCAAGAGAGCTAATTCTGGTTCTTGTTAATGACTTACACGATTTTCCGCACGTGTCATTGTCACTCACTGACTGAAAGTATGCAATAAACTAATCATGAAAGACCACATTAGACATTAAAGAAGTCGATACACTACCAATGCAGAACACTGTCTTGTTGAACTAATTATGAACTCGCTAAGCTATGGTGGACAGCAACAGTAGACCTACTGCTGTGGAAAAAAACAACCGCATCGTCTTCGAGTCGGGGAACGAAGAATATAAAACTTTCACTATCACTGACATTTCTATTCTTACTGTAGTCTGCATCAGAATCTGATGCATACACTTTGCCATTCCATGTATTTTTCGGCATGGCTAATGTGGATAAGTTTTTGTCACCTAATCACATAAAGCCAACATCTTTTAGCAACTGTTTTGAGCACCTGAGTCACGAACGGCGGTTTGCTTCCGTCATACTTAATGCAATTTGGTATGCTAAACGTTTAGTTTGTGGCCAGACTACACGGTGTAGTAACACTTTATTTACCGCGTCCATATTCTCTTTATTGTGTGAGCCGTTGCCGTTGCTGGTTGGCGCACTTTTTAGCAAGTAACCAAAGTCATTTGGTATGAGGCGAAATTGCTTTTTTTCTGTTTGCCAGTGGGGAGGAATGTGCATTGTTGTAGAACAATGCAAACTATTGCATTCTACTGTGCTATTTGGCCCTAAATGATTTTGTATTTATACTTGTAAGTATAATAACCAAATTATTCGCCCATCAAGTGTTCCTTGTCCCTTTCATGGACCTCATGTCAAAAAGTCGACATTCAGTGTTTTATCACATTGCCCGTTTCAGTCTGTCAGAGGCTGTTCCAGCCAACCAAGCCCCTCGCTGCCACGTCGATGAATCACCTTTTACCTCATTACTCATGCAAACGTGGACCCAGGCCACTCACGCAACAACCGACTGGCGCAAATCCGCCACTTCTCCGGCGCTTCTCCAGCTGATCTATGGTACAGGGCCATCAAGCTCGGACACTGAGCGATGCTACCGCTCAGGTTGGCTACGCGATGCTGATGCTGATGATGTAGTTTGTAATTTATCGTCGAATGCGCGAATTTATGTTTTTTCAATATAAGCAACTTTGGGATCTACTCGACAGTAGTGCGTTTTTTTTCAAGTATGACTAAAACGTCATAGTCATCAATCTCGATGCGTCGTGGCAGAGACAAAGATTTCCATAAAAGTAATTAAGTGATTCCGTTAAGGTAATTAAGTGAGTTAGAGATTCAGGCCAGATAATAGTCACGCGAATAATATGACAAGTGATAACAAATCACTATTTTTATGAGAATTTGAAGACGTACAATTTCTGTTGTTTGTGGAAGATTTATTATGTATTATCACCGTATGTGTCATAAGCCACACATCGACGCCATTCGTCCGCGCTGCTTGCAATATGTTGTTCTAGTCGACCTTCTCGCTTAGTTATCAGTTTTTGTAACTGTCCTTTGTCTTACAATTGGTCAGCGTGCTTTTTCCATCTCACCGCGGCGGTGACACCGCCTTTTGCTTGAAACGTCAGAGGCGTTCTTTCTGCATTAAGGCTCCGTCTAATATTATTCTATCTCATAGCTTCTAACATCTACCATATAGCGAAACCCCGCGTGAACTTTTAAATTGGTTATTAAAATTATAATTTAGCGCTTCACAGGGTTTGAAACATTGGGCATCATTTTCAGTAATTTTTGCCTTTGTGTATTCGTACAGATGCCGACTGGCGACGAAACGCACGGCGACTGGCGCGGGGAAAAACCGGCAGCATCGGGAGCTGGCAGTTGTCATCAGCTGAATACGGACGCCATCCGGTTCCCACTGTGCGTAAGAAAAAAATTGTTTCCGATGATATTTCCGGCTTGAATATGCCGAGACGGCGTGTATATACAGTGTGTCGTTCAGTGCGTTCGTCGACCTGCGTGTAATACCTTGTTTACACGAGGAAGCATACATGAAGCAAACATAAAGCAAACGTATTCAAAATACACGTGCACGACGTGTGCTCTAAGTTTGCTTTATGTTTGCTTCATCGTGTAAACGGGGTATAACTCTGCACGTCTCGATCACGAGAGATTTCATTAGCTTTACGTGACTACGGAAGAACAGCACGTGCCACTCACACGATAGCCCTAGACGACACATCGTTAGACACACACGGCGCCTGCAGAACATCTTCGTGGAAAAGCCATCATTCAGAGTTGAATAGAAGCGCGTTCGACACAATCACTCGACCTACCATACAAACGTGTGTTGACCTTTCATTAACTGCCAATATTAAATAATAAGGAAAGTTAACAAATAAAAAAGTAAAGTAAAGTAAAAAGTAGTGGTGTTAACAAGAACTTGGATGCCAAAGATTAGGACCAGGACTTCCTCAAGCACCATGCAAGATATAAACAAAGACTCACTGAAAGGAAATTAAGAAAGTTGATGAACGGTGATAAAGATAAAAAAATTTCATGCAGACGCCCACAAATAGCTTAGTCGATTGGCAATTATTGGCACTACTGTTGACTACTAAATGCCCATAAAGTTTGATGTTAACAAAATAATAGCACATTAGTACGCAATCTTAATTTTAAAAACTGTCCAATAATTTGATTTTTATAATTTTTAATTCCTGTTCAAAGCTGTCCAAAATCATTTAAAGTCAAAACGAAAAACAACAATATGCTTAAAATTATATGCACACTTTGTAAAGACATTAATTCATTTGTAACTGAAATTCAACTTATGATGATTTCACTCTATGTTTAAAAACACCTTTCATTAATGTGAAGCATCGTTGCAGCTGAAAGTTGACTCGCTATATTTTAAAATGCCGCTATTTTAATGTCACCGAGACACTGTAGGTGGTAATCCAAAAAATACGCACACGGGAAATTTGGTATATCCTCGCCTGATAAATGCAGTGTGTTAGTGAATATGCGCAAAGAATGAAATGTCAGATCAACGACCTTTCGCTATACGTCATTAGGGTCACTGAGTGAATCCAAAGGCCATGACAATGCATGACAATAGAGCGGTCTGTCTTCAGTGTTTTGCTGAAGGTCAGAGATGTGCATAAATGATAGAAGACGACCACATCATCATCGCTCTTGTTAGTAGTAAACATATATTTTTAAACTTATGACCAAACATCGTAAAATTTTACGACACAAATTTTACGACAATATGTTGTGTATATTGTGTACAATAACAGCGTTTGCTTGTTTTTTTTGTTACGTGAACTAAGAAAATCAATTCCGAACGTATACAGCACAAAAAAAACACATTCAGTTTCTGCACAAAATCAAACGTTTACCTTTAACGTTAAACCAGTAACGAGTACTGACTATCTGATTATCCTACGTAGTATCTATTTATTCAGCACTGTTAGTATGATAACAATAATGTGTTCAATGCAATCAGTATTTAGTTGGTTGTCTTTGTCTTAAGTTGCACGACTGGGTCGACTCTGTAGAGAGTGAACGAAACTGAAATGGTCGTTTTTTATCTGCTAAAGTGGTGCCGCTGTTTTGTGTGTAAGATGCCCGTTGACTGTGCGGACGAGCGCCTGCATCACGCGCGCTGGGTAAGTGACATATGCAAAGCTCAGGAGATTCAGTGGTTGCGCTGTGGAGCCACACACGGTGCAAGTGTTGATAGGTCGGCAACGTCAGACAATGACCAAGCGTCAAGTTCCAGTCACAGACTCAAGAGGGACGCCAAACAACAGTGAACACACGGTCACGCGACGTCACGTCGAACATGTTGTCACCGCCTCATTTTGCAAACATGATCCATCATATCAATATGACCGCTTCTCTGATATCAGGAATTTCTCAACTCCAACTATTTAGCCTACGTAATGTACTAAAGTACATATTTCAGTTGACGTATATTTCTTATAATTTGGATAAGTTATGGGCAAACAGTGTAGGCCTACTTATTGACATCGAGATCTCAAAAATTAAACAAACTTGCACTAACATTTAGCACTAACAACACTAGCCCGTTATTAAAGCACTTTCATTTTATGCAAATATGCACCAATTTCAAATAATAGCAATTTACTTGATAATTAAAAATTATAAGTCATTGTTTAATTATATTCAAATATCTAAAATAATAAATGTCTTGTATACTGCGTTGTATTATCGTTATGATTTCTACCAGTGATGCAGTCGAATTCACTTATATAATGCACATGTAAAGCCTAAACGTCAGTAAGCTTAAAACACACAAACTCCGGTGCTTGAGAGAGACAACTGTAGCAAATGATCGACAAATCGATGATCAGGACACTTTGGCTTACGACACATAGACTAGCTGCAGCTATAGCACTATACGTCCCGCTGTCCTGTGGCGAAACTAATCGTCCATCAAGCAGTAGCAGCTTGTGACGCACTGCGGTAGTCTGCGCACGACTCAAACACGTGTTATCTTAATTACCTTTTATCCCACAACGACAATTGGACAAAGGTGATCAAGTACACTACATTCTCAGTCAATACACTTTTGCAGCGTTTGCGGCAGTTGCATGTGGCATGAATTTTAACTTAATTTAAGCATACTTTCACAAACGTTTTCGCCTGCTATCGATGGCGAACAAAACGAAAGTTTTGCCAAAATTATCGTAAAAATAAACGTGGCAAGGTTTTTTTTAAAAACAAGATAATGTTCATACGAACACAAAGTCTGTCCAATGCATTTCAATAGTTTACAGTATATGGAAAAAGGAAGAGAAGGAGAAAAGGGAAAAGGAATAAAAGAAAGGAAAGGGGAAGGAAAAGAGGAATAAAAAATAAAAAAAGGGAAGGAAAATAAAAAGGAGAAAAAGG
>Ga0209367_1003260_pt1 | contig 21999 bp, 16 predicted proteins | sample WorMetLIZISLAND2_FD_187412 | JGI IMG/M metagenome (GOLD analysis project Ga0209367, IMG submission 187412) | Marine gutless worms symbiont microbial communities from Max Planck institute for Marine Microbiology, Germany - Olavius geniculatus... ... | reverse complement strand
CGACTAGACTGAGGCGGGCTGCGGGGCGTTGATGGATAGAATGGCGTGCAATTCAAGACCATGTTTGCCGTACACTTTGACGGTCACGCCTTGTGCACAAGCCGCTCGCTTCGGTCTCTCGCTATAGTCCAAGACACGCCCATGCCATACCGTGTCGTGTATACTATAGCTGTACGAGCAGGCGACGAGATGTGAAGTGACCTAGACTGTTTGTTGTTCTACGCGCTAGAATTGTGTACTTAACGCTGATCATCATTCGTAATTAACGCTGCTGTTAGCAGCGAGTCAGGTATACATTATAGTTAGCTGTGACAATAATGCGAAGAAATTACAGTTCTGTAGTTAATTGCTGACGTCGTTGGGTGTGTGAGCATAATGCACAGCCGCTTTCTTAAGCGTTGTATAGCGGCACCTGCACGTATGCGACAGAAGTAAAAAAGTTGCATGCGAGTTCGTTTTATCGTTCATCTAGGAACCTCTTAAGTGATTTTGAAAAAATGAGCCTATAATACTGATAAATCGATTAAACTAAGCGTATGCAAGACCTGTACGTAGAGTCAATCAGTAGTTAAAAGCAGAACGTACGATGAGCATCAACGGAGATGCGCAGTTTTCTAAAAAGTTAATCTAACACAAGTTGGCCCTGTCCATAAGTATTGGTTCACAATTATCATTACATTAAAATAGTGTGCTTTAAAGAATTGCTGAAGTAGGCCTATTATTTGTCTATCCAGACACGGTGTTATAATTGCAATTGAAGTCTCGGAAAGAAAACTGAAAACGGAGCTTCTATCGCAAACGAAAAAATTTCGAGAAATTAAAAATGGTGTGAACATTTATTTCCTAGGCGATAAGTAAGCGGTGTGGCAATTTTCAGCACAATGTAATGGGCCGACATAATGATATCAGTTGTTTGTTACGTCTGCATGGTCTGGTTGCAGAGGACGTTATCTGGAGACATCGACTGGATTCCCTGGATGTAGCGAGTGTTGAGCAATGTCTGGAATCAGTTGGCCGTCAAACGGCAGCGGCAGTCTGCGCATGAAAACGTCTCAGTTCCCGCCGTTGAATCTGTCCGAGTATGACGTGAGGCGCGGTGCGGTCAAGGTAATTGCACGCTCGCCGAGCGGCCGGACTCAAACGCTCAAGATCAGCGCCGACTCCTTCGGACAATTTACCACCAACTTCACACCCAATGAAGTCGGTCAGTGACTGCACGGACGGCGTTTTAATACGACAGCCTACGCATACTGTTTATTACACACCATTTTATTAACAACGTCGACAACTTAGCCCGAGTCCAATATGGGTTCGAGTCCGAGTATTGAGTTCATTTCAACGATGCGTAATACCCCGTGTACACGATCGAGCAAACATCGAGCAAACGTCGAACAAAATGTAATCAAAATACACGTGCTAATTGCTCGACGTTTGCTCGATGTTTGGTAGCATTCATGGTAATTAGCATGCTAATTAGGAGGGCGGTCGGGTTGTAATTGGAAGGTCTATATAACACGTGATCAGCTGTGGGCTAAGCCTAGGCCTACATTTGAGCCAGGGGCAGGGTTTCATTAGGCCTGCTTGATGTTTGCTCGATGTTTGCGCGATCGTAGAATTTTGTATTCACAATGTAAGCACGCGGCGACTGGAATGTATCAAAATTTTGACAATCAGCTCGACACAATAACTTTAGAGCTGCAGTCCGGTTCTGATCGAGCGCTAGATCGTTAATTTTGCTTCGCGCAGTTTCCGTCCAGCGCAACGCACGCAAAGTACGCAATGCAACGGACGTAGCTGAGCAACGACCGCTTTTATTTTTGCGTTTAGTGCTTTTGTTATGTACATTTTTGCGTACGTTGCGTACCTACATTGCTTTGGATGGAAACCCCGCTTTACAGCCTACGTGTCTGCTGAGCAGGCGACTGGGTGATACACATCCTGCAGGACAATGAGAACATCGACGGCAGTCCATTCTCGGTGCGAGTCTACGACCCAGCACGTGTCAGGGTGTTCGGCTTGCAGGATGCTGGAGAGACAGGAGGACCTGTCCAGTTTTCAGGTCAGTCTGCAAACTTATCGAGCTATCCAGGCGTATCTGTTGGCTTTTCAAGGCCAAGGCCAGTAGGCCTAATCTTCGAGGCCAAGGCCACTAAGTAAGCAAGTAAGTAAGTGAAGTAAGTATGACATTTTTATACTGTGCACCAAAAGCCAGCTTGATCTTATTCAAACTCCAATGAACCATTAAAATGTTTAGACAGACATAGTTTCAATGTTTTAGTGAATTGTCATACACACACTATATACCAAGACGTCGATAACAAGGCCAGATCTTCTCGAGGCCAAGATCGCGATTTTTTGTCCTTGAGCTGTTTTCGAACTTGAGGTTAGTTCTACAACTGTTGATTGCAAGGCCTATTGACTACCAGTAATCTGTGCTGCAGTGGATACTAGCGAGGCAGGCGACGGTGAAATTACCGTCGATGTGACGTACGACGGACGGCAGATGGCGACCAGAGTCGACCGGACTAACCAGCTCTGGCAGGTTTCCTTCGTCCCAGAAGGACCGGGAATTTACACAATCGAAGTCGACTTCGCTAACATGGACGTTCCAGGTAAACTTTCGTCTTGCAGGCAGTTTTGTGTCGGTTGTAACGATCCGTACGCCGCTATTGATGCTTTATTGCGACCATTAGTCTATTAGGCGGGCCACTGTGGTTGCGCGTCTAAAATTTCTATTGCGTTTATTGCTATTTTTGTATAATTATTTGTTTTCTGTCCCAAACATACAAGCTTTGTTATTTGATCCGTCATTTCCGGTCCGCGCTGTCGGTTCGTCGCGTGGACGACAGGCAGGGCATCAAGTCTGTAAAAAGTAAGTAAGTAAGTACTGTACAATAGGTAAAGATAATGCGTCTCTTAGCCGGCTTCATTAGCTGCACTTTATCAAAGTTAACATCGCCAGAGACTTACAAAGTATGTAATGCTTCAGTGCGAATTTTCAAAAGCTATTCGCTTCTGGGGGACCCGCCCTGACTTAAATTGACTACAGAAAAAGGTTGTCGAGTAAACAAAAAAAATAAACTAGTACGCTTAGAATGCAGTTGCATATTCGCTAAATAGTACTCTTGTAATGAAATACAGCTTTGTGTACACGGTCGTTGGCTGTTGCTCTGTTAGGATCGCCGTTCACAGTGGAAATATCAGATCCGGCCGTGGTAGCAGTGTATGGAGACGGCTTGGAGACCGGTCAGAACGGACAGAAAGCTCTGTTCTTCATTGATGCTGGTCAGCCGACGAACATCACAGACTTGGCCGTTTCCGTGTCTCGTAAGTCACGCCGCCGCTGAGTCTAATTCTAGACGTGTTCGCTACTGCCGAAGCTGTTTTAATGACGTCTTGTAACCTATGTTTGCTTTATGGACTGTCTATCTATCTTAAAGAATTTTTCTTTTGTACTGCTAACGGTTATTTTTTAGCTCACAGCTTATCATTTCGTTTCATTTTTTTTTCATTTTAGTTCTCGACAGTCTTCCAACTTTAGTTAATTGCATGCATGATAATCTGTAGTGCAGCAAAAGCCTGGAGATCGGTTCAGTGAATTTGGCCTATCAGCATAACGCCGACTTTTACACAAATTTTGCAATATTGTGTTATGCGTCTTAGCTGGTGTTCTAAACGGGTAACCGCTAAGAATTTAAACTACGGTAGTTTTTTTTCTGTTTTTCTTTGGTAATGTTCGTGGAGCATAACGGATTCCAACTGTTAGCGTTCTGCCTGACTGGTTTTTCTGTGTATAATATGTATGGTGGTTCGAGTTGTTTAAGTTTTCTGAACCTTGCGCCGCAGACTGCAACAGTTTATCATTGCGTGCGTGGATGTACTATAGCACCGCGGGGCGCCAAGCTGCCTGTCGACCTGACCAAGTCCGGAGACAACGTCTTTCGTGCTGAATTCATTCCCAGAGTTGTCGGTACGTAGTCTTCTCTACTGCTTATCCGTGGAGTACAGCGAGAGTTATTGATAGCGTTCAACTATTAGCCAATGAGTAATAAATGCAAACACCTTTATTGTGTGTTGCTAACAATAACTGTATTATAAGTAACACAAAATGCTACCTAGGCTGAAAGTAAGAATAACGTAAGTGCAATTAGGTCTAAGTTACGTTGTACAAGCAATACAGTGAAAAAAATTCGCGGAAAGCTGTTCGTATTTTTTCGAGTTTTATAGGAGGGTGTGGCACAAGTAGTTGAAGCGATCACGTTTTGGTGGTATTAAATGTGTAAGACAACAGTGTACTGTTAGGATGTGTGAGCCGCTCAAACTAAAATGTTTTGCCGTGTTGCAGGTGATCACATAATCGACATCGCGGTGCGTGATCGATGCGTTGATGGCAACCCGTTCGTCTGCAGTGTCTACGACAATGACTCCATCATCATTAGCAACATTCCGTCGCAGACCACCCTCGAAAAACCCGTCACCTTCGCAAGTCAGTAGTTATAATATTTTGCTGCCATCGTCGTACTGACGTTTGTTTGCACTGAGAAACTAGCCGCTGTCAGTGAAGATTTCGTGATCCTTGTTTGTGTCGTTTTGATACTATACCGCAGTGTGACGTCCACGCACGCAGACATCTCTGCCATAGCTAAGAGCCTAAGACAAGGCATCTGTATAGCAAGCTATGCTAACGCCACATAAGAATGTAACAGAAAATAAAGACTTAGCACATTGGCACTCTACTATGTCGAATTAGAAATTTGCAACGCAAAACGTAAATAAAATTTAGCCTACTCTACTGCAAACAACAGCTCACTGGTCACTTATTGCTAGGCCTACTAATTCGTAAGATATATAATATGCGGAAGCGTAACATAAATATAAACAGATTTTGTTTATATTTTTGGCCTATGTGTGACATTTTAAAAAATAATGAAGAATTATGTGTTTACACATATTACTTTCTAATGCCCGTTGTGTGTTATGTGCTAAACGTTACGTTGAGAAGAAATGCATATTGTAAGATGCTTTATTATACATGACCATGTACATTATTACGTTTCTTATTGCTTTATTTGACTGTTTCAGTTGACGCGAGCGAGTCTGGCAACGGCAAGCTTGAGATATTGATAAACGAAGGAAAGGTGCCATGCGAGGTGCAGAACAGCGGCTCACGCAAGTTCCTAGCGACGTTTGTGCCCGAGACTGCGCAGCCTCACAGCGTGAGGGTGCTTTTCAATGACGTCGAAGTGACAGGTAGGTTGGCCACACCGCTTTCTAGAATATTTTTACTCTGCATGCATTATCAATAAGGTTTATACAAAAGACAATTTTGAAATCCATAAGTGTCTCTGTTTCCGTATTAGATGGCGCTAGGCTATACAAGTCTTCGTTTAACTTTCACAACTAAGCAGTCTTGTTTAATTAAAGCAAATAACTTGCCAAAAAGTAGAAAAGAAAAAATAAAATGTTACACATAGAACGAACGAACGCACAAAGGTATAGCCACACTACAGAAAGGAGATTGTTCACAAACGGACGGGATACAAAAAACCGCTTGACCGTGTCACTACGGAAGAGGTTGCACAACGATTGTCAAACAGCTTCACTTTACCGCTATATATGCTTGTACTTATTAGGCTTAAAAACGTACCGAAGTACAGTTAGAAACACACAATAAAAAAGAGACTATATATTTAGTTTTGTATTGTCTGTCACTATTCAACGCGCGCGTTGGCAATTAACAACATAGTATGTTTAATATTTAATAATTCGAGCTGGAACGTTGTTTGCTCGTGTGACTGCAGGAAGTCCGTGGGCGGTTGAGGTTCTGTCGGCGGACGAAGTGCGCACTACCGCCCACGAGCTCGGACTACTGTTGAACAATCAGCCGGCATCGTTTGAAATCTACACCAACAGAGAGGCCGAAGGGCGTCTCAATGTCACCATTACTGGTCAGTTAACTTCACGGCAAAACTGTCCTACTGTCGTAAAACAGTAGTCGGTGGGATATTGGCCAGAAAAGAACGAACAATTTCGATTGCAGTAATTTAGAGAAAAACGTACACAAGCCTATTTAGTTAAATATGGTAGATATTAATAATATTGTTGAGCATTTTTACTTCAGACATGTTTGAAAATCATTGTATGGAGTTCCAGGTTTTGGATATTATCATTACGAGTCAAGATAGCGTTATTTCAGAAACGTTTGATGCGAGAGTATACTGTAAACAATATCGTGACTGTGTGTACTTGTGCTCGCAGGTCCTGACTGTTGTCCATTGCAGAACACAATCACAAGAAAATGCGCCTGCTGCTATGATGTCCAGTTCACGCCCAGGAGGATAGGTAACTGATAGACTAGCTGTTTTATGACGCAACTGTTATGGCAAATTCACACCTACAATGTCATCGTGACTCAACGCAACAGTTAAGTTGAGTTGAATTGAATGGAGTTTCGTCGTAGGTGTGAAATGCTCATTACTCATTGCCACGCATTATTAAGTATTTTACTTTTGAATCGTTTAAAAAAGTTATTGTATGGGGTGCTTTCTTTAGTTTTTTTTCATAAAAGTGTTTCGCTCGTGTTTACTATTTCTGCGCCACATTTTGCATTAATGCTTCTGTGCACATGAGTAAAATTGCGCTGTCTCGTATTGCACGACGACAGAGTGGTTCACGCGTGTGTTGTGTTGTGGTATCGTATCGCAGGCATGTATCAGATCATCGTGTCGTACGAGGGAATGGTGGTCCCTGGCTCGCCGTTCACATTCTGTGTTTTTGATCCCTCCGCCATCACCGTCTGTCCACTTGATCCGGTCGCTTGCAACGAACTCGTCGAGTTTACGGGTCAGTTTGTGTAAAGATTGCTCCTAACTCGCAAACATAAAGGCATTAATTTAAAAATGGTGTGAACAATTCTTACGGCATGAGTAGCCAGTGTGCTAATGTTTAGCTCAAAAAATGAAAGATCAGGGTTAAGATCAGTGTTGTGCAATGCAATGTATAGCTGTGTGGATGGCCGCATATGTCGGCACTGAGCCGATATATTTTTAGTTATCACGTTCATTATGCGCTTTGCTTTTTTGTGTTATCAGCCAGTCATGTGCTTTTATGACTAGAACAACTTGCCGAACTATTTGTTCAGACACGACACTTGCCATTATGGTTGCTGTCAACAGCGCATTAGAAACTTCCAGGCGTGGCGTCTCTTCATATTCTTGCAATGTAATTGTAACTGTGTTGTGGACAGTTGATGCGAACAACGCTGGTTCTGGCGAGCTGTCTATAGTCGTCAACAATGGAGACGTGCCGTCGTCAGCGCGTCTCATTGCTCAGAATATCTACGCCGTGTCGTTCATGCCGACGCAGCCCGGCATTCACTCCGTCGAACTGTTCTTCAACTGCTACCCTCTCAAAGGTATACTTTGTTTTATTGCTTCAGTTTAACGTGGTTAAATGTGCGTGTAGCTGTTTGAGAGAACACTTCAAGAAGCTACGAAGCGTTACCTGCCATATGGTAATCACTAATCACACAGTGTTACCGCAACTTACCTGCCACCAGACGCAGGTCACGCGCCCCATTTTAACCCTAGCAAGACTATTCGGTACTCGATTTATATACCAGGGAGGGATGGAAGGCTGAGTTGACCTAAGTGGTTGGCTTGTCCGCTGGAGACAGTCACCCGTCCGAGTACTAGCCACTCGATAGCGACCTGGCCGAAAATCGAAACCATTGACGACCACTTGATCTTAAAGGTGCGGTCACACTATAGCTGTCCAGACGGCCGTCGTGACGGCCATCCGGACCGCTAGTGTGACCGCACCTTAAGTCTGACGTCTTATCGTTGCGCAACCACGCCACCATGGGAGTAAGTTAGTATAAGCAGGCCTATATTTAGGCTATATGGCGTGAAGTGTGGCGACATCTAGCAATGGGTAGCGCATGGTGTGTTTTAGAGAGCCCGTTGATGATTTCTGTGGTCGACGCCAGGCTGATCTCGTTCAGTGGACCGACTCTGGTGCCAGTCAAAAAGTCGACGTCACTCAAAGCAAATACAGAACTCGCCGGCAAAGCAAATCTGATCGCTACAATGACCTGTAAGCTTACTTAACGTTTCACGATAATTCAGTGGGACTGGGTAGTAAATTATAATTAATTTTGCAAATATAGTATATTCGTGATATTACACAGCAGCACACTGCAAATACTGTACAAAGTCACTAACAGTCCTAAGAAAATTATTTTGAAGAACCTGGTAAAAATGTGTAAACACAAATTGGAAAAGACACCTTACAATCTTTTTTGCTTTTGTTTCAGGTGAATTGATGTTTTGTATCAGTCTTCATTGATCTTTTTTTAATATCGCATGCTGTTTACATTCAAGACGTGTGCATGCTTTGATGTAAGCTACATAACTTTACTTTGCAATGCCATTTTAACACACGTGCTGATGTTGTATGCTACGATCTTCACTATATTTACTTATATACTCATTAAAATGACTATGATCTTTATACAAGATAAGAATATTATTATTATGCATTTGTATTTTGGGTGAATAAAGTGATAACGGTATTCTGGTAATAATGGCAAACGTAATCTTGTTCTGTACTCTGCGTGTTTGCTGTTTGTGCCTATCACTACAGCTCCGAGCGGCAAGGACGTGTCAGTGCGTGTTGCTGAATCTGATCCAGTCGGCTTCAATTTGGAGTTCATGCCGTTGGAAGTCGGACCTCATGAGCTGAAGATCATCTACGGCGGCCAGTGCTCTGTCTGTGAACCGCTGAGTGTCATGGCATTCGATACGTCTTGTATCAAAGTGCTCGGCGTCAAGGACGGATTGGTCGGCTGTCGTCTTTCCAAATTTATTGGTACGTGTTTGCTATCATGCGATTTTTTTCAAAAATAAATCCGTGCATAATTATAGCGTTACATAGGCCCCTAATTTAGCTCAGCAATTGAATCTACTTAGACGATGCACCTAATAATTAATTTCAGTGGTGATGTAGAGTCGCTTTTTTCTTTACCAAAGTTTTCATTGTCGCACTAGAAAAAATGTATGTCATTGGGAAATGAGCTGGCTTAGACTATGCGCGTTGACTATAGTTTATCGCGGAGATGGTTGATGCATTTTAATTGGGTTAGCATACCATCGGAGTGAGAAATTTGAAGTATTACGGCAAAGAGAGGTCTATAATTTAGCTAAAGTAACCAGGGATATGATGCTTTATAGAATCTGCGTCTGAATGCGTCTGGGTGATTTGTGGTGTCTGACATTAGTCTGGTACCAGCTGTGCAGGTCGCTCTGAAAAAAACGAGCTAGTTTGCTGTTGTTAATATTGCAGTGGACTTGAACAAGTGCGGTGAAGGCGAGTTAGACGTGAGTATCATTTCGGCTTCCGGTGATCCAGTGGAGAGTGACGTCAGACTGCTGGACGCTGGTCGACTGGAGGTCGTTCATTCACCCGAGGAAGGCGGCATACACTTCGCCGAGGTCATGTTCAACGGCGAACCCGTGCCTGGTACGCCGTGTGTAGTTATTTTTATAAAATCATACGAAAAAGTACATAAAAAGACGATATTTACGAGTGCTCAGTGACGTCGTCGTCGTCGTCTCATTCCGTCCTCAGGGATGAGGGTCGGAGATCAGGGAGTAAACCAATTTTTTTTATTGTTGTCTGTAACTCCAGTGTAAAATTAAGCTAAATTCCATCAAGTTTTGTCAAAGACGCAATGACAAACGCGAATTTCAGACACAACGATTATTGTATCACGTCCAACTGCTTACAGTTTGCAGTTCGGTTTCCTTAAGCGACTTAACACTGCTGGTTAGCTGACGGGATGAACATGCACCCTATAAAATTTGCAGCAATTCTAAAAAGTTCTTAAGTATCCCGCTTAATTTGGAGAAAATTAGCTTTATTGTACAATAGTAACACTAAGAGTAATAGTGCTATTGTTGATGCTGAACCACGTGCTTATGACGGTCATTTTTATGATTACAATTTAGAATATTTCAAACATTTATTTTTGCATTACCATACATTGTTATCGAAGTCAACTTGTTATGCATTTAAGACGAGCCTGTGATGGATATGATAAAGGCAAGTTGGTCTTCGTTTCCACGAAGTTTAGCCGTAATAGTTCATGCTTATACTTATTCACATTGACACAGTGACAATGTGTGATTTGGCTTGTGCTGTCAGGAAGCCCGTTTCAGTTCAACGTTCTTGATCCCAACAAGGTGATTGTTCGCGGCAGTGGCTTGGATCTAGTGCCGGTAAACGAACCCGCCTGCTTTACCATCACTGCACCTTCAGCACAAATTCAGGACATCGACGTCGTTATCACAGGTTGCCACGCAATGCTTCTATAATTTCCCTTGTGCGGCCGTTTTAATAGGCCGCATTACGCGTTTTGCTCGTCTGTCTGTTTGTCTGTTCGTTTATCTGTTTCGTACTGGCTCCTAACTTGAACAACAAGAAGGGTAGGGAAGCCAAAATTGTTTTGAACATTTTCCGGGGCTGGAGTAACCGGTGTGTCATTTTTACGCGCGAAAGCAGCTACTGCTTTCAGCGCGTCTTAGCCATCGCAATTCTGTCCGTCCGTCCGTCTGTCTGTCTGTCTGTCCGTTACACGAATGGATCAGTCAAAAACGGTGCAAGCTAGAATCACCATATCTTCACTATCGCCTGCCTGGAAGACTCTGGTTTCAGGAACCGTAAAGCTTTTCCATAAATTCAAAGGGGGTCACCCCGAACGAGCGCGCTAAATGAGAGGGGGTGGGCAAAATTTGCGATTTTTGGCCAGTAGGTCGCTGTATCTCAGTAACGGTGCGAGATACGGCCTAGGTTACTATTAATCACTAATAGGAAGTCGTACATTTTCTCTCGATTAGCGCCGAATTCGATCACCTTGAATGACCTTGAACGCCAAAATAGGGGGTTTTATGGATTTTTTTGGCGATATCGGGCTGCGACACAAGTCTGTATCATTCACAAGGTGGCGCCACCTTACTGTCGTTATGCGATCCAAATAGAGAATTTGGTATTTGTATATTAACTTAGCGTGAACACCCCAATTTTCAGCTAAACTACTGAACCGGAACTGCTATAGGCTTTTGCACATCTCGTGAGCATTAGCTCAAATTTCTTGTCTTTTAGCTCAGACTGTAAAAGTTCAGGCGCACGACCGCGCAATATTCTGGCACTGAACTGACATAAGCTTTTAAAATGTGGTCTTGTCTGTGATGCAAGCATACAGTGACCATCGCAAAATAACAATGGCAATGTTTCTGTGTGTGAAAGACGCGGTTGCGATCAAACTTTTCAATGGAATTTTTTTTAACTCTCGTACGCTTAGTCTGTCAACTTTTGAAACTAACGTTTTGTGGCACTGGAAATAGTGACACTTTTAAGTTAGTTTTTTTATTTGATATAATGCAATGAAATAATGGTCAGCACTTACAATGCTTATGTTTACAATGTTTATAATTTGTCATGCTGTTTTTACGTTCGTTGCATATTTAATAAAATGGAAAAAAAATAAAATAAAATTATTGTTATCATTACAAAAGTAATCACTAACAATATTCTGTATTGAAAAAAATAAGTAATTGACACGTTTTTGCATGCTGTTGCACTTATGCTATTTTGTTGCACGTTTTAAGCCAGTTGCGAATTATTAGTCTTTAGACTTTTGCATATTTCAATAACAATATGTGGAATTTTGCAGGGCCAACTGGAAGGCAGATATTCCCAAATGTGTTAGAAAAAAGATCATGCACCTTTTCTGTTGAATTTACTCCTAAACTGGCTGGTATGTATTTTTTATGTTGCCAGTTTTTTTTAAATTTTTGTAACTTGAGTTTAAAATTAGCAAACTGAGTTTGTATAGACCTAGGTGTCATTGCTAGTTTGTAAATACATTTTATTTCTAAAAATGTTTAACAATTAATGTTCGTAAATAGCGATCTAACTTTTCTGTGTTCAAACATATTGAACACGTAGACTCTGCAAATCACTTTGGATATATACTGCCAGTTTTGTTATCAGTTTTAATGTCACATGTGCAACAGTACACATGCTGTAGTTGTAGCAAAAAAAGCACATTTGCAGTTTTCACATTTTGAAAACATTTTTTTGTTTTTAATAAATGACAAAAATGACAATGATGTGAAATTTTCATGTACAAAAATTAAACTGCTACTGATGGTTAAAGCGATTTTTCTACTGTGATCTACTTAGCTATGATGAGAAAAATTTCGTAAATATGACAAGAACTCTGTCGTGAAGGTGAAGCAATGATTAAAGTCAATACGTTCAAGTAAAAACAAGTAATTTGCTATTCAGCGTTTACAAACGTTTTAAATTTTTTCATAAGCGTTGTTTTAATGTTTTTGTTTTTTCCTAACGTTTGTTAAGCCTTTAATGACATAGCATGCATGTAATGCCGGTGTTAATACTCGCAGGCCTACACCTGGTCGACGTTCACTACTTCGAGTGTCAAGTGCCCGGAAGTCCTTTCCCGGTTCAGGTCTGGGACGCGTCACAAGTGCGCGTCGCCAACGTCAGGAAATGCATCGAGTGCGGGGTGGATGCTTTCTTCAATGGTCAGTACATATTTGGTGACGAATTTTAGCATTTATTTCGATGATAACGTCAATAATTCACTGCTCTGACGTTGCTGGTTGGGCAACAGGGTGGACTAACTGACTTAACGTAATCTGACTCCTGAAAAATTTTTCATTAAAAAATTTACAATTGAAATTTGCACCACTAAACCTACTTAAAAAATAGGCACAGTAGTGACTAGTGGTAGATAGCGTATTTTAATTTTATCAGATATCGATGTGGCTAGTGAACGGCTTTTGAAAACCGTTTAGTATGTGATGTACAAGTTGTGAATGTATAAAAGAAAGTTGGGGGCTTGCTTTTTGCAGACCTAGCGTAACCTGACCAACGTAACGTAACGTGTCCAAGTTTGAACGGTTGTCGTTGACGTTGTGCAGTGGAATTGAGCGATGCTGGCGATGGAACGGTCGAGATCATCATCACAGAGCCGAGCGGTCAGCTGATTCCGCACGAGACGATTGCCGTTGAGCCACGACTACTGGAGGTTCACTACACGCCCATGTCTACCGGCTTCCACACTGCTACCGTCACCTACAACGGAGTGACTGTCCCAGGTTAGAATCCTGCTGGAATTGATGTTGTCTTTCGTTTTCACAATGGCGCGAGTGTTTTATCAGGTGAAATATCTGGTGAAACAATAAATAATACACTATTTCTCCAAAGAACGTGCAATCGTGAACATTTTAATTTGTCCACAAGACTGGATAAAGCAAACATGACACAGGTGTAATTGTATCGGTTTAAATAAGTCTACACAGTGTTTCATAAAAAGGGACCCCTTTTTGCTTTTCTCATAATTCACTCAAATGATGATCAATTTATACAAAATTTTATACAAAATTTTTACCAGTTGTAGCTGAAAAAATACTAATTCAAAATAATTGAACAAATTATGGCAGTTGATTAAATATTCTTTGCTAGTCGTTACGTAATGCTGACGTCACAATGTGTCACGGGATTAGGCTACGCAAGCGTAACATACAATTGTTGTCACATTGAGTACCGTTTATACTTTGTGCTATTTTTTCTTGTTATTTACTTTGTTCTACTTCTACATGTATGTTGCTTGCACGCGTTTGTTTCTATTAGTTCTTCATATCGGGAGTGAAACCTGTCGGTTGTACTGTTGCAGGGAGTCCGGTGCAGTTCAAAGTGATTGACGTAAGCAAGGTGATCGTGAGAGGCGATGGTCTTGGTCTGGTGCCAGTTAATCGTCCGGCAACATTCACAATTACTGCTCCCGATGCACAGCTGAGCGAAATCGATGTCGCAATCACTAGTAGGAACTTCTGACAACGTTTATTCGCATATTGACTAAGCTTATCTTAACACTATGTCTGCACTCTGCAGCCTACTGACGTGGGCTTAAAGCAGTCGTGTGTAGGAAAATAATTTGTGTAGCGCATTGTCAGCGGGAAAATCCATTGAATCTGCGGCGTTAAATAAGGGGTATTTTAGTTATCAATGCTGCTATTAGATTTAGGTATTAGTTAATAATTTTCTGGGTGCACTCAAACGCGAACAAATGAACGGCAGTGTATTCTACGCGACCAACTGACGGCGACCGTGAAAACAAATGTGCTAAACCACTGTTTGATATGTAAGTTGGTTTAACACTAAACTTATCCCACTCCAGACCGTGGTTTGGCATACACATAGTAACGTGCAGTGCATCTTATAGCAGTTTTATAGTTTACATAGGCTATTAACTAGCAGTTATGGAATAGTCAGAACAATTGATATACATTTTGGCGATATAATTCATCAGCATTCTCAGATTCTCTGTCTCATTTTAGTCCCCATTTTAGTTGACAATCGCTGTCATCCACATTTTCTTTTCATTCACTCTTGCGAACTTCTGAAGTGTGTCCTTAATCAGTCAATCAGAGTTGCCTTAATAGTAGAGCTACTTCAAGGTTAATTATACAGTAGGTATCGGATGAATTCGTTGCAGCATGTTAGTGGCATTGTTGACTGCATATCTGTGCAGATCCTGCTGGAGGCGAGCTAATTCCGAAAATCACGGAGACCGTCTGTGGAACCTTTCGTGTGGAGTATGTGCCGTGCGCCGTTGGTAAGTGCTGCTCGCTGCTCGGCGTCATAATTATGGCAGATATTAGCAGTTTTATCTCTGCATGAAATATTGATCTAAAGTGGAAAAAAATCTACGCATAGTAGCAATTAATAATTCTTCTTTCTACAGTTTGATAAAAATGGAATATCGTCGACAGTAGTTTACAGTCATGCAGTATACCTATAGGTTTATGGGTAATTTTGCTCAGCTGGTGAAAGGTAATTTACTCTGACATTGACCTTGACCTTGATTTATTTTACATTCAGATATCTATAATGGGTCACACTTTTACGCCATCCATGTCTGTCAAGCGCTGCCACTTCTGCTTTCTCGGTGAACCTCGTCTTTTGTAAGTTTTTGCTCATCCAGTTTGTTCACGGTCCACCTGATCCTCTCTTGTATGATTTGTATTTTTATGTCAAATTAATATAAATGCGTGCGTAATTAGCCGCAATGCCACTGACCGATGTATGTCGTGCAGGCACGTATCAGATACGCATTGCGTACTGCTGCTATGAGGTGGGAGAATGCGAGTTCATCGCCAAAGCTTGGGATGCTTCGCGCGTGCTTCTCGCTGACGTCGGTATGGCTGAAGTTGGAATCGAATCTTCTTTCAAAGGTTGAACTGGATTTTCAGTCATTTATGTTGTGCACTTGTTTAATAATGTTAATGTTTATCTGTGGTAGTAGTGCAATACTACAGTACATCTTTGTTGCAGCAGCAGTTGCTTCGTCATTGATATGATGGATTGTTAAAAATATTGATGGGTCTGGTGTGTGACCCTGTGTGTGAATCAAAACTACAGAATTGCCAAATAAAAAGTATGCCCCTAAGTTTTTGCCGTAATATAATCACATATTCATTTACTTTTGAAATCTATTACTTATATAATTTGCAGTAAATTTCTAATTCATTTGTCGTTAAAGATTTTCGTCATACCCAAAACGCGTCGCTACACTACTTTGTAAGTAAGTAAGTAAGTATGTGCATATTAAAGTGCACAATGTCAGCCAGTGGCCAGGTTTGGAATAAGTGAGCTTAAAGGTTACTCATGACGCTGCAACTTTTAGTGCCGGTATCCTCTACACTCTACAATATTTCGTGACTCGAGTATTTCAAGTTTTCCACTAATGCGGCAGTGAAAGTCTGCTAGTAGGTTTATTTGATGAATTATGAATGTAGGAAATTTAGTGGCTTACTTTTCGTGTACCATCCAGTGCGTGAATAATTAACCAGTAATAACCGTAGATTGTGTTGACGCAGTGATAATGGCGGAGGCCGGAGAGGGTGTGGTGGAGATACAGCTGACCGATCCTCAAGGTCACCTGGTCGCTAACCAAGTAGTGACCGCTGAGCCTGGTGTTCTTGAAGTCGTCTTTACACCTCTCGTTGCCGGCTGCCATCGTGCAACTGTCACCTTCAACTGCGAACCAGTGCCCGGTATGTGATTATTGGGTTTGTGTATAAGGTAGCGCTTAGATTAGGGCTTGATTGAACAGTGAATCGTCCACGCGCATTAACGCGCGTTAACGCGCGTGACGAGCATTAACGCGTGCAGTGAGAACGCATCTGCTAATCCTGCTTAAAACTTAGAAGAGAAGAGGACATATCCCCCTATTCTTAATGGATATTGTTAATGAATAGACGTTCATGACACGAAGTGAGTTAGCGTGCTGCAAGTCTGTCGATGTGTTTGAGCAGGGAGTCCAGTTACGTTCCTCGTGATCGACCCGGCCAGTGTGTGTTGCTGGGGAGAAGGACTCTGTCCTGTCCCAGTCTGCAAACCCGTCAGCATCTTCATCACTGCTCCAGAGGCACAGCTCAAGGACATCGCTGCCAAAGTTATTGGTGAGTACATTGCTGGCATTCCATTTTTTTGTCGCCACATTATTTTATTTCTAATAAATAAATAGTACGAGAATGCAAACACGCTTAGGCAGAATGGGGATTACTCCCTGGAATAAACAATAGGTGGCAAATGTTCTATGTTTTATTTGCCAAAACATGATAGGTATGCCGTGCGACGTATGGTAGATAGGCCTACACATAACATAGTTACAGGAAAGACGATTATTTAGATTTCAGATAAAAAAAGACGAACAGTAGAAGTCTGAAAGTAGAGGAGAATGGTGTAAAAATTTGGCCTGTATACTCTGGGCGCCGTATATGTGGTTTTTTATGTTAAAACAGTACAATCGTCGTTTGCCTATTCACTTGAACGGACTGAACAGGTGATTAATTTGTAAAATAGTAATAATAGCAAAAGATAGCATGTTCGATTAAAAACAGTGTCATTTAAACCTTTATTGTTAGGGTAATTGCTAACTGTTTAATTTTTTTGAGTTCGGTCAGCGTTGATAACGTTCTTGCTCGCATATGACACAAAAATCGAAAGGTGATATTAAACGTACCGTCCTACTTGTGACGCGTCATTGACTTAAAGTGAAGTTTTTCTGGTATTTCTGATAATGTGTATAGGTCCTGACGGCGGTGAAGTAATGACGCGAGTTACGGAGACAACTGGCGGAAACTTCAGAGTTGATTATACGCCGTCGTATGCCGGTAAATGATAGGACAGAACTAGCGTCAAATTAACGTCGTACACTCATACGTGTCAGATCACGCACGGTCCCTGTTGTTCACACGTTTTCTCCCTTTGATTTTATTTATCAAATGGCACGCTTGTGATAATTTTTTGCCAGTTGCTTTTGTCTTCAGTTTTTGTGTTCATGTTTTCGTAATCCTTGTTTTTGATGTTGTTGCTTAGCAACTTTATAGACACTTTCATCCTCTCGTTGCTTTGACCAAAATCCTTCCGTTCACTGTGTTCTGTATAGCAGTGATTTATGTTTTAAGACGTGTCCTAGCCATCAGAGTTTGCAGATCAGCACTGTTTTGAATACAATATACGCGATGTTAGATAAGTCATTAAAATAACTGCATCGACCGCACTGTGTATAAGTTGAACATTTTTATTTGGTTAAAGGACAGTATTTGTCCACTAACTGACAATAACTGATTTTTGTAATTTTGGTTTATTGTTAATTTGTTGTAGCAGTCATTCCAGTAAACCATCAGAAAATGACAAAATGAGCGTTTTTTACTGTTTCAATATTTTTATGACGAGTTAAATCGATTCTGTCGACAGGTGATCATTTCGTGAGTGTTTTCTACTTCGGCAGACTAATTCCTTGCAGTCCGGCCACTGTGCAAGCTTGGGACATTTGCAAGGTCCTCGTGAGTCCGATTTGTATGGCAATCTGCGGCGTTGAGTCGATGTTCACAGGTCTGTTTACAATCTTGTTCGTTAATTAACATAGTCATTTAATAACAATGAACTAATCGCTTAAATGGCTACGGAGTCAGCCGTTTCCAGTCGCACGTCATGGCGCAGTACTGCAGGATTACAGGAGTCAGACTCTTCGAGAAGAGAATTGACCAGGCCATTAAGAAACGTCAACGTTGCAAGGACGCTGCCACATCAATGATCACCCAGTCAAGTCAGCATATCTGCGCAGTCTGTGGGCGTCGGTGCGCAGCAAAAGATCGGCCTGGCGTCCCACATGACAACTCACGACACCAGCTCATGCCGCTGGCCAGAAACTCATCTGTCTGTCAAGACGCCCGGGAGACTCCATTATCATCATATAGTTATTACCAGTCAATTAGTTTTACTTTATATTTTGCAGTGATCAATACGGAGATTGCTGTAGGTAATCTCAGTTGCTATTAATATTTCGCAGGGTATCTTAGCGATGCATTCTTTATTATGTGATTTTTACACCTATTGGCATCAGTTGCTAGTAAATGCAAATATGTATTGATGCGTTTTAGTTGATGCCACGGAAGCAGGCGTAGGAACACTGGAGGTTGTTATCACCGATCCAAACGGACAGCAAATTCCCAATGAAGTGGCAACTGATAATTTCGGAGCATACGCAGTCTCGTATGTGCCTAGCTCTACGGGAACATTTCGTGTTGACGTTCTCTTCCACGGACAGCATGTCACAGGTACCCACGCGTGCGGTATCGTACTGTACCTACTTACAACACGCATAGATTGCCTGGACTGCGCCGTCGTTTGCTTTATGACGCATTAGTGCAGTGAAAAATTGAGAAAAATGGACTAGTGCAAGCTAAGTATGTTGTAAGCAAGAAGACGTAATAATGTCTAACAAGCATTTATCTGGCGAGGGTTAAACACGATATATTGTATTTAAGACAACGTCTTTTAGCAGCCAGACAGTATATAATAAAATAAAATAAAATCTCACCTTATGTAATGCTTCGACAATAACTGAGATATTTAAGACCAATACATTTTGTAAACACGATATAAAATTCTAAAGTGCACTCAAATTGACTAGCGTACTGCAATGCTGTGACAAGACTTCTTTTCATGATACTGACAATTATTGATATAACTCAGACATTTATTTGTAATACTTTAAGTTTATCTAATTTTACAGAAATATATGCATAAAATGGGTTTACGGTCGGGGACCAAAGTGAGGAGCTTACAGCACTTCCCACACCTCCTTGCTGGATTAATGGATGATGTGGTAACGATAAACCCTCTTTGGAAAAGTCTGGCGAGCGACCGGCCGGCCTGATGCATCATGCATTTGACTGTATTGTTTGTAGGAAGTCCATTTTCGTTTATCGTCGTCGATCCTGACAAAGTGTGTGCCAGTGGCGACGGGTTGGACTTGGTCCGTGTTAACAAACTCGCGTCGTTCGTCATTAAAGCACCGGCCGGAAGAATCAGCGATTTCGTCGTAACGATCACCGGTAGGCTACAGTGGAGTTATGCAAATGCGCTCTATTGCTGCACCTTGCAGTCGAAATGCAATCGTGCATGTCACTTATTTCGAAATTCTTAATTACGTTGAAATTTGTTATCAGTTGACTTACTGATAACATTTGCTGTGAGATTATTCTTAACTTCAAAAGTTAAAACTAGGCCCCTACTTGAGATTTCACTAATTTTAAATGTTTTATTCGTCATTATTATTATGATTTGCTGTAAAGCCATTTGCCGTTATGAACAGTAAATGTATCTAATCTGATTGAAACGATTCTGATATCTAGGCCTTATCTAACCTGATGATTATTTTGTTTGAGTGTATTAGAAATTCTGTTTCTATGATGTTATTATGACTCATGAAATTTATATGCAGAAACTAGCGTTACGAATAACTTTGTGTATATTTAGGTCCCAATGGCAAGTTGGTGAATAACTCCATACGTGAATCAACATCAGGGGAATTTATTGTGGAATACACACCTACTCTGACAGGTATGTAAAATTATCTTACTGACGCAATGTTTGTGTGAAAGTTCTTAGACCGGCGTGAGTTACATCAAACCAAAATGCACATTGCAAGTAACTGAAACGAGTTGGTAGTAAGGTGACCTGCTGGCACAATGGTATGGCGTCAGCGATCGTGTTGGGTCGCTGTCGACTGTTTGCTAGATGCGTGACTGCAGAATATCTCAGCAACCGCCGAGGTCAATTTAGGTGGCAAGTAACACTGTGTGATCCACATGGCAGGTGACGCTCCGTAGTTGTGAATTGGTTTCGATACAGAACTATCTAGCGTATCTTAAATCTTTTTTATTTGACGCCCAAAGCTGTTGTCCGAGAAGACACATTCCTGACGCTGTTTGAGGAGCGTATTATGTATAGGTTTTAACACGGTGTATCAGGTATTCGGCAAGTGTAACGAGGCATAATGCGCTGTAGACTGTGTTGAAACGTATTTATTTTGTGGCCGTGATGGACGGCGTGTTCTGCTTGGACGCACAGCTGATATACAAACGCGCGATGTTATCAGTCATCATGCTTGAATGGAGTACAAGATTGTGGGCATTTATAGCACTCCAGACACTATAGTGAGAGATAGGAAGAGTAAATAAGTAGGTTCACATGATGTATCGTAATGGCTGATTGCAGGCAACCACGTGATCGAAGTGACGTATTTCTGCGAGCCAATCCGCGACAGTCCGTTCATGGCTCGTGCCTGGGACCCGGCGGGAGTAATCGTCTCCAACATCACACCGGGAATCGTCTGCGTGGAATCTTTCTTTAACAGTCAGTCTGACTTCATCCGAACTAACTGCATTACGACACTTTAAACTAAATTCGTTACATAACATTTAACTGTCTGCTAACAGCAACTTATTACGTATAAGGTTTTGATCGTCAGATTTTTGGTTGTCACCTAACCATTATTGTGCCAAAGCATCGAATCACTGCGTCGTATCATAATCACGTAGTACAATAAGCAAAACAATACACACTGTAGAGTCTACATTTGTATAGTGCAGTAACACACAGTTTCTTAAGCACTTTACCTTCAAAATAAATGTATAGAAAAAAACGGGATTTTAATATTTGAAATGTCGATAATAGAGCGCCGGATCCCTTAAGATATAGCAGGAAATTTATTGCAGACACTAGGGGTCTAATTGCTCGGCTGCCGAAAAAGCAGTGTATGAACGGGCTGAATGGATTGCTGAATGGAGACCGAGATTATATGTTACATTGTCTCTGTGTCGCTGTAATCAGTAATGTACGCAATCTTTGTAGTAAGTTAGTATGTGTTGCGCTAGTAAACGCGACGAGTGCTGGAAGCGGAAACCTGGAGATCACGGTGACGTCGCGTGGTGAGGAAATCCCAAGCACGGTCAGTACGGGAATGCACGCTTCGGACGTCCAGGTCTCGTTTGTGCCTAAGTACGTAGACACTCACCTCGTCAACGTCACCTTCAACGGACAAAGTGTTCCAGGTTACCTTCTGAACTTGTACAGCGTTATTATCACTTGGTTACCGCACTAACCATAGATTACATTACATCTCGCTGACTGATATATTTTACAGTGCAGCCATCCTAATAGCCACATTGTCTGTTAGTCGATTTCATAGGCCGTATAACTTCTAGCTATAAAACCATAAAACGTAAAAAAAATCAGTGAAAATGTTACTTACGGCGAAGGTAACTTTTATTTCAGGTTTTTTAGTTTACAAGGTCAAAGATCAGCTGCGTTAGGATAACATGTCAGCGCAGGGCCGATACCATTTGATCAGTGTCTTGGACGTGACAAAACAAACGACGCTGTTACCTCCACTGATTTTCAACCTCTGTTTTACCGCGGACCACTGTCCAGATTTTTCTCTTTGTAGTAGTCGGCCGCATAGAAAGTCCAGTATAATGTTACTGTATTAATGGTAGTGTGTGCTGAGTAATAAGACTAGTTTGTTCGTACTCGTATATTACAGTTATATACACA
>Ga0209367_1003259_pt1 | contig 22001 bp, 10 predicted proteins | sample WorMetLIZISLAND2_FD_187412 | JGI IMG/M metagenome (GOLD analysis project Ga0209367, IMG submission 187412) | Marine gutless worms symbiont microbial communities from Max Planck institute for Marine Microbiology, Germany - Olavius geniculatus... ... | reverse complement strand
GTCATCATGTACACACACACACACACACACACTCAGAACGACGGACAAAACGACCAATCTCTTAATCTCTTCCAATGTTCACTACGTTCACCTTGGCGGAGATAAAATGATTTGTCGTACGTGTGGCGGATCGTGCCGCATTCGTGCACTTCGGCCGGCTCAGGCGCGTCGGGTGGCTTCAGCACCGACTGCAAACTAGCTCTAACCATCGTCAAGCTTCGTTTACTGTCGGGCAGCCGCTTACATGTAGGCAACTAGCGCCGAAATCTCTGCTTTCTGAAAACACGTATAGATTTAAGTATTATCAATCGAATCCGGATTTTCTTGGTGCAGATTTGTTGCCTGTGTACTTTTATAAAGTAAGTTTCAGTACAAAAAAAACAAAAACTGAGAATTTTATTAAAATATATGTTAATACTGATGAATATGCATCCGTACTTGAACAAAACACGTTTTGTTCATACGCAGGTTGCTATGGACGCCGTTGTCAATCCGCCACAACCGAACGAGACGTCGTATGAATTGCACGAAAAGGTAAATTATTTCTAACATTACTCATTTTTTTAAAACCCGCGATTAATTATTGTCGTTTCCACGTAGACATTTTAGCATTCATTAGAAAACGTTGATTACATAAAACGCGCTTTTATAACAAAAATTACAGCATGTTCTTTTTCTTCTTTTGGGGTATATCACCTAAATTGCCCCTGACCGTGTAAGAGATCTGATGCTCGGTCTATACTGTGTTGACATTTTAGGTGCTATTAAAAACTTCACTGTTTGTTCATTACTAGGCCTAACTCTTTTACTAACTCCTAATTTTTAATGAAGTACGCTACACCTGCAAGTTTTTAGGCCTAATAAATATACAGCTGATTTATTTAGTTAGACAAAACAGTGCATTAGAAACTTTGTATTGCTTTTTGTGCTTGTGCTCTATATTTATTACCTCCGCCAAGGAGGTTATGTTTTGCCAGACTTTGTTTGTTTGTCTGTCTGTCTGTCTGTGTGTCAGCAAGATAACTCAAAAAGTTATGGACGGATCTTTTTGAAATTTTGAGGATATGTCGGGAATGGCAAAAACTACCAGTGGTTCAATTTTGGGGGTGATCCGGAAGGAATCCTGGATTCTGGATCACTTTGAAATTTTCGTTAACATTGCTTTCAATGGTCATCTATGTTTTACGTTTTTTAACGCTTTCAATGGGGCATAAGGGAAATCGCTGCCAAACCGAATATGGTGTTGCCACCTGGCGAACAACATGGCCTTGGCGGAAGTCTGCGGGCTCTGACTGCTTTCTAGTTCATTATGTATTGTATTGTATTGCATTGCGGTTAGAAGTGAATGGCCGGGCCGTATATCTGTGTAGGAGAAGAATCGCGTGTTGGGTGACTTGGCATTGAAAGCGTCTATGACAACTGAACGGTTGAATGACATTGAGGGTGTTCAGTGCAACGAACTGATGGGTGCTATGTACGCTTTCCCTCGCATCTTTCTACCTGCCCGAGCGGTCGCCGACGCCAAGGTATATGCGACGTCTGCATATTGTAAGTCGGATGTTGTTTTCTTTGCCAGCATGCAGAACTTGTGATGATTGCGATTGGCGAAAGGCAGAATTCCGCTTCTGTCTACTGTGCAGTTGATGTTCTGTCTGAAATTTTTTGCGGATTTGTTTGAGGACTTAAGAAAATAATGCAGGTGTAATGCAAGGAAATGTAATTAACTGTGTTTGTCTTTTGGGGTTTTGTGCGTGCGTGTGTGTGTGTGTGTGTGTGTCACTCTGTCGCATTACTATAATAAGTTGGAATTTTTTGTAGAACTAATACATAAGTTAAACAAAAAATTCAATTTTATTACAGGCTTACACAGAGCTAAATTTTAGTTTTAAATATTAAAGTTAATAAAAGAAATTCAGAAACTTCAAATTCTTCGACCGTGTTTCGTATTTTGATGCAATACTACGGAGAAGTAACTTTTAGCTATGTGTTAACATTTTCTGTCCACCCATGTCATTTGTTGTTCGTTTATATAACTAGAAATACGTTATGTGGAACGAGGTATCTGTCCCATTTCCACGCTATATAGCTCAGCAGCTGCGTTTCAGCGTTTGACGCTCTTGTGAGCCTGCAGCCAATTTTGTCTTTGAATAAAACGGTTGGTTGCCATGACAACAAGAGTCCTCAGGGGAGAAATTTACATGACACCATTGCATAGCCCGGGCCAGAAAATAGGGGGTAGGTGAAAACAGCGTGCAATTATCTTTTGCGGGAGCAGAGTTATAGTCAATTTTGTCCAAAAAAATTGCCATAGCAACGGGGGTTGGCAGGGGAAAAATTTAAATGACATCATCGGATAGCGCGGACCCGAAAATAGGTGGTAGGTGAAAACAGCGCGCAATTATTTTTCACGAAGGCCGAGTTGTAGTCAATTCTGTCCCAAAATTCGTTGCCATGGCAACAGGGGTCGTTAGGAGAGAAATTCAAATGACACCATCGGATAGCGCAGGCCGAAAATAGAGGGTAGATGAAAACAGCTAACAATTATCTTTTACGGGTGCCGAGTTATAGTCAATTTTGTTCCAAAATTCGTTGCCATGGCAACAGGGGTTGGCATGGGAGAAATGTAAATGACACCGTCGGATAGCCCGGTCCCGAAAATAGGGGGTAGGTGCAAACAGCGTGCAATTATCTTTTACGGGGACTGAGTTATACCGCTTTGAAATCTCGATTGGCTGTAATGCAAAATTTTGCAACATTTGAATGGTTGCTATGGCAACGGAGGTCGATAGGGGGTAAATTTAATAACACCGTTAGATTGCCTGACCCCGAAAATAGGGGGTAGATAAACACAGCGTGCAATTATTTTTTACGGGGACCGAGTTATACCGCTTTGAAGTCTCCATAGGCCGTAATGCAATGTTTTTAAAAATTTGGGTAAAATAGGGGAATGAGTTATCAGATTTTTATCCCAAACAAACTCGATCTTACTTTTCGGGCCTCGAATCACTGTGCAAAATTTCATCAAAATCGAATTAAAATTGCGGCCGTAGGAGTGTTTACAGACAGACTGACAGACTGACAGAATGACAGAATGACAGACTGACGCAAGTGATTTTATAATCTGTCCCTTGCTATGCTATAGCAATGGGACAGATAAAAAGGTACACCGTACGTAACAATCATTATTGCTTGATGATGATGATGACGATGTGTGTTGAATTTGGCTATAGGCGAAGGGCATGAAGCCTGATGCGATGTATTGCTATCAGCTGCTTGAAGAGACTGGCATCTGTGTCGTACCCGGCAGTGGCTTTGGACAGAGAGAAGCAACATATCATTTCAGGTCAGTCATCATCATCATCATCGTTTTCTGTCTCACTGCTCAGAAAAACATCTTTCATGGGCGTTTGACCCCAACGTTATATCTTGATTTCTTTGTCCACTTTGTTCAGTTTGTACGATGAAACTGAAACAAACCAAAAAAAAACAAAATGCGATAATGCTGAAGATAGAGAGTAGATAATATCGTATAGGTTCAGTCTCTTCTTTTTTCAGTTTGTTATACAACGATCCGTGAAACTAATCCCCAACAAGCATGCAGTTGTACAACTAGTTGCACACCTTGTTGTGCACTGTGTACGCTATAGCCCATTTCACGGCTACAGAGCGTCACCTGACATTTGGGATTACTGTCACCCGACACAGATACACGTGCCTCATTTAAAACCCCAGCAAAGCAGGCCGGTGGTCGATTTTTCTACTCCGGAGAGATAGAAGGCTGAGCTGATCCAAAATGGTTTACCTGTCCTGTCCTGCAGTCACCCATTTAGTAACCACTCGATATCGACTTAAGCGGGAGTCGAAATTACGATCTTTTGACCACAAGTCCAATGTGTTAACCATTATGCCATCCATCAAGTCAACTGTTGCACATTACAGGACCACAACTAATACGTGTGCTAGCTAAGTTAGCCTACTGTTATAAAGTTACTGTCACACGCGTACATTTCTGCACGTCTGTCGTTCGCCTTTCACTGCTTCATTGCAGTAGTCGGTCTGGTCATTGGCTGCTTCGTGTGTTTAGGATGACGATTCTTCCGACACTGGACGAACTGAAAGTGTTGCTGCAACGTTTCGGCGAGTTTCACGCGCGTTTCTTGTCGAAATACGCCTGATACCATCCGAGTTACTGTTGCACTAATGACGTCATTGAAAATAATACGCTGTGAGCAAATAGGCCTATTGTATTGCAAATTTTACGGAGAGTGTGTCCGTGAAAGAATGTTGAAAACCGGTCAGTATTTTAGTTAAAGTAGGTTTATGGCAAAAGTTCGGTTACGGTGCTGATTGTATTGTCTGCTGAATAGCAATACTATCAGTTTATCAGCTCTTCCGATGATTCTACAGGTAGGCCTACCGTGTTTCAAATGGAATTAGAAGCGGTCGATGTTGTTATATTTTTTGCTCTGTGCATGCGCTAAATATTGTATTAGAATGATAACGATTTCGTCACTGCAGTGACTCGACCATGGCCCGTGCCCACGCGTTTGACACGGATCCAGAAATTTAAAAGCTTTTTGACGACCTTTTGGACGGCTGGGGCGTGACCCAATTGAGGAATGAAGTGACTTTAGTGTCGATGAATTTTTTACAGGATCTTTTTACTGTTGACTTTTTGCTGTTACGATTTTCAAAGAAAACCAGGAATTAAAAGCAATCGTTGCCGGATGTTTGGACTCGAGTTATATCGTTGTTACTGTGCGGCCGTCGTAATAGGCCGCATTACGGATCTTGCCCGTTCGTCTGTCCGTCTCGTATGGGCCCTCAACGCGAAAACTAGTATGCGTAGAAAAGCAGAAATTGGCGTGAACGTGCCCCAGAGCAGCCAGTATTTCGTTCAAAAACTCAAGTGTCAAGATAAGGGCTAGGGTTACGCAGTTGTAAGCGGACGGCCGCATAATAACGCAATATGTTGGCACTGGGCCGAGATATTTTTTTCTACTTTTTGACTAGTTACAGCTGCTGCCGCTAGCGCCTAACTGACGAATTGTCATGTATAACAATAACAATATCCACAATGGGATATTGTGAGAACCATCCATATGTGTGCACTGAAGAAAGACGACTATAACATCAAAATCGATCACTGTCGCCGGCAGCTAAGGAACTTTATACTTAACTCAGCTGTACGGTAACAAATAATAATACATATACACTGTGTCTCAAAAAAAACATCCCCGACATTTTTGACTGTAACTTGAAAACCAATTATCAGATTTTGATAATTTTTGGTGAGAATATTCTTGACACAACTTGCCATCAAATGACCGTTCAGTTTCCCATTTTACCCAATGTATGCTTTTATGTTAATTAGGCAATCATATCGCATTGGATAAAAAAGTGATATTTTGCTGGTTGTGTTTTCCCCAGGTAGTGCAGAAACAAATGCTCGATGAGGTGAAAAACTGAATGGTCATTTGATGGCAAGTTGTGTCAGGAAAATTGGTACCAAAAATTATCAAAATTTGGTAATTGGTTTTCAAGTTACAGTGAAAAAATTTAATGTCGGGCATGTTTTTTCTAGACACAGTGTAGATAACAAAATAAATGATAATGCTAATTGGTAACTGTTGTGATCGTCATTGTAAGTTGTAGTCGTGATTAATTTTAGTAAGAAACTACGAGCAGATATCATCGATGGATTGGGCTGCATGTGAGCGATCATCGCACACAAAAATACGGGACTTGCGTGACATGCGAGCATGTTGACTGGACTGCAGAGTGATGACGTGAACTGAACTGGGTGAATGGTCGTACTAATGATTGGTCGTACTAATGATCCGTCGAAACCACCGCAGTAAACTTCGTTTTCTTCGTTCGTTTGGCTGCATGTATACTCGTATATCAGCCAGGTATTTTCACGGCCGTTACAGGCTCAAAACTGCGTGTTTTATGCGTACATTTTGTCATAAGTAGCCTTTTAAGTAGACATTTTTTACTCCTCGCGCGCTACGTTTCTAACGTAGCGTAGAGGAGTAGTGTTAATATTGAGGACTGACCGACCGCAACGACCGACCTCTGTTCCTGGAAAAGCCTTACCTGAAGAACTTCAAACGGCCATAAGGCCCATATCTCCGTAACGGTCCTAGATAGACGCGTGGTCCATCAAAGAAAGGTAACCGGGACACGTCTTGAGAATGGAGAACATCACTTCGTAATAGTTTAGCTCGCCAATCCCTAGACTATGTGGGAAACTAAAGAGGCTACAAGCCACGATCATTCATTCTGTCCAGTGGTTTTAGCAGGGTGCATGAGTGACGGACGGAAAAACCGCACCACACTGACATCTATCGGCCTGCGATGCCGCCTAAAATGAGAATCGGTTTTTAAACTCAGCAGGCAGAAACAGTTACGCCGATATGATGTGTCTTTACAGATATTTCTGACAACGGTAAGAAATGTAGGCTACGCGTGTAACACTGGTCTGCTGGCGTGACAGATGAATGCAGGCTGCAGACGCTGGGGCGAAGGATGAAGCTAACGAACGATATTTCACAATTTGCTATCACCTCCGCACTATGCGTTGTACGTAGTAGCCTAGCTTATATAATTCTGTCCGTCCGATACATTAGTATATTTGTCGAAATACCGTCAAACATTTTTCACCTTGCACCGCGCTACTGAAGTACTGATTTAGTATCGCGCAGGCTACACAATGTAGTGGACTTGTAGCCAGATTTTGTATCGAGTCGCTTCTTTCTTGAGCGATATAATATAAAGAAGTCAGAGTAACTATAAATACGAGAAATTCGGCGTTTTTTTCATCGCTACACAAATATCGGAAGGGATATTAGTCGCATTCAGACAGATATTATAAAACAAACAACACAAAATGGGCTTACTCTTTCAGCCTCGCTGTCATTTCGGCGGACGCATTATGTTTTTCGCAGTCTGTTCGTTAGTGCGTCCGATAGTTACGCGAAATGTGTTTGCACGATATATTTGAACATATAACAAATTTCACCAAATTGTAGTTGATGTTTTACTGACAAACTGAAGCTGCATCTAGGACATTAACCAATAAAGTTGAAAGATCAAAGTCAAGGTGGATACAAGGTCAAATATTTGAGTTTTGCGACGGTTGGAGACACACGTGTAGCCTATGCTTTGGTGTAAAAATTTAATCTACAGGATTATTATTCTATTTTTATCACTATTTCATGTTAGTGCTGGACCTGCTGGTAAATAATATAAGTTCGCATAAATGGCTGGATAGCATGTTCAGTCCAGCGAACAGTGTTGCTGTCGATAATCTAGGTGACGTTAATTTTATTTCGGCTGCTAGAAACTCTCTTCTGAAGCGGCAATGTATCATCCGCCGACTCAGCAAGTGTCACGTACGACGCGCGGCTGACTAGCAAATGAAGGAGCTGCCGCTATCACTTCTACTAACTCGCGTCTAAATTATGGAAGTGTTTATGGTAGTTTGCTGTATTGTAAACTTTTTTTAAAAAAAATCAGCTGCGAAAGTGGGGGGAAGCAAAAAGCTGCAATTATCCGAGAACAGCTTCAAATTTTCGACAAAAAAGATTTTGCTCAAATTTAGCCGCTAAGCTTTCAGAAAAATGAGAATTTTTACCTCCAAAATTTTGTACTTCCTAAAAGAGAACTTAGGGGCAAATGCCACTCTCCTGTAGCTCCTTTGTTCAGATGCCACTGCTCTTGATTGACGCAGATCACCATAATCATAATATGCTTCATTACCTAGCAACTTTACTGATGACCTTGAATGACCTTGAAAGATCATTCCAGTGTAACTAGGCCTATTTTCGTATTCAGCGAAACTATCTTCCCTTCCTATTTCCTGACCGCTTCCCGTCATCTCTGCGACTTCGGCCTACTGTCCACGCATCCGGTCGTAAGCGATACGATACTCTACTGCGCGATCAATATGTGAATATCACGACGGTTTTATTACAGCTGTAAATAGTACAGGTGGATGTAATAAAAACGTGCATTAATTTAACGCGACACTGGATTCTGCTTTCATTCCGCCATACGGTTTCGGATTTCCATTCAGATTGGTCGGTTCTTATCAGTTCTTTTCTGATACATGTGTCAGCAGAGAAATTTGTGTTTCCCGGCTGCCCGTCCCGGAGTGCGTTTGTTGTTCGACTGATGATGTAGTTAAGACGAAAGATAATGTGATCGAGTTGTGACGGTCAACGGGGAAAAAATCAAGGTCGCTAATAGATCAGACGTGCAAAGCTTTGAAAACCAATATATCCTGGACAAATTTTAACAAAATAACAAACGCATATTTTATACCAAACCTAGATGAAATGGTTAGATTTTTTAAAGTTGCGAAATTGTTTTAAATCAAGTTCACAGAAAGGTCAAATAATTGCGGCGAACTGAGACATAAACGTCCACGCTTGAGCGTCGAAAAGGCGACGTTTTTTTCTGTTTGCCGTGCAAGAAAACGAAAGCGCTAATTCTGGACAAAGGATAATTTAGTCTCAGAAGCTTTTCGATTGGCCGCTTCTGTTGTTTTTATGTCTGCCGTAGACGTAGTTGATGAGAATCTATGCGTCTAAAACAGATTGTCTATAGCTCAGTGGACAAGTAGGCCCCCGTGGGACCGACTCAACCTCGGTAAAGTCAATCGGCATCCGTTGCCAATAAACAGACTCATTCCTTGTGATTGTTTGAGTTTTTCCAGATTTTTGAAGCTATTCGGTATCTATAGAATTGACCGTTTTTCTTTTTTAGGTTAAATATAGGCCTAATTACTAGCAGCGATACAGGAAAAGAAAGCCATTATCAAACTATGCTCCCTCGTCCAAGCTTTGTTTCTTTGAAAACTTATGACGTGCAACCTCTAGGTCATGCGTATTCTCTTCCATCGGTTAAAACGTCTAATTTTATTTTTTTAAACAAGAAATATGTTCTGTAGAAGGAGGTATCTGTCCCATTGCCACGCTATAGCTGTCGCGTTTCAGCATTATACCCGTTTACACGATCAAGCAATCATCGAGCAAACATCCAGCAAATGCATTCAAAATACACGTGCACGACGTGTGCTCTAATTGCTCGATGTTTGCTTGATGATTGCTTGATCGTGCAAACGGAATATCACGCTTTTAATTCATGATGCATGTCCGCAAGGAAAGAGTACAGTAACTAGTTGAGCGTAGATATTTACAATTATTGTGGTGTCAGCGATCTGTAAGGTCACGATTAACTACACAGAAGTTCAAAAACGCAAAGAAATCCTATGGGATTTGTGGTATAGACTTAAAATGTAGGTCTACATATGCAAGCGTAAAATAACAGCACAGGCAGTAGCTGAACAAATTTAATATAAAAAATAATAATGCATACGCAGGTGGCACCCTCTGGCAAACACAAATGTAATTTGAGATTGACATTTTGTTTACCTGTCAGAGATCGTTTATTTTTCCAAATTTCCGGCATTCTGTTACCTTTTTATAGGTTTACACATGTGTAAATTAAATGTTGTAACGAATACTAATTCAGCCGTTTTGTTGAAATAATCTGCACAAAAGCGACTTTATGTCGCAAAACGTTGACAGTTTGTGGCACAGCTGTAGGCTAACTGATGAGCTTATTTCCATTGAAAATGCAGTAATCACAATTATGGGGGCTGAGAGTTCAAAATGAGAAATTAAATTATTTTTCTTTTTTTGTGCCTAGAGCGGCCGCCGAGACACGCTTTTTGAGCTACAGTATTAAGCACCAATATATAAGCCCACAGGATTTTCTACTGTGGTGCAAGAACTTTCTCACTGACAATGCATTACGGGGGTTAAAAATTTGGGTAAAATAAGGGAAGGAGTTATCAGATTTTTATCTCAATCAAACTCGATCTTACATTTCGGACCCCAAATAAGTGTGCAAAATTTCATCAAAATCGAATCAAAATTGCGGCCGTAGAAGTGTTTACAGACAGAACAAAAAATACGTTCTGTGGAACGAGGTAAGCCTATCTCCCACTGTCACTTTGTATAGCCTAGCAACTGCGTATAAGGGGTAGGCGCAAACAGGGCACAGTTATCTTACACGCGGGCCGAGTTGCAGTCCATTTTGTCCCAAAATTCGTTGCGACAGACAAAATGACAGAAGTGATTTTATAATCTGTCCCATGCTATGCTATAGCAATGAGACAGATAAAAATTATTACCAAAGTTTTTTGCTTTTTAAGCTACATTTGTGTATTACCTGTCTACTATAGTGTTTGTGTGCACTGTATTAGTTATCTATTCATACACGTAATGCTAGTGCGATTGTCAATTGTCAAACTTCAGCAACTTACTTACTTACTTAACATGTAGGCCTACATGCTTAAAAGTAGTGTGTTTGCGACAACGGTGTCTGGGGTGATAACAAATGCGAAACAGAACACTGCAGCGTTGCGTGTCAGGTCCATGCGTGATAGCGACGCAGCTGCCGATCTGCGTTTGTAAATGTCGTCAACGCTATCAGGCGTGTGTGTGTCTTGCTGCTGTGACAATGCACGTGAAGGCTGAACGTCTTCGCTCGCACAGTTTACCCTTTTGTTTTTCCCAGTCTGACAATAGCCGACGGACGGACGGACGGATGGACGCCCTGTCTGTCTCCTAGCTGTCCAGTCTGTGATCGATTGTGTATCTTCACCTCATACGTCAGTCAGACGAGTCAAGAAATATAATTAATATTATTACCGTAAATAATAATGCATATTATAATAATAAGATTAGGCTGATTATAACGTCGTCAGTCGGAGGAGTCATGATACAGAACACGCGACGTCAAACCGTCGTTGTTGTCGTCACGGGAACTTGACTTTTTTACTAGCACGACCTTTTTGGCGTCACGTGACGTTATTGGTCACGTGACCGTCGCACTAACGAAAATGTGGGTTTCCTGTATTGCAGTCGTCGTCGTCGTTGTCGTCAGAACGTCACGGACGTGGCTGCTGCAGGTGCGGTGCAGCAACTTCGACGCCGGACTCCCAGCGGGACCCGCGTTCGCTGCGCCGGGTGCTGCCGGTGCCTTGTCGACGCGGGTCCGGTTGGTCGGAGCAGCACGGGCTCGGACGGCAAAGAACGCGGCGGAAACCGTCGCGGAACGACGAGTTGTAGAAGGCGTAGAGGAACGGGTTAACGGAAGAGTTGGCGTAGCCAAGCCACAGAGTCAGCAGATCGAGGCGGTAGTCGATCGGCGACAGAACAAACGGCTTGACGACGAACACGGTAAAGTATGGAACCCAGCAGACGGCGAACGCGACGACGACCGAAGCCACTGTAACCACCGCTTTACGTTCACTCACGATCTTCGACACCTTCGCAATTACACACACAAGCGTAACAAGCTATCCGCTACAAGATCCAAGATCATAGTAACAGTTGCAATAGTATAACAACAGTACTTGCTATATTATTACTATTGTAATTAAATCATGCGCAGAAACGAAATGAAATAGGTTGTATTTTTGCCTGTGGAACTTACTCGTTAGTTATGAGTGGATTTTAATGAATTTATGGCTGCGGAGCACGTCCATGGTTAATATTTAATATTATTCATTCATTTTTTGGCCATTTTTGTCTAAATTTACTTCTTTGTTCCATTTTGTTCCATTTTACCGCGTTAGTTTTATCGTACAAATTTTTCTTTCCCAAAATTTCTTTTTGTTCCGGATTTATAAATCGTTAGTTAACAGACCGTAAATTGCGCTTTTCAATTGCCCCTCAAATTCGGACCGGGTCGACGAAAGTTGAGTCGCTGACCCCCCTTTTTTGCTACTAACACCGGATTCGGGACGGTCGGTCGAAGTTGGTTTGCCGACCCCCCTCCCCTCTCCCCTCGGTACTAATACCATATCTACGACGGTCAGCGAAGATCGACCGTCGACCCCCCTCGGTACCGCTGACCCCCCCTGGTACCATCGACCCCCTCGTTGTCGTCCACATGGGATATTTGGTCATAGGGTCTAGTGCATGCAGTGCACTGCTGGCCAGAGCATATAAAAGGGGGTGACGGCCAGATAGCTAGTTAGTTGCTGTTTGACCGTCGGAAAGAAAGGTCGTCTGAGTTGTTATAGTGGAGGGTAATATACCACGTTGATAACAGCTGTTGAGTTTGTCAGATATTACAGACTGTTCAACGAAGTCCGCCATTTTGTTAGTTTTGTTGAAGAAGGAAGATATTGTTGAAGTTGATTGTTCTCGTTAATTTTATTTGCTGTGGACCTTGTCTGAAAATATTGTTGACTCGGTACCAGAAAGAAGTCCGTTTCTCTTTGCCGGATCCGGTCAGCGAGGTGCGTGCGAGCGGTACTATTCCGGGTTTATTTGCTTTCGGTTACCCATTTCTATGGACTTTATTGTTTTCTTCTTCATACCAAATTCATGTGTTTTTCCAAGGTCCCCTAAGTTTATTTTCAGTTTCTAATCTTAGTTCCCGGTCGGTCGTTGCTAGTCGGGGTCTAGTAAGTAAACCAGTTCCTAATCCACTAGCAGTAGACGAGCCCCGGGCCTAGGTAAGTTAGGAAAATCCCGGAGGAATCTTTTATTGAACTGTACCTAACACAGGCCCAATGGACGATCATCCATATTATCTACGCCAGCGATCGAACGCATTTCCGGCTACTTCAGTTTCCACATTAAGTGTCAGTTCACTAACTGCACCTATCGTTAGCAGTAGTACTGTCAGTGGTCATCTAGTCTCCACTGTCTGCAGTCTCACCCCACCCCAGCTTCCTACACAATACAACGCACAAGCAACATTATGCAATACTTTAGGTATGCGACAAAACTAAAACTAAACAGCTAATGTTTAAAACAGTTTTATGCCTATTATTATCCTGCCCAGTATCTTAAGCCGCGCGAAGATAAACGTGAAACTTATATACGCTGTTTCAAGCTGCGAGTTTTAAGTTTATCTCACGCAATTTTGCTTTAGTTTAGTTCTGCTCTTATCATACAAAAAGTACGTGCCGCCGTACAGCGGCCTTTTGTGTTTATGGGTATACTGCAGACCTTTTTGACTGAGGATTTGCGGTCGTCGTTGGTGGAGTTTTGATGCAGATTGTCTAAGACGACGTTGGCGCCGTCGTTTTGCTGACACACGTGCAAATCACCATGCTCAGTAGTCGTACTTGCATTTCCGCTCACCATCCGTATCGCCTTTACCTATAGTGCAACCGATACATTACACCGCTCACATTACAATTACAGTTATATCGAAAAGTGGTTTTTACTACAACACGTTTATATTCGGCCACTTATGAATCTCATTTACTAAACTCTTTCAAGTGGCTGAATACAAACGTGAATACAAAGTAATATTAAATAAGCCAATAAAAATTTGCCATAGAAAAAATGCAATAATTATATTTGTAATGGCATCTTAGTCTCATTTACATTAGAGTTACGGAACATTAATCAATCGATGCTTGTTAAAACAACCGAAAGCTAGGCTATAGCTATAGCTAGAAGGATTAACAGTCACGGCTTTTTGGTTACCGCAGACCTTTTCAGGGAGCACAGATGCTGACTGCGGTAGGCCCTATATTTTGTATTCGAAATGGTCGATTTTTTACAAATACAAATAAAATATTCAACGTAGCTCTAATTCTAATTATACGCATCTAATTAGTATAGAGTGACATCAAGAGCGGTGAAAAAGTAGCCATTAGGATAATTTCCCGGTTGAGCGACTAATGGATGGAAATGTGTAAGCGCAAATGTCGAAAATGTCACGTTGCTGATGTCGATCATAAAATCGAGAGGGGCGTTGAGTGCTCTCCTTATCCGCCAATTATGATGGGGTCGCTGTGAACTCTTATATTAGCTGTAATTTTCCGGCATTATCGGATCTGTAGGTTTTGGAAAACACGAAAACACAACTATAAATACACAAACATACATAGGCCTATGCACACGCTTTTTTATTTGCAACGAAAACAGCAAGATATACGCCATAGTACAATCAGTGAGAGGAAAATACAGTAGTACAACAGTATATACAAGAAATTTGAGCTAATGCTCACGGGACGCGCGAAAGCCTATAGCAGTTCCTGCCCGCAGGCAGTCACCCATCGCAGTACTAACTGGGCTCGGCGTAGAGTAACTTCGTTTCAGCCGAAACGCGTTACCAACGACGCCACGCCACCAATGCCAGGCACCGTGGCGCCGCCTTGTGAATGACTTTGTGTCGCAGTCCGAAATCGCCCGAAAAATCCATAAAAAATCCCTATTTTGGCGTTCAAGGTCATCCAAGGTCATTGCATTCGGCGCCAATCGAAAGCCAGTATACGATTTCCTATTAGTGATTAATAGTAACCTAGGCCTTATCTCGCATCGTTACTGAGATACAGCGAGTTATAGGCCAAAAATCGCAAATTTTGACCACCCCCTCTCATTTAGCGACCTCGTTCGGGGTGACCCCCTTCGAATTTATGAAAAAGCGTCTTCCAGGCAGCCGATGGTGAAGATTTGGAGATCCTAGCTTGGACCGTTTTTGCCTGATCCACCCGTGTGACAGACGGACAGACGGACAGAATTGCGATGGCTAAGACGCGCTATAGCAGTACCTGCTGTCGCGCGTAAAAACTGATAAACGAATTTGCATTGATTCAGTTTTTAGTAGCCGGTTTTTTGCCCAATGAACAATGAAGGGAATCGTTCTGGTTAATTACAAGGAAAATTTATGAATAGAATTACGTGCCGTCGACGCTGGACAATACACAGTTGCTTCTTTGCAACCGTGGAGATTCGTCATTAATGCAAAAGACGTCTCAGATCTGTGTCTGACCAAATGCACAGCAGTTTGAACATAACATTTATTGTAACTTTTTAACTACGACATTGCTAATTAACCGTTTGTTAGCGTCGTGCTTAATAACTTGAAACTGTTTGACTGACGTTGTTGTTTTAACTTGTTTTGTTGCAGTATTACCGCGCAGGTGCCACAGGAAAACCTCAGCCGGTACTCTGTTCTTAACATTTTTTATAAAGTAGCAAGTACTGTTGAGTGCTGACTGACTGACGACTCTATTACCGAAATTTATTGGTGTTTCAGCAGGATTATTAAACTTAGTTCAAAATATAACAAAGGTCCGGTTTTTTGAAACGCAGGGTAAAGTCAATTTTCGCTAAGACTTCCGTCTTATAAATTCTCAGCAAAACTTGACATCGTCCAGTGTGACATGCAGAATTATTGCAGTTCCCCGATGTCCGTGGTGTGGCGTTAGATCCGTACATGCTTGAGGTGAGGTGCCACTCACGTCTGTGACATGACAGGCGAAGATGCAATATAACAAGCAAATGTCGCCGCTGTGTGAGATGTGGTTCTTGTCGTGAAGCGGATGTTATGCATAATGAGCACAATGACTAGTTGCAATGCGGTGCTGCTGCATTCAAGAACAAAAGCATCACTTGGTCTCCTTTTAGCATCGGCCATGCACCCAAGCTTTCGCATAGGCCTAAATTACATAGGGCCTACGTTTAGTTTTCTTTAGTCATTGCATTATGCAACCAGTTGCCAGCCGCTATTTATATTCCACGGCCAAGCCTGCCATCACGTGTTGTTAACTGATTTAACCCAGTCTCTGTTAATAGTTTTAAGGCTGAACAGATAAATTATGGAGTAATCAACATGTCTATTTAAATTAACATATAAATGTAATAATGCCTTAAAAACTGGAAACTGAAGTGTTAGTAATGTATAGTTGGTTTAGTATTTTAATAGAGAAGTCATAAAGAAGAGGACACAGACACCCAAGCATGCGTCTGATACTCCGATACGATATATAAGACAAATGCTGGCATCCAGCGAGGCATTAAAACGAGCGCGTAAGAGGCATTGTGTAGCTTACAACGTCAGAGAATCGATAGTGTAAGTGCGTATATGTAGCTGGGCAACGACGACCACGGCTGCAGTGATTACAATGAGAACATTGACGTACACGTCCCCTGCTTTCTACTTCAGTCAGTCCTCTAGATGATCAACGTCACTACGCCACTTCCGATACCGATCACTTACTGTAACGACCAGTACGATCAGTGGCCGAAGTGATAAAAATTTGGATTAGGGAAAGTGTAGTTTCAGGTTTAAGCTTCGTGTTGATGTGTGTGTGGTTCTGTAGTGACCCAACATAAAAAGACATTGAAACTTTAACGCTACTTTATCGCTTCAAATTCCGTACCGGTAGCAATAATCAACATTTATGTTTGCGCTTAAGACATGGATTTTCGAGTTATAACATTAGTAGCTGATGCAATTTCTAGACGTAAAAGAAATTTTTTTGTCACGGTTCAGCCAGTGTAATAACTTTTTATGTCATCTCTGCTGTCTTGCTGCATCAACTGAGTTCTGATTATGGACATTATATTACATTTTAGTTAAGTCTTAGTTAAGTTCTAGTTAAGTTTTATTATTTCTTTGTTTATTCCTTGTTTATTTCTTGTCTACCGAATACGGTGAATAAAGATGTGTGTGTAAAACTAATTTCATGCACGATACGCTAATTGAGGTTGCTAGTGAAAATATGAGGCAGGTTATTTCCCTGGAGTTCGTTTCCTTGCTTTCTGTGGTGTTTTGACCACTGGCCACGTCGGGTAGGCTACACTGAAGCTTGTTCTCTATTCAACTTTCAGCACAGCGGCCATTCATATTAGGCTACTGATTGGTTAATTACACGGCTCGTGGCCATGTCGTGCGCAAACACCGCACTGCTCTTAATTAACCAGACCGACGACGATGCAATGATTAAGCCTTCTGGATTCCCGGACTACAAAGCAGTGTACGAACTACGCTATTTCTGATAACTAACATTTCCGTTCCCGATTCATCCTTTTAATGAAACATGAAAGCCTCATAGCGTCTTCTCATATCGTGTTCAGTAGGCCTTATACTTAATACGCCAAATTAATGCAAAGGCGCTTTTCCTCGCAAGCAAGCATTATCACGTAAACATAACAAGATGTCTGTCACTCATTACTGCAACAATTACATTTTAATATCTTGAAAATATTGAAATGTTGGATTTGGAGAGCGTCGACTAATAACCGTTTGCTGTGTGCATGGACAACGGAGCAAGTTTCGTGTCGTCGTTTTTGCTATATCTGCTCTTATTTTTCTGCTCTTCCTTTTCATTTGTACACTTTGTTTACATAATCATAAAAAAAATTACATGGGCTAGCCACAAACTCTCTCCACGAAATTCCGCCTTATGACAAAAAATCGCGCTCTTAGAACTTTGCTGCATCGCTTCAATAATAAATGAGACGTCGAGTGATCTTTGTGCAAATTTTCTGGGATGCGGTACTACTAACCTTGGTGTTGAGACTGCATGTGCAACATGGTAAGTTCATAGTGAGATACGTTACGATCCTGTAGTTTTATCAAATCTGTTGGAAAAAAATTTAAGTCGAAAACAAAATACGGACAAGGGTCTATTACTTTTCTCACATTCAAATGTTTAACTTCGTAGACTTATTGTAGACTAATTGCCGAGTCATCGTTTGACAAGTAAAAGCGTTACTGAGTAATAACCGGTTTAATCAATAATCACCCAACCTGCAAGTTAGCTGATTAGCTATTAAAACATGTCAGCAGAGAACCTCTGATTTATTGAAAAATAGCTTTGCATTTCTTACTTTGTTTTTTATTGCGGGTGTATAAATATTTGCCGTTGGTTGGTGTATTAAGTTGGGTGCCTATTACAATAAAGCAGCATAGGTAGCGCTGTGTGAAAATTGATGCGGACGGCTAAACTTAGAAAAATTACATCTGCGTCGTCCATGCATGCTTCGGCGCTTCGCGGGTCTCATCATTTACGCTGCGCACTATTATGGTTCTTGTCCAGACTGCGGGTCGGTTTAAATATTGTATCCCGAGGATTTTGATCAGAGCTCGTTAGAGCCATTACCGTTGACAGATATGGCAATTATAGTCGGCGCATATGCGACGACATTTGGCAATGTATCACGGCCAATCGGCAGCTGCACGGCTATATAGGTCCTGCGGTTGTTGCTTTTTCTTCTCCATCAAATTTCATTTTACCTGCTGATGCGAACATGAGGCTGTAATTACGCTTAAAACAAGACACTTGCAAAATGTTTTGTGTTTCAATTTACCTCTTACCGAGGTCTAACTTTCAAACCTAGCCGACTTGCGACAAGTTTTCTGGTTGTCTTTCTGGAACGCATTTTGGTCAATTCTGATACGTCTAAAGATTCGTCTAAACACATTTCATAGTATCACGTACAGACTTTTGTTTGCTGACAAAAACAGACATTAACAACTGCAAATGCCGAAGCACATGAGCTTTAATTTTTATTTTTGAAAAAATAGTTATTATTTTTAAACGAGATCGTTGCGGGTTGAGCTGACCTGTGAAGACACGCTGATGCACACAGTGGCAATGCATCAAGTTGAGGAGCTTGAGTGGCGGTTGGCTGTTGACTTGCTGCGTGATGAATGAACCTCACACTTACGACCTGCAGCGCTCTAGCGCTGGATCGATGGCGCACTGACTGTCGATTCAGTTAACGTTATTGATTAACGATATATTGACGTCGGTGTGCCCTGTACTCCTTTGTTTTTCGTGCTGCGGTGCGCTACTTTTATATTTTTTATCAATTCAACTACGTCTGTGCCTAATGTAGGCCCTAGTTCGTCCAATTGTAGAAACATGTGAGGAATCCACGCCGTGTTTGATGATAATCTTGCTAGCTGCCGTCCCCTCAAGATTTTTTTTGCGCTCCTTGCATCGCCCTTTATGCCTATACATAATGCTTTTTTCCAGTCTTGTAAACTTGTTTTTCATCGTTTGCCGTCCCTGCATGCTCTGCGTCTCTTCCCGCGCAAACAGTCAGCAAGGTAAATGCTTCTTCATGGGGTCCGATGGGGCCCGACATACAAATGTACAACTAGTCAACTTAGTTTTTTTTTTACACATTTTAGACATTTTATGCCTTTGGACTTTTTGAAAGCAAAATTTACTGTGCAAAAACGGTAGGATCGTTATGTAGGCAAAACGACATTTCTCGGTGTCAGTCTGGATCTGATAAGTGGCACATCGCATCTCGATCTTGGATACTGCCAGATCTTAGATCTGTCGGCTGCCTCTCAGAATAGCACCCGTGATAGCCGGACAACGATCGCTGCAACGGCTGAGGAGTAATAAATTAATTTTTTTCACTTTGTGTGCTTACTAACGTCGTTTGTCTGTTGTTGAGAGTCATTTCGTTCTCTCCGTCGATCCTGCTGCCACTACGTACTTCTTGAAATAAAGTTAAATATCACATTTGCCGACGTCGGTTGAGCCACAAAGCGTTTCAATAACAGCAGTAATCTTCTACGTCATGAACGCCAACTATTCACTCATCAGAAAGAACTTATCGTAGGCTAGCGCGGTCTACTGATAAGCAAGCTGAAAGCCTGCGATCATGATGGTAGAATCTAGAAAGGATTCATTTAGTGCTGAATACTGTTTGGATGGAAGCTCTGGCGATGCCGTCAGGACGTCGTTTCGCTGACCAGTGCAAACCCGGGCGGCTCTAGATCAAACGCTCACGAGTAATTTCCAGCGAGAGTTTCGTCGAGTTCGTCGCCAGCAACTTAGTGCCGTGACATCTCTCTTTCATCTGTTGCTGGCTTCAATATCCGGATTCCGTAAAAAAGCACAGCGTTAAAATCTTATTTTCGTTACCTGCATAAGTGCCCCGAACCAGCACGAACTCTCTTATGCTTAGAGGATTAATGCATAATCTAGTTTTGTCCATAGGGACATTGTTATCATTGCGATATTTGTGGAGTCTTTATTCTGGTCTTGATCGGTTATTGTAGCTAAACTTCGAAAATTGTGTGATAATATTTAACTTCTATATTAACTGATTTTATCTAGCCCACGCCGTAGCGAACGCAAGGGATTCAGGATTCAAACCCGGTAAAAAAAGAAGAAACAAAGAAAAAATTAGGCTTATAGCTGAAAACTATTATAAAGCATACAAAAAGACCTATACGTTAATGACACAAGTAAAATAGTTAATAAGAGTTTTGTGTATTTTCCACCGTGAAATATATTGTCTTTTAAATAAAAATGCACTACATGTCCAAAATGCGTTGGTGGCTAGCCCTCCGACGGGATCTGCTGGGCTGGGTAGTTCATAAAACCATAACCTGATTAAAAAAAAACAAAAAAAAATAATTTAAATTGTAACCAATCTAATGTACTCCTCGCGCGCATTATTTTTTCATCTATTTTTAAACTGCTTTTTAGTCTTTTTCTTTGCACACCGCAAATGAGGTCATCGGTCACGTGACCATTTGAGACCCGGGTGTCGACTTCCTATTGGTGGTCCATAGTGACCATGCGTCTGTCTAGCACCGTTATGGAGATATGGCCGTTTGAAGTTCTTCCAGGAAGGCTCTTCCAGGAACAGAGGTTGGTCGCTGGTCGGTCGGTCGGTCCTCAATATTACACTAAGTCTTATCATCATTATCATCAATGGATCAATGGATCCAGAAGCAGGCCGAATGCCTCTATTTCCGTTCGAAATAGATAACTTCACGAATATCAACAAAAACTAAACTAATACTGTTTTACATTGAATTCCGGTACTACATTGTGTCCCAAAAAACATCCCCGACATTTTGACTGTAACTTGAGAAACAATTAACAGATTTTGGTAATTTTTGGTACGGATATTCCTGACACAACTTGCCATCAATTGACCATTCAGTTTTCCACCTCACCCAACCTTTGTTTCTGCACTACCTGGGAAGAACATAACCAGTAAAATATCACTTTTTTATGCCATGCGATATGATTGCTTAATTAACATAACGCGTAAAAACACATTTCGTTCACATTTCTGACACTCGGGCTGACATTTTATCCAGTTGTCCATTTTTCAACTGCCTGCAGTAAAATTGCTTGAAGTGTTTGCCCACTATGCGAACACAGGCAAGGAGACGCTTTCTCCATTCGTTGACAGCAGTATCGATAAAGTTCTGCTCCATACCAATGCAGGCTGTACCAGTCACTTCTTGACTTCACAAAGATTCCTAAACTTTATCTGGATGACACACTGCTGTACGACAGTCAAACCTTGTAATAGACCAGCTGTTGGGGCCCACAAATTAGGATAGATGGAATTTATTGACGTTTTTTTCAATTCATTTTAACACGTATTGTGCTTGGTCTGCTTTCCCCAGGTAGTGCAAAAGCAGACGTTGGGTGAGGTAGAAACTAAAACACTTATTTAATAGCCAATTGTGACAGAAATATTTCTGCCAAAAATTATTAAAATCTGCTTATCTTTCTTTAAGTTACGATCGATAATGTCGGGGATGTTTTTTCAGGTTTTCTGTTTATTTTAACACATATTTCGCTTGATCTGCTTTCCCAAGGTAGTGCAGAAGCATACATTGGGTGAGGTGGGAAACTGAACAGTCATTTGATGGCAAGTTGTGTCAAGAATATTCTTACCAAAAATTATCAAAATCTGGTAATTGGTTTTCAAGTTACAGTCAAAAATGTCGGGGATGTTTTTTGGGGGACACAGTGTAGATGGCGGATTTATAATCATAATACAAAAAGTTCACAGTAAATCGCTAGATTTCGTTAAACTTTAGCAGCTTAAAGCGAAATGTCTGCCGGCGTTATATTATGGCTCTGAAGCTTGTCCTGTTAACAAAACAGTGACTAAGTCTTTGCAGTATGTAATTAAAAGTTGTTTTAGCAAAATATTTCAAACTAGGTCGGATGATGTTATTGCTGAATGTATGAATATGTTCAATTGTTTGCCTGTAGCTGATGCAATTTCTAGACGTAAGAAATTTTTTTTGTCTCGGTTCAGTCAAAGTAATAACTTCTTATGCTATCTGTGCAGTCTTGCTGCATTTTGAATATTGATGGACATTATATTACATCTTTAAGTCTTAGTTAAGTTTTAGTTAAGTTTTATTATTTCTTTGCTGTTCATTTC
>Ga0209367_1003257_pt1 | contig 22004 bp, 12 predicted proteins | sample WorMetLIZISLAND2_FD_187412 | JGI IMG/M metagenome (GOLD analysis project Ga0209367, IMG submission 187412) | Marine gutless worms symbiont microbial communities from Max Planck institute for Marine Microbiology, Germany - Olavius geniculatus... ... | reverse complement strand
ATTTGAATGTACGGTTTGTAGCAAACAATTTGCACATTCTTCTGACCTTATTAAACACAGAAGAATTCACAGTGGAGACAAACCATTCAAATGTCTCGAATGTGGCAAGGCATATACTCAGTCTGGATGTCTAACTGCTCACATGGCTGTCCACACGGGTGACAAAGCGTACAAGTGTTCACTGTGTGACAAAAGTTTCGGCAACTCCAGCAACTTGCAGTCGCATAAACGCAATGTCCACAGCAACAGAAGACCTTACGATTGTCGTTACTGTGGGAAGCGGTTTAAAAATAGCAGTGTACTGAAGCGTCATGTTTATACTCACACTGGTGCAAAGCCATACTCATGTAGACACTGTTCAGACTGTTTTAGACAATCTGGCCATCTCAAGGCACATCTGCTGAAGTCACACAATGAAGGTACTTGGTTCACATGTCACATTTGTCAGAAGAAATTTAGCTGCAGTACTGTCCTTAAGAAGCATACACGTCAAAACTTTGTTTTAAGTAATATATGCTTATAGGCTCATTTTAGATTAGATCTGTGTCATAGGCCTATCAGTTTATCTTGAGGGTGGGCCAAAAAAACGTGCCAATTTGCTTTTTTCCATATCTTCACCAATTATTGACCGATTTTCAAAATTTTTTCATTGGCACACTCTGCAGACAATTTGCGATAATGTGATTATTATAGATCCCACCACACTGTGCATGCGTTTCTACACTACTACTTTGTGAAATGTCAATGAAATGTGCATACATAATGATAATAACAAACATTTTAGTAAATTTGACAAAAAACACTTCAGACCAACATTGCACTGAATGGTATGACACTAGACTGTGTGGGTATAACACAGTCTAGTGTCATACGAATCATTCATCGCAGTGTTGGTCTGAAGCATTTTTTCATTAACGTAAATTTTTGTTATTGTTAGTTTTTGCTTACATTTACACTTCACAAGGTAGTATAGAAACACATTTACCGTGTGGTGGGATATATAATAATCACATTATTGCAAATTGTATGCATAGTGTGTCAGTAAAGAATTTTGAAAATTGCTCAATAATTGGCGAAGATTTGGACAAAAGAAAAGCAGCACATTTTATGGCCCTCGGTGTATATGTGTATATTATACACTGTGTCTCAAAAAAACATCCCCGACATTTTCGACTGTAACTTGAAAACCAATTATCAGATTTTGATAATATTTGGTACAAATATTCATGATGCAACTTGCCATCAAATGACCATTCAGTTTCCCACTTCACCTAACGTTTGTTTCTGCACTAACTGGGAAAAGCACAACCAGCAAAATATCACTTTTTTTATCCAATGCGATGTGATTGCTTAATTAACATAGTGCGTAAAAACACATTTTGTTCACCTTTCTGACACTGTGGCTGACATTTCATTCAGTTGTCCATTTTTTAACTGCCTACAGTAAAATTGCTTGAAGTATTGGCCCACTACGCAAACAAAGGCAAGGAGGCACTTTCTATATTCATTGACAGCAGTATCGATAATGTTCTGCTCCAGACCAATCCAGGCTGTACCAGTTGCTTCTTGACTTCACAAACATTCCTAAACTTTATCTGGTACACACACTGCTGCATGACAGTCAAACCTTGTAATAGGCTGGCTGTTGAGGCCCACAAATTAAGATAAATGGAATTTATCGACGTTTTTTTATTCATTATTTCTGCCAAGGAGGTAATGTTTTTGATATTTTTTGCCGGACTTTGTTTGTCTGTCTGTGTGTGTACAAGATAACTCAAAAAATTATGGACGGATCTTTCTGAAATTTTGAGGATATGTTGGGCATGGCACAAACTACAAGTGATTAAATTTTGGGGGGTGATCCGAAAGGAATCCTGGATTTTGGATTACTTTGAAATTTTCGTTACCATTGCGTTAAAGGGGGCATAAGGGAACCGCTGGCAAAGTGAGTATGGTGACGCCACCTGGCGAATAACATTGCTTTGGCGGAGGTACCTGCGGGCTATGTCTGCTTTCTAGTTTTAACACGTGTTATGCTTGGTCTGATATCCCCAGGTAGTTCAAAAGCAGACGTTGAGTGAGGTTAAAACTAAAACACTTATTCAATAGCCAGCGGTGTACGAAATATTTCTGCCAAAAATTGTTAAAATCTGCTAATCTTTCTTCAAGTAACAATCGATAATGTCGGGGATGTTTTTTTTTGGTTTTTCTGTTTATTTCAGCACATGTTTTGCTTAATCTGATTACCCTAGGTAGTGCAGAAGCATACATTGGGTGAGGTGGGAAACTGAACGGTCATTTGATGGCAAGTTGTGTCAAAAATATTTGTACCAAAAACTATCAGTATCTCAATTGGTTTTTAAGTTACAGTCAAAAATGTCGGGATGTTTTTTGAGACACAGTGTATATGTGTGAAACATTGTTAAGCAGACTGAAATCTCAAAGTTGCTTTGCGCTGGATCTTTCTGGGGTCTTTTTTCCCAAGCTCACACTTTGTTGTTGCTAAATATATTAATGTTTTGAGTGGAATTTTTGTGCAGGGAAAAGTTTATTTGATGTGAAGACTGAAGCTGATAGTAATGATATCACTGAATATCCTTCACATTATGATCAGTCCAGTATTGGTATGATCTTTTGCTTTATTTTCTGCTGTCCTCTGCCCCTTGTAGTTCCCGAGAGATGTGCAATGCATTTGCCATTTTGTCTTTTTGGAAAACTTTGGCAGAATTTTCTTAAGATCTTCCTGCATCGTTCATAGATTCATAACTTCAGATTTTGTATGTTATGTTACCAGTTTCATACACTAATTTTAAAGCCTGAATGATGAATTTTATACGTCCGTATAACATATTGTTCAGGAGACTGTATTAACAGCAAACTCCTACAGAAATTGATAAAATTGTCCTATTTCTGGTGAAGGCTTCATACCTTCAGACCTCACTGTTGCTGGGGAAGTGTGAAATAGTTTAGTTTTGGCTGGTCAACGAATATCATCTCTGTGCCCTATTGACGGGTAGAAGCAGGATGCTTTGTGGAAAAATACATATTACTTAATTTTGGCCCAACAGATTTTACATAATTAGTTGCAGATTGTGTGCTGTGCATGTTATGTAGGCGAAGCTTCTGCTGAAGTTAAAATTGAAGCTGATAGTAATGATATCACTGATTATCCACATTATGACCAGCCAGGTATTGGCACATTTTATTCTCTGTATTTATCTGTTTGTTTTTCTTTTTTTTTTGCCTGGTGCTGTTTAGTGTTTATATGTTTTCTGTGTAATAGATTGGATATCAAACATGTGATACACTAAACATGTGATTCACTACAGCTTGAGTCTAGCTACATGATATTCTGTTACCTGCCAGTAGAATGCTTGCTGTGATATGTGCTGGTGGTCCATGCAGATAACATCTCCAAGCCAGCAAAGTCATCTTTCTATCAGTATGTTGTCCATGATTTGTTGTCCGGTTCTGATTCTGACCTCAAAGTTTGTTATCCTGTCTTCCAAGAGATGCTCAGTATGCTCCTCTGCCATCTGTGATGTGCTGCATCCAGTCATTTTGTTAATGTTGCTGTCAATGGCCATACATCAGCACCGTATGGGAGAGTTGACACAATTATTGCTTTGTGTAGGCCTAACTGGTAAATTGTCACAACTCAATGATACTGTGTACTCGGTATGGAGTAGCTTTTTGGGGGGAGGAACAGTCATTTGCCATACAGACAATCTTGTTGCTAACTGTTTTGACTTCAAATTTTTCTGCACAGATGACAGCACATTTGAGATGAAGATTGAAGCTGATAGTAAAGATATCACTGAATATCCTGCACATTATGATCAGTCCAGTATTGGTATGATCTTTTGCTGTATTCTGTGCAGTTATTTGCCCCATGTGGGTCCTGAGAGCTATAGAATAGACCATTCAGTCTAATTGCCATTTTGGGCTTTTAGGAAAACTTTGGAGGAATTTTCATAAGATTTGTTTTCTATTGTTCATAACTTTGTAACATAGGGTTTATAGCTTAATTTTAAGGCCTGACTTATGACTTTTCATTTCACAGTCAGTCAGAACTGGAGTTTACAGGTGCATAAGTTTTTCTCTTTTACTTTGTTTGTGTACTTTTTAAAATCACATTTTTCAACACTGCTTTAAATCTAGTTGTTTCCTGGGATTATTGTTATTTCAACTTATTAACTTTTCAGTAAGAATTAGGTATTAATTGAGCGATGTGCTTGGTGTGTAGGCGGAACTTCATTTGAAGTGAAGATTGAAGCTGACAGTAATGATATCACTGAGCATACACACGATGACAAGCCAAGACCATATTTGTATACAGTGTGTGACAAATGATTTACATGGAAAATATGTTTGAATAGACACAAACAAACACGTACTGGAGTTAAGCAGTATTCATGTATTCAGTGTGAGAAATGTTTCACTACTCAGCATTACTTGAGGAAACATATAAATGTTCACAGCGGTAAATACAGGAGCTGCGCTTTGGATCATCTAACAAGTTAGGTGTACCATAGATAAATATATTATAAATATGGTAATACTTTGAATAGTTTTAATGCTTTTAGCTAATAGTTTTAATTTTTGCTCACGTCACGGCAAACGAAAAATTTAAAAGAGATTTGTTTTGTCGTATTGAGGCAATATGTTAGTAATTTTGTTGTTTTTTTGCTCCAGCATAGACTATTTAATTTGACACTTAACATGTTAGAAGTAGGCCATCCAAAACGCAGCTAAGTGCACTGAATGTGGAAAACATTGTCAAAGCAATCAGGCATTAATGGTGCACAAGCGAAGTCATTCTGGAGAGAAACTATTTAAATGTGCTGTTTGTAGCAAAACATTTATACTGTCATATAACCTTGCAGAATTCACAGTGGAGAGAATTCGTTTCAGTGTTCTGTTTGTAGAAGACGATTTTATACACTAGGTAAACTTGTTTTTCACAGCAAAGTTCACAGCAGAGTGAAACTTCATTGAAATATCTGCTATGTGACGAGACATTTAGTCATTATTGGCACCTAAACGCTCACCTACAGAGAGTGCACACAGGAGGAGAATAGCACGAGTGTTCAGATCGTGGCAGAAGTTTCAGCACACCAAACACTTTGTGGTCTCACTGGCATAGCTTGCGCATGATACCTCAATACTGCTTCTGCTGTGAGATGAGGTTTACGACCAGCACCTATTTGAGTCTTCATCTTGATACTCGCACCGGTGCAAAGACGTACTTCTGCAGACACTGTTCAGACTGTTTGACGCGTTACGACCACTGGCTCAGCACTGAGACATGTCAAACAGTGAAGATACTATTAGTAGCACCGTGCTTGATGGCCTACTTGTAATGAATTAGGTGTCATATTAGACACTTTATGCCAGAGCATGAAAAACAAATTTACTAGTATATTGCCTTAATACAACAAAACTCTTTCAAAGTTTTTGTCTGCCATGCCGTCAGCAGAAATTAAAACTATTGGCTATTATTGTTATTAGCGTATTTATAATGTACATATCTATGGGCCTGCTTAACTAACCAAAATCGATAGGCCATCAAAAACACAGCTAATGTGTCAAAAAGCCAGCAGCTTTTTAGCGTTAGTGCAATGCAGACTGCAGTGCAAGGACTGATCATATTTCAATATCTGACAGTGTGTGTCCGTTTCTTACTAACAGTGAGATGTCCAGTTGAATGTTAAAGGTTAACGGTAATTTACCTAAGACATATGAAGACCTGCTATATGGGATCATATAGTGTTACCTGCCACTCGGCACAAGTGAAAGTGTCCCACCTTTACCTCAGTCAAGTAGGCTGGTACTCGATTTATATACTCTTGAGGGATGGAAGGCGGAGCTGACTTTGGTTGTTAATTGGATGGTTTGCCAGTGTGCAGACCCATGCTAGTAGGCCTGGTATCCGATAGCAACCCGACCAGGAGTTGAATTCACGACTTTTGAGTATGTAGTCTGTGCTGAGTGTTTCTTGTGATAGCATTATGAATACAAGAGTGCTGAATGTGAACAGTGTAACCCAACGTGTCTTTTACAGCAGCATTAAGGGTTAATTAGTTAGGTTGGGTAGGAGTTGCATTTTTCCAACTTGCACCTAAACTTTCCAACAGATGATATTGCAGGTTCTCAAAATTTCAATTTTGTCCTTTATTTTGTCCTTGTCCTTTTATTTTCCAAAACAGGTTTTTCAGCCCCAAACTTAGCATTTTTGGACGAAGATTTTTCAACAATCAAAAGATTTTGTACAACCCGAAACTGATTAATGCAACTGCCTTTTTTGTCACAACGTCATGGATCTTCTGTTGTTTAGTGTCAATAGATTCAGAACAGTTACAGCTACGGACTTCAAATTTGACTCCCATGTTTAGAGGATCAGCGACTGTTAGATAAGGGGCATAGCCAAGGGGGAGGGGGCAGCCCCCAATCCCGACAGGCTGATAAGACACAAGCACATGCATAAACTGCATCAAATTTGGTCACTATTATAGGCCTATGGGCCTACAGGATAATAATTACAGTCATTGCCAACCGATCTCGCAGTTTTAAGCTATAATGCACCAAACTTTATTTCGGTTGGGGCTCCGCCTCAGACCCAGCTTGGGGAGCTCAGCACCCCCAGACCCGTTAGATCGTATTTAGTGGTCTTACTTTTAAGGGGAAAGGTATGGGCGAGTGGAAAATCAACGTGAGGTCAAGGGGGAAGGAAGGGGAGCGGATGCGGAGGCCACCCAATTTACATTTATGACTATGTCTCTAGTTGAGAATTTCATGTTCTGCATCGTGCTGCTGCTGCTGCTGCTGTTGTTGTTATCGATGAGGCGCACGCCAGAGCGTACCTCAGAATAGAGTTCGCCCCAGGGCCGGATTTAGGGGGGGCAGGCCTCCCACCAACAGGGGGTCTCCCACCAAACCCCTCAATTTTTAAAACCCTGTAATTCGATAGCTAGTCCCTTTCTGAAATCCCAAATACGCCACTGGGCCCAGGCCTCCCGCCAGGGGCCCCAGGTCTCCCACCAGTAAAATCCGGCCCTGTTCGCCCTGCTAGTGTGATGACTTCCTGCGGAGATGTTCACAGAACGTCCAGCTTCAAGTCAGTACGTCAAAAAATGTCAGTTCGAGCTTTTTGTTACGGCTGAACACTCCAGTAGCCAGTGTTCCATAGTGTGGGCTGGCCTGACCATAGTCAGGACACATTGGGTCGACGGAAGAAGAGTCCGTCAGATGGTGATATGCTTTAAAAGCATGTCAATGTCCTGAACGGACATTTATATGGCGAAAAATAGTGTAATCATACCCGGCTGTGTGTACAGAAATTTCTGAATTTGTTCTCAGCCTGCTGTGTACGTCATTGCCATTTTCCATAGTCTATACATTTGGCCAGCCATGTGCATAACACCAGTCTTTTGCCAAATATCAGGGTTTGCACATTGCACAGTCTGGCAAGTCATCGAATACGAAAGTAAAATAAAAGATTAGTTCATAAATATAGTAATTTGAATGAATTCAGATTGTTTTATTTTTTATTGCCAAACGGACAGCATCTCTTCTATTCTGTACTGCTCTTTCATCTCGTGCTTCGTCATAATTTTCGTAGACAGCTGCGGTCCTGGCATGAGACCAGGGTGAGTCACGAATCAGACGTGTTAGAGCAGATATCGCACTTCGTAGAGACACTAGTTGGTACGGCTCGTCCAAGTTGTATACCGCTGACCTTGCCTATAGATCTACCATGGTATTACCAGTAAATCCACTATGAACCGGGATCCATTGAAGAACTATGTTCGATGAGCACCTGTTGAGCTGATGAATGATACTGGCGGCTGATGGGAAGCCACACTGTAGGCTTTGAGTAGTGCCCGGCTATCGGTGCAGATGGTGACGTCAGATGTCCAATAATCCCATTTTGTAAGATCAAGTCAATGCCATGCTCATGGCCTCGCGTTCCTCCTCAAACGGTGATATGAAGGCTCGACCTCTCATGTTGGCAGAGTGGATGACTTCATCTGCCCCTAGGTCACCCTTGATGACAACAAAACCAGCTCCATCATCACTGAAACCATCTCGTGCCGATCCATATCATTCTGTATATAGGCCTATTACTGGATTGTTGTTACTGCTGCTACTTATTTTAAATTTCTATTTCGAGTCCTATTTTCACGATACAGTTTTATTTTCATTGTTCGAGCTTCCGAGCTTCGATTTCGATTTCGAGCTTTCGCTCGATGGACGAGCGGAGAACAAAGTTATTTATGTGACAACTGTCAACATAGCTGGTTACTAAAAGCTACTGCGTTTTTGTGGCCTATGACATATGGCCGGTAGTTTTAGTCCGCAGGATCTATTTGCAAGCGAAGATAGTGACAGTGACGCAACGGTGGATCTTTCTTCTGCGAGACCTGAAAGCGCGGAAACATATCGTCGTCCCTCAGATGACGATGACGCAGTTATAGTCATCGGATCGGACTCCGAAGACAGCGTGCCACCGAAGCAGAACCGGAAACAGAGAGAGCGAGTTACTCGTAATGGTCCACGACGTTTCAAGCACGCGATTTCCAGCAGCGATTCGGATGACGACAGTCGCCATACATTCTCAACCAAGAACAGGTGCTGGTCAGATCTAGGGTTGGGTTGCCAGTTAACATTTTGTAATGCAGCTGTCCTGAGTTTTAATTAGGTGTGTGTGGTTTCCAAAATATGACTTCGGTTCAGTTTTGAAAAAAACGCAGTTTTCAGTTCAGTTTTCGATTTTTTACAAAGCGTGGTTTTTGGTTCGGTTATACTGTGTTACTTTGTCGTTACCATTACTATAGTTACTATCTTTTACTGCACATATGACATCAGAAATTATGCCGACTACTTTGTGTGCTGACTGCTGTAGGGGTCCAACTGATGGCCGATTGAAGTGTTTTGAAAATAAACCTAAAATAAATGTAAAAAAGCTATTTTGACTGACACAACAAGTGTAAAAATCGTCTAAAAACTGATGGTTTGGTTGCTCAAAAAAGTCAAACCACTGAAACCGAGTTTGCGGTTTACAAATTTTAATGTTGGTTTCCTTTGGTTTTAAAAAAAAACAAAAATTGAAATTTTAACTGGATTCCGCACAGCCTTAGGGCTATAGCCATTGACAGTTTTTGTTTTAGCAGTTTGGCACCTATCATGCCACCCATATGTAGTCACAAGGAGGCCTTTTGTACTTTATTTTTTATTTGCTCTGAAACCGGACAGCAGACAAAGATCAAAGTGGGGGCGAAGGATGACTGTTATCTGGAAGGAATTAATTTTGTCTGAATTTCAGTGAGATTCGTTGAGGGGTTTTGGAGGGAGGGCCATTTGACCACATTTATAATAGATGTCTTGACAAATCAGCAGCCTTGGACCGAGACTACCCCAGTCTGACTTACAGTGTCTGGCAGCCTCACTTTGTGCCTTGCCCCAGATTTCTAGTTTGTTTTTAGACTGCATTTTTGCAGAACAAATTTGCGAGTACAACCATACTGTCTACGACACACTGATCAACTGATTTCGTCGTAGATGATGTTGCATTTGTTTGCTTTTTTCGTCACTAAACCCATTGTATTTGGTATTTTTCAGCCAGAAACAGTTGAAAACTTCACAGGGGCAAGACATCTGTGCTAAAGAAACACTCAGCAGTGGGCATATCGGTTTAGTTCGAAGAGCAGATGAGAGACAAGTAGTGGCCTCGCAACATCAGCCGGTGACTAGGCAGCCAGACAGTCGGCCATTGTGCAAGTACGGTGTCAGCTGCTATCGGAAGAATCCCAGCCATTTTGAGCAGTTCAGACATCCAGGTAATTTTTTATAATCTTCAGTGTCTTATCTTTTTATTCGTTTGTTTTGAGTTTAATGTTAGCTTAATAATAATATTTATGTAAAAAAATGTTCAGTTTATATACAGTGCAAGCTGTATAGGCCTATAATATCTCGCGGCGGCCGGGTTTAGTGTCCATTTCTGAGTTACATGGCATTGACATATGAAACCAACAGCAAGGCAGTCTGCGCCTGGCTGGCGCATGCCGTGGGCAGTGTTAATTAATATTTATGTAAAAAAACTGTTCAGTTTATATACAGTGTAAGTGTGACATCGTGGTTGTAGATATAAAGCAGCACAAATCACAATTTAAAAATTCAAAATTTACCATTACACAGTCAGCAAAGTTCTTCTGACATTGTCCTTCTGTGATTTTAAATTACAGAAACTTAGTCCTTACCTCTGTTGTTGTTCTTATTGTTTCTTACTAGCATGTTGACGTGTTGAACAATAGGTGATGAACAACAACCGGTCATAACTGAAAACCAAATTGACGTTTTTTGTTCACCTGCAAAGAAACCTCGTGTCAGCAGCAGCAGCAGCAGCTATGTTCACTCATCATCATCATCCTGTTTATCATCTTCTGTTTCACCCGTCGACTGCGCCAACGTTTCGTCGTCCGTCGTTGACCTTTGTCAACCGTTGTCGTTCTTTCTGACAAGTGTTGAGGGCATTGCGGCCAGGTTTAACGAGACACGGTCATTAGGCATACGAGGTAAAGTTCACTGTTATTTATTACTGTTATTATATAATGTTATTATTGTTACATTACAATGCTGTCAAGGTGTTAGTTTTTTTATTGCATGCACTAGCTTGTTAATTAATGCATCATTACTTTGCTGATATTATAGTGGAATACATCGAGAGGGTGACTGGAACAAATGTAGTAAATTTACATATGTACGTTAAGTTTTTAATGCGCATTAATTTTTCAAAGAGTTAATGCTTTAAGTTAACTCATATAATTTGACAGCTCTATTAAATTATGTATTATTGTATGTTTTTATTTTATACTATATATTATTATTATTATGAAATCGTCCGGCGTTCACCTTGTTGACCATTGTCAACTGCTTTTCTTGTTTCCGACCAAAGTTGAAGGCATTCGGCTATGTTCAATTAGTCCTGAGCATCAGGCAATTAAAATAATGACTACAGGAAATATAACAAGAGGTTACAAGTCATTCAGGCATTGAAACTTGAGTTTAAATGGTTACAGGCATAATTAGGTATATGAGGTAATGCTCGTTATTAATGAGATTCATTCAGAATTACACTGTCTCAAAAAAAACATCCCCAACATTTTTGACTGTAACTTGATAACCTATTAACAGATTCTGATAATTTTTGGTACGAATATTCCTGACACAACTTGCCATCAAACGACCATTCAGTTTCCCACCTCACACAACGTTTATTTTTGCACTACCTGGGGAAAACACGACTGGCGAAATATCACTTTTTTATCCAATACGATATGATTGCTTAATTAACATCACACGTAAAAACACATTTTGTTTACATTTCTGACAGTGTGGCTGACAATTTATCCAGTTGTCCATTTTTCAACTGCCTGCAGTAAAATTTCTTGAAGCGTTGGGCCACTATGCAAACACAACCAAGGAGACGCTTTCTCTATTCACTGACAGCAGTATCGATAAAGTTCTACTCCAGACCAGTCCAGGCTTTATCAATCACTTCTTGACTTCACAAACATTCTTAAATTTCATATAATGGATACACAGCTGCATGACAGTCAAACCTTGTAACAGACTGGCTGTTGGGGCCCACAGATTAAGGTAGATGGAATTTATCAACGTTTTTTCAATCATTTCAACACGTATTATGCTTGGTCTGCTTTCCCCAGGTAGTGCAAAAGCAGACGTTGGTTGAGGTGGAAACTAAAACACTTATTTAATAGCCAGTTGTGTCGGAAATATTACTGCCAAAAATTATTAAAATCTGCTAATCTTTCTTCAAGTTGCGATCAACAATGTCGGGGATATTTTTTTCCAGGTTTTCTGTTTATTTCAACACATATTTCGCTTGATCTGCTTTTCCTAGGTAGTGCAGAAGCATACATTGGGTGAGGTGGGAAACTAAATAGTCATTTGATGGCAAGTTGTGTGAGGACTATTCGTACCAAAAATTACCAAAATCTGATAATTGGTTTTCAAGTTACAGTCAAAAATGTTTGGGATGTTTTTTTGAGACACAGTGTAGTTTTATGAAATGAACAATGCCCTATTCTAGTTGCTGACTCCATTTTCCGAAGGTTGGCAGGCAGGTTCACTGATGGTGAAGACCAGACAACAAGCCTACCTGTCACTAGGATAGCCAGCTATACTGGTAGTCGGTGACCTTTAAGGTCATCCAAGGTCATGATTTTCATGCCGTTTGAAAGCCAATATGCCACTTCTAGCAACCTAGGCCCTACATCACATCGTTTAGTCACAGTAGTGCATAACGGTCTTCAAGGTAATCTAAGGTCAATGATTTTCATTTAATCTTACATTCCATATGCCACTTCTTTTATTGATTAATAGTAACCTTAGCCATCACTGTTTTTGATATATGGTCCATTGAAAATGCACAATTTTCCTACCTCCTGTTCATTCAACCCCCAGTTTGAAAATGTTACTCTTGTAATAGACTGTAGATCACTGAAATTTTGCATGCCGAGTTTCACACACATGGCTAATTATTTGTACAACAGTTTTCCCCTACAACATACCCATTAGCCAGGGCACATCGGATACGGGCGGACGGACAGATGGATGAAAACCAATAGCCAGTAGCTCAGCTGTTGCCTAAGTACGCCTCTGTAGCTCCGCATATTGGCACTATACAAATATGATTAACTAGTATTAGTGCGGTTGGCTGAAACTACTGAATTACAGAAACATTCCTTGCCCAGTTATTGCAGTAATTTTGCTTTCGCTAAGCTAGCAGTGAAACTTGACTGGGAAAAAGTAACCGTTTCAGCGGTGATTATTACGACTGTTAAAATATTATTATTGTTATTTATTTTAGATTTGTTGTCAGTCGGAAATTTAGTCCAATCAGCCCAGGTAGGCAATTCTTTTCACTATCCCAGCGAATTAGTTAGATACAGGGTGTGTCAAAAAATGAACAGTGTCTTTTGTAGTTTTTTTTGAAATACCACTGGGAATTTTGACGGGAAAGAACTTTTTCAGGTTTGTTCACTGGTGTATATTTTATTGATTGTGTGATTTTGGATTCAACTGTGTGCATGGTGGCTGACTTTTTTCAACAAAAACTGCAAGACTTCCAGTCAAAATCTTCTAAAGGAATCTGATTTTTGTTAGGAAAAAGCGAGGGAATTACTGCCAAAAATATTGTTGACTAGTGTTAAGCTTTTATCGGAGCTAACCAAAAAACACTTAAATGATATATCGATGGCTTCTTTTTGCATGTTACGTTAGCACCATACTTCTACATTCTAGCAAGTTTTGTGTTTTCGTGTTTCCTGCAAGTGCAGTTAATTAGTGTAATAAGCATTTTTTACTTTTCTTTCTACAATCACATTCCCAGAGCTTGCTGAGCACTTCTAAATTTACTTACTTGCTGTTATAAACTACTTCCTTGCACCTACTCCATCCAGTTCTTCAATAGATAGCATTCTGACTTTGACGACTGTCTGGAGGATAAGAGAGAAGATTATTAGAAGTGCCATTACTGTTAGTTACATATGCACACTTAGAATCGGCATTTCTTACAATTTTATGTTTAGGTCGTTTTTCTGTGTTTTGTTTCATAAAGGTTAAACTTTGTGTAAAGGCTAAACTTTTTGTTTCGTTATAATGCGTACGTGCATTGCGTGAAATGACTGTGCCCAAAATGACCTACGCTGTATCAGGCGGGACATAAAATCTTACTAACTCGCTTTCCTACACCTATGTTTCAAACTTTTGTTTCGACAAATAGCGTGCTACAAATGCTTAGTACTTATTTACTTACTTACTTACTTACTTTCTTGAAGTCTGGTGAGTCTTTTCGGAGTTTATTTGCTACTTGTGTTTGTGTGTAGTTTAACTACTGCATTGACATCGGCTGGCTTGTCTCACAATATCCCACGCAGTTCAGGTTCACCGTCATTTTACCCAGTTACAATAAATCGATTTCATTAGCAGCACATCACAGCTGATACTGACATAAGAATATTTCACTGACAGATTAAACTAAAATTCTAAAATTGGATTAAGTTTTGGTTGGCTTTTTGGTGGGAATTTTTTAGATTGGTTTACCCAATAAAGCCTACTGTCTTTTGGGGATTATGACCGGTCTGTCAGCCCTGCCACTTACTTGGTGACTGCGATAATTTTTCTTATGCTAAGCTGTTTTTTCAAGTTTTACCTTTGCACGAAGGAGGTTGTGTGAAAGGACACAGTGTGTTCATTCATTCATTTTTTTTGTTCTTCAGCACACCTGGCTTACCACAAGAATTAAGACAAGAAGCCCAGCTATCGCTAGGATGGCCAACCGTACTGGTTGTCAGTGACATTCAAGGCCATCCAAGGTCAGTGATTTCTATCTCATGCAACAGGGCTTATGGCACTTCCTATTAGTGATCAATAGTAACCTTGGCCCTAACTCTCATTGGTTCTGTGATATGGCTAGTTTTCCATTGAAAATGCACATTTTTTTTATCCCTGTCCATTTACCCCCCAATTTGAAAATGTTCCCATCACACTAGGTTGCTGAAATTTTGCATGCCCAAGTTTAAGACCCATAGCTAATGACTTGTACAAAAAGGTTTTTTCTTGGACCTACCCGTTAGCCAGGGTACACTCATTGCGGACAAATGGAGGGACGACAACCATGCCGATAGCTCGACCATTACTTAAGTGTGGTTGGCTAATAGATCAGTGTTCAAGCGCTAGAAGCTGTGAAATATCTGAACGTATAGGACAGACAGACATACGGACAGGCAATGTCTGTAATGTGGCCTAACTTACAGTGTGTGTGAAAAAATGTGCCATTTTTATTTTTCGAACAATTCCATGAAACATTGGCTGATTTTGATCATTTTTTGGCAAGCAACGTCACGAAGAAACTATACATAAATGTCTGTAGGCTTGGTTAGCTCACCTTAATAGTGTTCCTGCGCTACCTTGTTGTTTTTTGAGACACGGTGTATATAACACTTTGTTATATGTAGGTCGCTGCCATTACTCATCGTTCACGGGGACAAGGCGGAAGATAGGTCAGACTTGGAGCTAGAAGCAATGAGTTATCCCAACGTCAGTCTGTGTCAGGCAAGACTTGACCTGCCCTATGGAACTCATCACACGTACGTATTATAATCATAATTATTTACCATTTATATTTATATAGTGTCATATGTATAGCTTCAGTGGCACTGGACTACAGTCGGTCAGCAAGCAGTGACCAGAAATGTTTTCAGATGTCTCTAAAAAGGCCTACTACAGTGAATTTTTTTTTAACAGTTTTAACAAATGTAACATGTAGATTTCAGATGTGCAATTGATTTATATAATTTTAATGGAGACTGTGTGCAAAAATTGCACTTTAATCGACTGAATCAGTTTTTATTTATCAATCACACTTTACACAAAACCGGAAATTGCACATGGGTGTGTAAATTGTAGCAGATGACACAAACAGATAGGCCTGTCAGAACAAGTTACATATTTAGTGTTATGTACCACATGTTTTTATGTGCTGCTCTTTAAGTTAAGCCCAAATTCCATTACGCCAACTTTCACGGAAACTTCCCTGTGGGGAAAGTCGTGGACACAAATCATGAAAGTCGCGGACACAAACCATCCTGACATGTTGAGATGTTTGCGACTAAGTCGGCAACAAAGTTCGCGACAAAGTTCGGGACAAGTTTCCAACAAAGTCGCGGACTTGTCGCGGACACAAATCGTGAAAGTCGGCGACGTGATATGTGTTGCGGACTTTGCCGGGAACTTGTCCCGGACTTTGTCGCAAAGTCGACGTAATGGAATTTGGGCTTTAGTGAATTATATACTGTGTGAACCGTGGTACAGTAAGATGATGCTGCTGCAATATGACAATGGACTCAGGGTTGTCATACACACGGCGAACCTGGTTGAAGGTGATTGGGCTCAGAAAACACAAGGGTTGGTACTACTTCTTTACATTTGAACTAACATATAATTTACACTTGCCATGCTTGCATAATTTAAAAATCCTCATAATTGGCCTTTTAGTATATGTTTCTTGGCAGTTGCTTAATCTGGATAGCCTACTACAGGAGCTGTTTGGTTTCTATTTATTTTGTATTCATATAGTCGTTTAGTAGAATTTTAGTTAAGTTTTTATCTCAAAGCTTGCAAACCATTGGCTGCTTTGTGTGAGCCATTGATTTTTGATTGGATGGTTGATCAGTCGATATATTTAACGACTGAACTGATAAATCACAAAATTTAAGTGGCTAATTTTACCGACACTGTGCTTGCTGTGAATGCTAATGCAGTTGTGTTTGGGCCATGTGACGTTGCTAGGAGCAAAATTTCAACTCCTGAATTGTCTTTCGAGTCGGACTTACATCATCAGGCGTCCACACGTTTGTTTCTGCCCCAATTTTTAATTAGTGTTTATTTTATGCATGTAGGATCTGGGTGAGTCCATTGTTTCCACCGCTGGCTGCAGCAGGGGGTGACAGTAGCACTGGTGAAGGTGTGACCACACCAGGGGGTGACAGCATTGGTGACAGTGTGACACATTTCAAGCGTGATTTGTTGGAGTATCTGTTCGTCTACCGACACAGTCGAGTGACTCACTGGTCTGATGTTGTCAGACAACATGACCTCTCCGCTGCCAAGTGAGATCATTTATTAATCAATTATTACTATTTTATCGTTGATTATTATTATCTTTGTTAGTTAGTTAGTTGGTTTTGTGGCATAGCGGTAACACGTTTTATCTGATTAACAAAGTTACTCTACGTCAGGCTGGGTTAGTACTTTGATGGGCGACTGCCTGCGGGCAGGTAAACCATCTCGGTATGTAACCAGCTGTCTAGGTTAACTCAGCCTTCCATCCCTCCGGGGTAGATAAATCGAATACCAGCCTATCTGGCTGGGGTTAAGGTGGGTGCGTTCACCTGTGTTGGGTGGCAGGTAACATTGTGTAATCGCATACGGCAGGAGACCCTCCATAGCTCTGGAATGGGCTTCCCGTAAAGAGCTATAACACCATGTTCACTTCCGCCAAGGAGGTTATGTTTTTGTCGGTGTTTGTTTGTCTGTCTGTGTGTTAGCAAGATAACTCAAAAAGTTATGGAAGGATCTTGCTGAAATTTTCAGGGAATGTCAGGAGTGGCAAAAGCTACAAATGATTCAATTTTGGGGGGTGATCCGGAAGGAATCCTGGATTCTGGATCACTTTGAAATTTTTGTTAACATTGCTTTCAATGGGGCATAAGGGAAACCGCTGCCAAACCAAATATGGTGCTGCCACTTGGCAAACAACATAGCCTTGGCGGAGGTCTGCGGTCTCTGACTGCTTTTCTAGTTATAGCATACTTTTTACTTTCATGGTGTTGTGACTCATTGTATCTCGGAAATGGTGTAAGATAGGGTCGAGGTGACTGTTAAACACTATAGGAAGTTGCATAATCACTTTTGATTTCTTTTAAAGACAACGATCTTCAATGACTTGAACAGCCTTACCACAGTCTACTGCATAAACGATGAAATTGAAATTTCCTTGTTACTACTAGCTTTAGTTATAAATGATTGTAACTTTTGTTATTGAATTTAATGATAGTATTGTTATTCTGGAAACAAATAATAATTCATTTGCAACTCTCAGTTATTCAGTTATTTTTTTAAGTCAGTCACTCATAATTCAAATCAGTAATAACCTTGGTAATATTGTGTTCTTAAATGCTGCAGAGTGTACCTGATAGCTTCAGTACCGGGCAGACACATCGCTGAACGCAAGAACCATTTTGGACACATGAAAATGCGACAGGTTATTCAGCTTAGACTTATTTTTTTTCAGCATCAGAAAATTTACGCTGTTCAAGGCTTGTGTACTAGCAAGAGGTGGACATCTTGAACAGCAAAAATATTACGTTGCTAATGCATGGTGTCTCTGGTCAAGGGAAGTCGGGGAATTTTAAGAAGTCAAGGAATGACGGGGAAAATGGATCAGAGAAACGTCAGGGAATTTTAAAAGTACCAGACTGCAAAAAAACAGAAAGCCGTTAAAAAGTTTGTAGGGTGTGACAGAAACCCCTTAAAAATCGTACTCACTGACTCCAGGCATGATGTAACAGTTAGAATGCTGGACTTGTGATCAAAAGATCGTGAGTTGGACCCTTATTCAGGCGCCATCAAGTAGTTGCTACTTGAATGGCTGACTGTCTGTGGACAGTATATTGACCACTTATCATGGTCAACTCAGCCTTCCACCCCTACGGGGTAGGTAAATCCAGTACCAGCCTGTCTGGCTAGGATTACGGCGGAGCACATTCATCTGTGTCAGATGGCAGATGACCCTGTGTGATTCCATATGGCAGGTGATGCTCTGTAGCTCTGCGATGGGTTTCAGTAAAGAGTTACTCGTCTACCTAACTGTTAACCTCTACTCGTTTGTGTAGGTTTTATTGCAGTGTGGCCTTGAATCAGCGTTGAAACACCTGGGCAAATACCCAAAGAAACCCCGGTGCATTTTTTGAGTAAACCCATCCAAAAAATTTTAAAAACCAAAAAACTCATGGCAAATTTAATCCAGTATTAATTTCTTGTTCCACTAATAACAAAATATTTTATTACGGTTAAGTTTATGGCTAAATTTTTGAAGCATTTAAACCTGCAAATTTGCAAATATTGGTATACTACATGCTGTGTGGAACAAACAGAGACTCATATGAATCAACCAACTGAAAAAATGTAGTTGCTTATTTAATGTATCTGCAGGTGTTATGCCAGCAGTGTGGCTTTGAGCCGGCAGCCAGGGATAGTTGCCTTGACCATGAGACACTTCAAAAACAGAGCAGTGTTCTTGGTCTTGGCCTAGGCCTTGGTCTTGCCTTTTACTAAGTCCTTGTCTTTGGCCTTGGCCTTGAACACAAAGTTTTTGATAACATCACTGGTTACAAGCAGTGGCTTCTACGCTTCTCCTCCAAATGTGGAGTCAAAATCAGGCACAAGTTCCCCCAGTTTCAGGCTCAAGTCCCCCCCCCTTCGGGCTCCTTGTTGAGTGTCTAGATTGTCCAGTAAGAATGGGGGGAAACTGTGTTAAGCCATTGATTGCGAAGTGAAAAATAGGGGGCCCGGGCTGGGCATTTTTGTTAAGAGTGTAGATTAAAATTTTCCCTTATTTTTGATCTACGCCCTTAACATAACTCCCCCGCCCTTCTATTTTTCACTGGATGCAAGCTGCGCCAACCTGGTATAAGGATAGCAGCCACATGTTATAGGTGACTTATTTATTGTACTTGCAGGTATTATCATCGCAGTGTGGTCCTGAGCTGGCGGGCGTGGCTAGCTGGCCTGTGATTGGTCAGTTCAGCAGCATAGGGTCACTCGGTGCAAGTGCGGACGGCTGGTTGCGTGGGGAATGGTTGGACAGCATGTCGGCCGTTCGTAGAAATGTTCTGACGTCCACCGCCAAACCCCAGCTCCAGCTTGTGCGTTACTTTTCACTTTAGTTGATCACAGCTTTATTTATTTATTTAGCTAGTTATACAGGGTGGGCCAAAAAAAACTAAGCTATTGTACTCTGTCCATATTTTCGCTAAATGTAGACTAATTTTCACAACGTTTTCGCCAGTAGACTTTGAAAGAAATTTGCTACTCAGTGTCATGCACATCACACTGTCATTACACTACCCTGTAAAACACAAAGGTTTAGTGAAGATATGGACAAAGTATAATAGCTTTGTTTTTTTGTTCACCCTGTATATTTTCATGTTCTTTTAATCATCTGAAATACAGTTGATAGATTGCATCTGTTAATAATGATGCAACAACATTATGTGCACGTAAAAAAATTAAAGAGTTAAAGCAACAACATTATATGCATGTAAAAAAGTTAAAGATAATGGTATAATAGCCATTTAATATTGAGTTCATACACAGAATACGCAATAAAGATACATGATTGAGAAAAAAACTAAATGAAAAATTAAATTTTATACAGAAATAGTAATGCACAAATTGAAAAAATACAAAGTATACCACAAAAATTAATCTCAGTCTACCAGTGATCAATCTGTACATAAAACACAGGGACGGAATGAAACCACCATTTGCAAAAGTCTGGCTATGGCATTTGTGTCATTTTAAAGTTGTTCTACATTGAGCTTGGTTAGTGCTTGGATGGGTGACTGTTTGCAGCACTTGCTTGACAGTAAATTATGGATTCACAGTGGTAGCTAGTAATACATTGATGGCTAACTGACAGTGTATAACCAACACCCATCTCAACTCAGCCTTCCATCCCTTGGGGATAGGTAAATCGAGTACCAGCCTGTCTGGCTGGAGTTATGGCGGGGCGCGTTTACTGTGTCAGGTGATAGATAATACTGTGTGCTCCCATGTGGCACGTGACGCTCCGTAGCTCTGAGGTGGATTATCATTAAGAGCTATAGACACTTTGCAACATTTTAAATCTTTATTACTTTATATCTATTTGTCAAAATGTATAACTGTGCAATGTAGTGTCTGATTATTTCTGACCGTGGTTATTGTGTTATTGACGTGTGGTTATGATGATGTCAGGTATTCCCCAGTGTGGACAATGTGCGTTCAAGCCTGGAAGGCTACGTCGCCGGCGGTTCATTACCATACAGTGTAAACACTGCACGCAAACAGCCATGGCTTAACAACTATCTTCAGTAAGTAATGTTTCTGTGTACTTTCTCTGGGTGATGGGTCGTTAATCTGAAGGGGCATTTGTTCACATTTGGTCAGGCTTCGAACTTTTGGTCCTTTGTAATGAAGGAACAATGTCACGTTAAATAGTTTCCCCCATGTAAAATGTAGCTTGTGGGAGACTTTTCATGGTGAAGATCCTATAATGGGACACCAGCATAACCAAGGTCCACGACTTATCCTTATTCCCAACCTTATTGCTAACTCTATCTCAGTAAGTAAGTAATGCGCTTAATACATTTTGTCAGGAATATTTCGCAAAAAGTATGTCTTCAGCTGTCAAGACTTAGTTCTGGGTCACGAAGACTGTCGGGTAGCAAATTTTAGTCTTTAACTCTCACACATGTTCGCACTAGATCCCATTCAGAAATGTGAACTGTCCTTCTGCCTGTGTCAAAACACTTTATAGTCTAACATTTTTACCAGAGATCTTGGTAAGATATTTTTTTATGATAAGTTAAATTAATTATTTATTACGTTAAGACCTTTGTTTACTTGCTCATTTGCTGCTGCTGCTGCTGCTGCTGCTCCTACTACTACTACTACTACTATTACTGGGTTGGTGGCCTCGCATAGCGGTAACGCATTTCATTCGATCAACAAAGTTACTGTACGTCGGGCCGGGTTAGTACTGCGATGGGTGACTGCCTGTGGGCAGGTAAACCATCTCGGTATGTAACCAACCGCCTAGGTCAACTCAGCCTTCCATCCTTCTGGGTAGGTAAATCGAGTAGCGGCCTATCTGGCTGGGGTTAAAGCGGGGTGCGTACACCTCTGTCGGGTGGCAGGAAACACTGTGTGATCCGTAGCTCTGTGAGGGGTTCGCTCCTTAAAGGTGCGTGGTCACCAAAATTAACATATACATTTCATCCATTTTTCTGAAAGTGCAGAATTTTATGATAACTTTGAAAGTAATATTGGCGCTCAGCGTTCCGTCAACACGGAAAAATTTACCTTTGAAGTCGACGATCTATGAAAACGACATAGAAAATGCGCCACCATGATGACCTGCAGTGACGTCATGAGTTTAGCCTATAGACGTCATGAATATTAATTCATGACGTCTATAGACTATGGTCTAGCCGTGGTTTTTTTTGTTAAAAACATTCTGATTTGATTTGCATTAATTTTGATCATCATGAATATTAATTCATGACGTCTATAGGCTATGGCCTAGCCTAGAATGATGGTGTCGTCGGCTAGCCATTAATATTCATGATCTATATGGGCTAGGGTCATGACGTCGC
>Ga0209367_1003255_pt1 | contig 22010 bp, 10 predicted proteins | sample WorMetLIZISLAND2_FD_187412 | JGI IMG/M metagenome (GOLD analysis project Ga0209367, IMG submission 187412) | Marine gutless worms symbiont microbial communities from Max Planck institute for Marine Microbiology, Germany - Olavius geniculatus... ... | reverse complement strand
CTGCGGTCCTTCTCCGATCCGGAGGAGGCTTGCGTATCGCGGCAGCAATGGCACGATGGTGATCTTCGTCAGGAGAGCTGCGGGCGATGTGACCGAAGAAACGGAGCCGTCTGCTTGTAACTATGCTGGAGATCGGCTAACCGGGCCTGGCGTTGATTAACTTCGTTGATGCAATCAACGACGTTACCAACTAATCCAGACCGCGTCATCTCTTCTAACATTTAAAAATAAAAAAATGCATTGAAAATCGCAGCCGCAAAAAAAGATGTCGGTGCCGAGTGTCGACATGATAATGCAGCCGTCCGCTTAGGTCTTGAGTGTCACAGACGTTGACAGCATATAAGCAGGGTTTTCAATAGACCTCAATTTTCAGGACGTTATGACTTCCAAACTAAAAAATTTGGATGTCAGTGTACAAAATCTGGAAGTCATGCAGTAGGCCTACAAGAAAAATCAAGCAAAAACTTAATGCAAAAACAATACTTAGGCCCTACTACATATGCATCACTTATGCACCAACAACATAGGTCGTGGTTTTTACGCGCTACAGCTATGGTGTATAGCACGTCTATGGCACGATTTTCGTCTGTCTCGCAGTCTTTCTGTCGGTCTTCTGTCACAGATGTATTGTGGTTAAACGGTGCGAGATAGGGCCTAAGTTGTTATTGATGACTAATAGGAAATCGCGTAGTGGCTTTCAAATGACATGAAAATTATTGGCCTTGGATCACCTTGAAGGGTCATAGCGCACTATAATATGCCAACCGTGTGGTATTGTAACTAAACGGTAAGTCGTAGAAGGTCGGCGATGGTACCATTGGATAGGGCGCTGGCAACTTCCTGTAGGCTGTCAATAGTGACCATGTCTCCATCTGCAGCGATTTGGCCGCAGTTTTTAATGGAAAGTTTCAAGCTATAAGTGGCCGTATGTATATTAGAAACGGTAAGAGATAGGGCCAAAAATACTATTAATCACTAATAGGAAGTCACATATTGGCTTTCAAATGACATAAAAATCATTGACCTTGGATGACCTTGAACGTCAGTAGTGCAATAAAAACTAATGTATATAGGCTGTAGCGCATCTTCCCTAGCGACAGCTGGGCTTTCTTTTAAAAACAAGCAACATTTTATTCTACTAGCTTTAAGCAAAACGAAGATCACAGTTTCTGGATCAGAACTGTTCACAGAATCAGTTAATATGGTTGCCGTGCCACGTCTTCACGAAATGAAATTCAGAAACACGACACTCAGCAGAAATTTTTTGAACTAACGAAACATTCGAAAACAAATTTTGACGTCAGTTCCCAGTTTATTATAGACAAATAAACATAACAGGAGGCAGATTGATTTAGACGTCGTGACGTCCACGTCTTAAAATTTGGGCGTACAGGCTGAAATTTTTGGGCGTATTTACGCCCAAACGTCCGCTATTGAAAACCCTGTATATAAGCATCATACAAGCAGATAGACAGACTCGAAAACAAGCTCCTCATCGACAGATTAAGTAATAATTTTGGTACGCTGTTTGCGTTATGTTGACGGCGATGTGTTTCTAGCTTTTTTGAGTAATCTTGGCTTTCGAATGACGAAAAACGTGATTTCTTTGTGTCGACGATGATGATAATGGAAATTATAATAACTGGCGACCTCCTGATTTAAAAAAAAGTGGGAGAGGCATGATGCTGCAATTTTCCCCGAGAGACAGGTACAAATTCTGATCGAAGATATGCGGGTGCTCAAAATTTTAATGTTGTCCCGAAATTTCCTGAAATTAGGGATTTTTTGCCCGGATTTTTCATTTTTGGACCGGAATTTTTTGGCAAGAAATTTTTCTTTTGGCAAACTGAAATATGGGGGAGAGGAGAAACTGCCGCTGCAGTTTGATGCGTATGCTCTATGCAGGAAAAACTGGAGCGAGATGAGGAAGAGTTGAGGCGGGAGAAGCAGCGTTTGATGGAAGAGCGAGAGAGTCAGCGATTACAGCGTTACGTCACTCCGCCCCACGGACTCAGCAACCGACAGCAACAGCAGCAACAACAACAACAGCCTGTTGGCGATTTTAGCAGACATCCACCAGCAACTGGAAATGATAAACTAACGGACAGACAACATTCGGACGCGGGTGGTAGAGGGGAGAACGTGGTAAGCCTATCGGGGCGGCCAGTTTTCAATGAGAGACAGCAATTTTCGGTTGACAGTAATGAGGCTCCTACCGTACAGCCAAATCTGGCATCGCCACGGCAATTTCCGCAGCAGCAGCTGCAACTACAACAGTCACCACAACAACTACAACAAACTGGTGACCAAGGGAGAACAGATTTGATTTCTGCAACGACGACAGATGACCGTCCTGAAACGTCGCCACCAGTTAACCCATACCATCAACAACTACAACAACAACCACAGCAGCAGCAACTGAGACAACCGCAGCAACAACTACAACAAACTGGTGACGAAGGGAGAGGAAATTTGGTATTCGCAACGACGACAAATGAACGTCCAGAAACGTCGCCACCAGTTGGCCAATACCAGGAGCAGCTGCAACAACAACAACAAGAGCTGCAACAACTACGACAACCGCAGCAGCAACTACAACGCACCAGTAACCAAGGGCTACAGTATCCGATAGATCAGTATCCAATAGCAACATCCCCTTATCCTTTGGCACCCTCCGTCCAACCCGGTACCAACGTGTCCCCTCGTCAGCTGCAGCAGACTGGCCTACCTAGAACATCTTCCCAGGAAGACGCCACCAGGATCGACCGAATCAACCCCATGCGATCTGTGAGGAACGTCGTCGACCAATTCCGTCCCCCATCAGCCGACCTTCGATTTGCCCCCACGCAACCTCCTGGGTATGCCGACGATCCCCTTTTTCAGTCTGGACCGTTGGCTTCCTACAGCGAGTATAACAATGTTTCTCAACCACGGCATTTGAGGCAGTCTTCGTACGACGCCATCGGGGACTGGAAAAACTCCGCTGCGTCGATGAAAACTTACAATCAGACCCCGACAGATTCCGCGCGCTCGGCCGCCGCGATTTTCCCTTACCAGAGCGTTTCCCGCGCTTCTACCGTTCCTGGAATCAGGGAGGACTACCATTATCACCAGGGACTGGGAGGAGGAGGTCCCTACGCAAGAATGTCGACCTCTTCTTCGTCCCAACCGGATCTGCAGCGGTACCTGGATCCAGGTATTAGTTTATTAATATGCTATTAGTTACAATTATTATTTCTGTAATTTCTGCAAGCTTTTATAACTTTAGTTTTTCAATTTTCTGTGCCGTTAGTTTTCACATCATTTGTTGTCAAGGTGGTGCCTGTCATTTTAACCGATCGTACTTAAGTAACGGTCGAGCTTAGAAAACTTTTTTGCGTAAATGTTTTTTTTTGTTAACAATAGTATTGTGAAGTTGTTGGCTGTCGGACGATTCTAAAGACATTTAGGCCTGGCTTTTATTGTATGTCTCTGTTCTGCATCTTGTCTATTCGTGTGCCTATCTGTCTAGTAAGGGCCACTCTGGAATTCAACACGCGATAATATTACCCCAAAACCATTTTTGCTGTTTTGGAGTTATAACTCATATCGCCCCTACATAGCTTTGTAAACCGTTGAAGTTTTTTGTTCTGATTATCCCTATACCTGGTGGGCGCAGTTTTTCAACTAATACTACTAACAAAAGGTTCTCTAAAGACAGAAAAAAGGCCAAAAAGGGAAAATCTGAGCCCCAAAGTGGGGAAAGTTGCGCCCGATTTTGATTTCAGATCAGGAGGATAAAAGCGACTGATAAAACGAATAATTATTTTTTACTTATGTGATGTGATGACAAGGGTTCGCCGGAGGTCGCTCCCAGTCGTCAAAAGTTGCGCCGACCCCGCCTCGAGAATCTCTCCGGATGCTGGATGATTCCTATACTCCCATTTCCGCCTATCCGGCTGCTGCTGCTGGCCTACCACTGTCCTCGTCCCATCACACGCGGAGCTCGTCTAACCCGGTTGTGACTCTCAGGGCGCAAGGAGGCAACGCTTCGGCGGTTGACTCGCTGTTCGCATACCATCAGAAGCTGGATCCCATGCCCATAGCCACTCCGCCGCAGCAGCGCTCTGGCTCGCAGTCTTCGCCGGTAACAGTTATGATTTTTAATAGTTAGCTTTGGCTAAATGCTATCTACTTTTTCGTGGGAAGCTTATCTTAGAGTTACGGAGAGTTACCTGCCACATGGGATCACACAGATGAACGCTTGCCACCAGTGGCGGTTCTAGCTTGGAGCCGTGGCACCCCCAGATTGAGGTTGAACACTTCCAGTTTCGTGTGCATAGCATACCGGCCACTGGAAAGCTTTATTGATAATACCAGTATAAGTAAAAGCCCTTTTGTCCAACTGGGTATTGGGTAGAACGCAGCGCCCGCCCCCAGATTATTAGGACTAGAACCGCCACTGCCTGCCACCTGCCACCTAACTCAGATGAACGCACCCCGCATGACCCTAACCAGACAGACCAGTACTCGATTTACTTACCCCCTGAGGGATGAAAAGCTGAGTTGACCTTGGTGTTGATCATATACCTAGATGGTTTAACTGTCCTTAGACAGTCACCCATCCAAGTAGTAACCACTTGATACCCGAGATTCGAACCAGTAATCTAGTGATCGCAAGTTTAATGTGCTACACTAACACCTGTAGTTTTTATTGATGCGCTACAACGCGCTAATACAAAGCGCTACAGCTATCGCGTTTTTGGCACGGGTTGTCGTCTGTCTGTCGTCGTCTGTCTGTCATCTATCACGGATGTACGGTGGCTAAACGGTAAGTCGTAGGAGTTCGGCGATAGTACCATGGGATAAGGCGCTTGCAAATCCCTATAGGCTGTCAATTGCAGTCAAGTCTCCATTTGCAGCGGTTTGGTCGCAATTTTCAGTGGAAGGTTTTAAGCTATAAGTGGCCGTATCTCGGAAATGGCGAGAGATAGGGCCAAAGTTACTATTAATCACTAAGGAGAAATGGCATATGTTCTTTCAGATTACATTGGCCTTAGATCATGACCTTGAAGGTCGGTACTGCAGCAGGAAATGTATAGGCTGAAGCGAGATTTCCCCGGCGACAGCTAGGTTTTTTTGTTACTTAAGCCACGTGATTAATTGATTGCTTGCTTTTGCTCAGGGTGCGTATTCGCCGGGTTACATCCCACCAGCAGTCGCTGTTGAGCACATCGCAATGCAGGCAAGAGGCCAGGCACCGGCGAAACCACCTCGACTTGTGGCGACGTCTTTAGGCGGCAGCCCGCCAGCACCCGGTCCGGCTTATGCAGCGTACGACTACGCACTACGTCCGAACAGCGACGATCTACACGACCACGCAGAATACGCACAACAGGTTCGTTAGCGGCGTAGATGTAATAACGTTTTATACGTTGTTTATTCCTGCCATGTTTTAACGTTTTCAAACGATTTTTTCTGACTTTATTTTTTAAACAACGGAAGTTGTCCTAGAAGGAGGACTCATCATGTATCGATGCTGTCCGTCTGTCCGTCCGTCCGTCTGTCCCGTGCCTCCGCCTAGAAGGAAAACGAAAAAGCCTAGGAAGACCAAACTTGGTAGGAAGGGTCCCTGGGACACGAGCACCCCGGGACCAATTACAAGAATCCCAGCTATTGCTGGGGTGGGGCCGACCGTACCCGAAAGCCAGCGTGCCTCCACCTAGAGGGAAAACGAAAAGGCCTACCTATAGGAAACTTGGTAGGAAGGGTCCCTGGGACACCAGCACCCCGGGACCAATTACAAGGTCAAGGGGTCAGAGGTCAAGGTCATGGCGGCTAATTGCGTTGTTTGCAAAAAATCCCCATAACTTCGCTGCCTGTTGTCCGATCATCTTGATATTTGGCAGGTGGCGTAAGGATCCCTTGCCGCCTTGCCCCGGGTGCCCTCGTTGCCATGGCAACAGCCGTTCCCTCCATCTGTCCGTACTCAGCTGCAAGGACGGCCCCATAGCGGGCGGCCCCTCAACGGCCGCACCCTCTTGTTAAAAAAAGTCACCAATAAGCTAAGAAGCACTTTCTAAAACCAGAGAAACGAAAAGTAGTGGTAGTTTACTTAGTTATTCTAGTCGCTTGGTCTTATGACTTTATGGATTAATTGAAATTCAACAGGGCCAAAAATTCTTTCTTTCTCTATAGTTCCAATTGCTCTGCACCTACAGCATTATGCATTAGGCAAGAGGTCGAGCAAATTAGGGCTAACGTATTTTAAATTTTTGCCGCGTTTTTTTACGTTTTTGACGATTTTATCTTCTTTTGGAACGTTTTTTCACATTTATGAAGTTAACATTCATAGCACGCTAGCTACGCTGAATAAATTATTTGACAGTATGAAGGCGCATACAGAACGGCGTAACTGAACTGAACTGAGAACTGACCTGCTTTACTTTTTGACAAGCTGACGTCACATGCGTCATCGGCAAGAGGGCGTGGTCTTAAATGGGTTCAAGTAATCAGGGCGGGACAGTCGACTGCATAGTAGGGAAGCTCGTCCATTGGTCATTGGTTGACGCGTACGTGCGCGTAGTCACGTAGTCGCCGCCGACGCTGTTAGACGGTGTTTACTGTAATGCATTTTTGCTTGCCCATTGGTCATCCTCAAAGTTTAGACCATTTTTCTACTTAACCACGTCGCATAAGCTGCCATTGTATGCATGCATGGTTTGTGCTCTGTTATTTTGCTGACGTTCTGAGGTAAAATATCTTTGCACGTGAAGATGACGGATTTCAGTAGCTTTGGACTTTTTTCTGGACTTCTTGTACAACTTTTTGTGAATTTCGGATTTGCAACAGGTTTTCGAATTGTTATGGATTTGCGATACAGTACAACATGTTGAAAGACAAATTGAAGAAGAAAGTGGAGTTTTGTCTATACAAGCTATTTCGGCAGCTTTGATTAATAGAAAGCTTGACTGACTGAGCTTTTTCTTGCTATATATAAAGGTGCTCACAAAGCGGCGTAACGTAACTAAGCTGAACTGAACTAAAGAGACATGGTTTAGTTTTTTGACGAACTGATCAATAGACCATCAGAAATGGATTACAGTAGGCACCGTTTAACGGCGTCGGTGGCTTACGTAACTACGCTCACGTACGCATCAACCTATGACCAGTGGGCTTGCGTTGTTTGTTTATTAGTCAGCTCGTCAAAAAGTAAAGCGTGCCAGTTCAGTTCAGTTCAGTTACGTCGCTCTGTACGCACCTTAACGTCGTACACTACAGGTACGGGACCTAAGTTCGGCAATGCTGCAAGGTGCCCGCGCCGGTGACCACGTGACTCAGCATCAGCGAACGGACCTCAGAGACAGAGCAGCTCCACGCAGTGGTCGTCAGTACTCCGCTGCAGACGTCGTTGGTGACGTCACAGGTCAGTACAGGGAGAGGTATTTCCCGCCTGCAGAGGCTGCAATGTCACGTGACGTATACAGGGGTTCTGTGACCGGAAGATATGGTGATGCAACTCCCGACCCGCAACAACCCGGACTCAGAACACCGCCCTGGAATAAAATTCCAAGTCAGTCACTCATTACTCGTTCTACGTTAATTACCTTCGCCAAGGAGGTTATGTTTTTGCCAGAGTTTGTTTGTCTGTCAGTGAGTCAGCAAGATAACACAAAAAGTTATGGACGGATCTTTTTGAAATTTTCTGGGAATGTCGGGAATGGCAAAGACTACCAGTGGTTCAATTTTGGGGGTGATCCGGAAGGAATCCTGGATTCTGGATTACTTTGAAATTTTCGTTAACATTTCTTTCAATGGGGCATAAGGGAAACCGCTGCCAAACCAAATATGGTGCTGCCACCTGGCGAACAACATGGCATTGGCGGAAATGTGCGGTCTCTGACTGCTTTCTAGTTATTTTTGTTCTTTTGTGCTTTGTTTTTGACGACGAATTAACATGAGTTACAATATTTTTAGGCGGAGTCGCTCTTTCAGCGAAAGCGATTCTATCTAGTTTTGCGCATTTCGCCGACGCAATTTATCTGAACAGTTGCGTCGAGTCACTCGTGTTGGCGTCGTATGTGTGAACTGGCTATTAGAGAAACGACATATATATGACATTTTAGTCTATTATGACAACTGTTGCTGTTAGTATTAGCTAAAGTTAATAATAATTAAACTTAGTCAATTTTCTGATTTTCTGTTTGTTTTTACTTTCATATTATGATGAATAAAAATTAGTAACGTTTTTCAATAAAGACAATAACGTGTTTTCGTTTGTTGTGTTAGCGGTCGGTCCGTTTCCGCTGGAAGACACAAACATCTTGTGTTCAAACTGTCACCGACATCTCTACGGTTTACTTACTCATATCCGCGGCACCGACCTCTACTGTGATAACTGCTATCGACAGCTACTCAGTTAGTAAACTTTTAAATGTTATTATTGGCATATTATCATCATAATCATCGTTTATTAATTACGTCACAGACGGCATATACAGAAAAAAACATAAATTATTGTACACAGTAGGCCTAAACCCCCCCCCAGCACAGAACATGTAGTTATGTTTTAGATGAAACGTTCAAACAAAAACACACTAAATACAGTAATCATATTATTCATACAAAATGTTAAGACTCTTAGCAAGTTTCCTTGATTGCAGTTTTTCGTTTCAGTTTTTCAGTTTTCAATTTTCGTTTCCATTTTTTATTTGTTTCGATATCAAGTTTCTGATTTTACCATAACTGTCTGTTTTTTATTTTTTTTCTGTTTTATGCGCGCATCAGCGCATCTTAGCCATCGCAATTCTGTCCGTCCGTCCGTCTGTCTGTCACACGGGTAGATCAGTCAAAAACGGTGCAAGCTAGGATCACCAAACCTTCACCGTCTCTGCCTGGAAGACTCTAGTTTCAGGAACTGTAAAGCTTTTCCATAAATTCAAAGGGGGTCACCCCGAACGAGGGCGCTAAATGAGAGGGGGTTGGCAAAATTTGCGATTTTTGGCCAATAAGTTGCTGTATCTCAGTAACGGTGTGAGATAGGGCTTAGGTTACTATTAATTTTTAATAGGAAGTCGTAGACTGGCTCTCGATTGGCGACAAATTCAATTACCTTGAATGACTTTGAACGCCAAAATAGGGGATTTTATGGATTTTTTGGAGATTTTGGGCTGCGACACAAGTCTATATCATTCACAACGTAACGCAACGAAACTATCGTTATGCGATCCAGATAGAGAATTTGGTATTAGTATATTAACTTAGCGTGAACACCCCAATTTCCAGCTAAACTATTGAACCGGAACTGCTATAGGCTTTCGCGCGTCTCGTGAGCATTAGCTCAAATTTCTTGTTTTACATGGCAGTACTTGTTCCATTTATCTCGTTTCAGTTGCGTTTAAATTAGTTAGATATAAGATGTCTTTAGCAACTGTCTGAAGTTTAAACTGTTTAGAGAAACGCACGCTTTTCTTACGTATTGCCACTAACACGTCATGCGTTTTTCGTTTGTCTGTCTTTCTGTCTGTTACATCTGTCATAGGTTATGTTAAGTCAACACTACACTAGTCTGGTACGGTATTGTAACTGTTGACAGGTAGAACGGCGAAATACAGTGAACTCTAACATGACGACAACTCGGCTACACGGCAGATTTCAATCATTATCGTTTTTGTCTCACATCGGCTTAAGCCTGCAGGAGCAGTTATACGACGTTATTTTGTAGACATTGCTTAAGAATCAAATCTCTCAACAGTACCGTTGTGCATATTACATTGTGAATAGCACATGTCGTTTTCGGTCGATCGTAAAGGTCGAGCTTTTGTTACGATATGTCGTCTGTCTGAAGTCGTCTATCTGCAACGCATGTATTGTGGCTAAATGGTAAGTCGTACCGCAAAACTTATCGGCAGCTGATAGACAAGACTGGCGCACAGTCAATTTGTTTGCATTCTAGTGTCGATTGTAACGTTCGATATAGCAGCGTCACCATAGCGTGTATGGAACTGCAGTCACTCTGGGAAGTCGCTTTATTTTCGCGACCGGAAGTCAGACGCTGGTCTTCGGATATAGGCGGTGGTACGTTCGGCTCAATCTAGCGACAGCTGGGCTTTTTGTTGAATCTGTTTCGTTGCTGATGTTGTTGCTGCTGATGCTTCTTTCTGACATCTCATTGTGTATAGTGTAAACCACACTACTTTAATTTGTTATGGATTTCTTGGCAGGGCCGTATAGCAGCGTCGTTATTTTGGATTGGTCCAGCTTTTATGGCGAGCTCGGAAACAAGAACCCGTGTTGGGAGTCGGGGAGCTGTGTCCCCAGCAGCTTCCAGGGGCAGCTCCCTGATGGGGGTTCAGGGAAACGCAGCCCCCTCTCCTAAAACTAAAAATACTATTCTGCAATATTAAGACGAATTCCTACCAAAATTGGCACCAAAATTTCGCTGTGAACCGGCTGCTATGGCCCCGTTTGAGCAAGTCTGACGTCCCAAGGTGATTGTGGACTTTTCGAGTTTTGATCTGTTGTTCTGTAAAAGGTGCGTACGGAGCAACAAAAATGAAATAAATCAAACTGAAATAAAATAAAATAAAATCCAGATTGAGCGCTATAATATTTCATTATTATATTCATATATATTATATTTATTTTATTTTATTTTCGTTTAGTTTATTTCGTTACACTTCTATCGCTCTGTACTCATCTTAACTTATTGTGCTTTTGGTGTGCGCTTTTGATTTGTCGTTGATCTGCTGCACAGCTTGATGTTTTACCAAAAAATCTACAAAAAATTGAAGTGGCCAAAGTTTGGAGTTGCGTGTTTCTCTTTGAATACTCGGCTTTTTACAGGTTAATTTACAAATTCTTCGTCTGGCACGTAGTGATATATTATGTACTTGTTGTTTGGAACATTGCGAATTTAGTAATTTTGGTGAAGTTATAAAGTTATGAATCTCAGCATTTTTTTGGAGGACCACGCGTATGCAGTTTGCTAGGTGACTGTTTGTTACGTGTTCAATATAGGCTCTATTGTACAGTATCTACTGAAGATGTCGCATTCGACTGTTTTTCTACAGTTTATAGTTGTTCGATGTGGAAATTATATTTAAGATTTTGAGAAACATTGGTAATAGTTAAAAATGGTGCTTTGTGCTATAGATACCGTGATACTTTATATATGTTAAGAATAAGAAATTTTACATGATTATAATTATCTATTTTATAAAATAGGAATGTTTCAGTTTGGACTGCGACTGGCTGTGACGTTATATATATGGCGTCACCATGGCGACGCATCGTCAGCAGCATTATAGCTAGCGCTGTGCTACGCTGCAGCGGGCGGCTGTGTATTGAAGCCGCAGGCCGAAATCGAGGCCGCAGGCTGAGTTGAGGCTCGAAGGGCCGAAAATGGATGCCGCAGGCCGATACTGTGGCAAAGATCAAGCGTTGCTTGTTATTTTTATTTTAGATAAATTTGAGTTCACTGCTATTTACGCACGTTACATGCAAGCCTTATATTGTTACTAACTATGACTTGTTTACAAAAAATGTTTAGTAATATTATGTCATGGTGTGCAAACACTTTACTGTGAAGATGCTGTGCGTACGAATACAAACTGCGTCATTTAAATAATTGCTATTTAATACAATTTTACTGCTAAAAATTAGCCGAACAAATAATAGTGGATCATCAGACGTTGACACTGATGTCCAGTTTTAAAATGACATTTCGTTTTAACTTGTAACAATATACGAAATGTATGTGTATATGTAAAATGGCTCATAATTTATAGTAACCTGACGCCATGTAATAGCACATTATTTATTTTTCTTTCAAAAACAGACGCGAAAAGCAGTTAGATTGTTCTTGGCTACGCTGCTGACCGCTAGTTCATTATTTTGTCAATATTTAATTTACAACATTTAATACTTACTTTACTTACTTTCTAATTTAGTTGCTTGAAATCAAACGAGATTTCTGACTGTCCTGCTAAATTACTTACTTGTCGTTGCGTGTACATAGTGACAGAAATCACTGACCTTGAATGACATTGAAGGGTTAGTGTTAGTTGCCGAAATGTGTGAAAAAAATGTTGAAAATTTAGGAAAAAACGATACGACAGTTTCTGTCTGCAACTTCACAGATATTTTACCGTCGAGAAAGAGGGAAAGGGGGAGTTTTCCCCGGGCCCCGCGAGGTTTGTGGGCCCCGCCGTCGCTCAGAAATATAAAGTACACCAAAATGCTGCACTTTGAAAAGCACAATTCAAAAAGGTTATCCCCATACGGGCCCCGCTAGAATGTTTTTCCAGGCCCCGCTGTGGCTCTCGACGTTCTCGACGTATAATATATATATATATTATACACAGTGATAAGAATAAAACGTCCACGATGTCGTTTACTCGTTTTATGAAAAATTTCAGAAACGTCGTCCGTTTGTAATACTTTTTACTCTGTAAAGTTGTGTTCAGAGCGCTAAAAATGAATTGAAATGAACTAAATTATGCACGTCGTTTATTTGACTTTAGTTTATTGTTGTCGCTTTAAAGTTTAAACACACCTTAACAGTTCGCTGTTAACTTCAGCATGAAGCAAGAAAAAGTTGTCAAATTTTGTCCACAAATGTCAGAGTTATCAATCGCAGAAGAATGTGGGCCTAGGCCTAAAATATTTGTTGCTTCCGGTTGCCGTCCGTTTCAAAAAAAACCTGCGTCTCTATTTTTTATTAAACCTTCAGAAAATATCAGCGCAGTTTTCAATATGCTTTCAAAAGTTTACTGAAAAATACTGTTTACATCAAGCGCAAAATGTTACAGTATCATTGCTTAATTTTTCGTCAGTACTATTTAGTGTGTCAGTTTGTTTTTATGTGTTGTTTGCTAATATTACATGGCACGTTATGATATAATTAATTTTTTACCGATTGCAAGCGGAAGCAAGAATTTTTTTACGCCCGATGGGTGATTTACGGCTCACTGTGTTTTTATGTCTATACACGAGAGCACATAAAAAGCGGATAATTACAGTGATATAGTTGATGAAAATAGTGTGACTTATTGTAGAGTCGTTTGATAGTTTTAAATATTGCCCAAATTAACCACGGGAAGGTTAATAGATCTCCGCTGACTGAGGTCTAGTCTGTGATTGATTGCATATGGTATAAGTTCAATACTTTGCTGTCTTTTGCATTTGTTGGTATTTAATAATATATTTTGACGGATTTCTTTGCACATTTGTCTCTTAACGCATATAGGTCTCGACGTTTATTTTAATACAAGTTATTGTATAATTTTGCCGATGTTTTGATTTTCTACAGATTCGTGTCGTTGTAATTAATCGTACAAGAATCCCAGCTTTTGATAGGATAGCCGACCGCACTGGTTGTCAGTAACCTTCGAGGTCATCTAAGATCGATAATTTTCATGTCATTCGAAAGCCATTATGCGACTTTCTATCAATAATCAATAGCAACTTAGGCTCTATCTCGCACCGTTTAGCCACAATACATCCGTGACGAACGACGGACGACAATCATGACAACAGCTCGACCGTTACGTAAGTACCGTCGGCCAAAAATCGATAGATCATTCACGTTTCAGTTGCGCAGTGACGTTCTAGTAAATTGTGTCAATAATGTAAAAATATGGTTTTCAAAAAAACTTTAAAGATGTGGCTTTTTGCTTCGAAATGTTTGTCGTCAGTTTTTTTGTCGTCTGTCATGGATGTGTTGTATTGTGGTGAAACGAAAATTCTTACCGGAAAAAAATTACACGAATAATTAGTTCTGTGCCACAAACGTAGGCATGCAAAATTTTCGGCGATGCAGTGCAAAGAAAACATTTTTCTTAAATTCGGGGTTAAACAGAGGGCGGTGGAGAAAATTTACGTTTTTCAACGATAACTGAACGCATCTCAGAAACGGTGAGGGATAGAGCCGATTGCTACAGATTACTTAGGCCTACAGGAAGTCGCAAAAACTGTCGCATAAGCATTTTCACACGACACGAAAATCATTGACCTTGAATGACCTTGAAGGGTTAGTGTTAGTTGGCTAATTTATTATTTGTGTAAAAGTTTTCCCCTACGCTTTAAAGCTTAGCCACAATACATCAGTGCAATTTTTACATGTAAACTAGGTGGGCAAAAGTCCACCCACTCGGGCAAATCGCCCACCCACTCCAGGAATTTTGCCCAAATGGGTTAATCCATTATTTTCGTTATGCTATGATCGGAAGATGTAGTCTAGCTGGTTATCTAGTACTGTACATCAAAAATATTTTCTCATTATCGTCATGAGCCTATAGTTGGTAGGCCTAACATGATACGATACCCAAGAAACTCACTTGCAGCAAGCAAAATTTCCAATTTTTTTTTTCTGGAGGCACTCAGACATCTCGCTTTTAGAGCATGGAAAGAAAGAAAAATGGAGAAAAGCAAAAATGAAGATAGGGGATAAAAGAAAAAAGATGAAAGAAAAGAAAAATAGGGCGCTAGAGATCGCTAACTTGGCCCCAGCGGCATCATGCTGAAAAATGGGTGAAACAAAAACTTGAAATTTTCCGACAAACACTGTAAATTTCTGACAGAATTCTTACACATTGTTGCAAACTTCAGACTTCTAATTTCTGCTTAAAAGTTGCACTGCAATACATCCGGTACAGACAGACGAACCGACGGACGGACGACATTCATTCATTCATTCATCATTCATTTTATTCTTTAAAAAAGCTGACAAACGCAGCTTATAAAACATATAGTCAGTAACCAAGTATAGCAAATTTGACATAAGCCTAGTTTGCAAAGATATACACATCAATAGCTGTCTCTGCAAAGCATGCGAATGACAAAGTCACGTTCGTTGAGATAAGTAGTTTTGTTAAGCAGAAGTCTGTCATGAGAGCACGGTCTGAGGTCATAAGATGACGGTTGGCGATCCGGAATCAGGGGCTGAAAGACGTGAGCAGAATTGTGTAAAATTTTACGGAACAGTTTATCGTTAACAGAGTGAAATAAATCCTCGACAGAGGCGGCGTCGTTGTCGTCCAGGTACCCGAGACGTCGCCAGCGCCTCAGTACCAGCATTCAGCCGCGCCCGGTCAGCGGCGCAGCACAAGCCTGACCAGGCTGGCGAGCAGTTGGTCAATCTGGAAATCATTGTGGCTCGGCGACGTCGCAAAGTGATTCGCGAGGTAAACCGTGCGCTCGCAGGACCCGCAGCGCATAAAGCCAATAGCACGAGAGAAAGTTTTACACGAATTATTTGCCCTGTGTTAATCAGAAAAGCTCTTTTCGCGCAAAATTTGGGCGATGCAGTGCTAAAGAATCATTTTTGTTCAAATTTAGGATTGAATGAATAGGAGGTAAGAAAAGTGTGCATTTTTTTCAACCGAAAGCTGGTCTTATCTCGGAAACGGTGATTGAGAGATAAGAACCATGTTGCTAATAGGAAGCCGCGTAAGCTCTTTTAAATAGGATGTAAATCATTGAGCTTAGATGACTTTAAAAACCAGCATGCTATTGTGGCTAAACGATACTTTCGTGTGAGATAGGGCCAAGGTTGCTATTACGGAAATCTGAAGTTGCATTTAAGCTCTTTCAGATAAGACAAAAATCATCGACCTTGGATGACTTTGAAGGGTTTGGACAAACATTTGGACAGACAATTGCTATTTTGCATAAAAGAGCATAGAAGATGTATGCCTTTATAGTGTTCGCTTTTATCGTTGTAATGGACAGAAGATTGCCATTTTGACTTGTGTTGACGTTTATATGAAAAAGTGATGAAGAAATATATATGACTTGAGATATGACACAGTATCGAATCTCGTTGTTATTTGCTTTAGTTCATGCTAATGAGAACTAGCACTTGCATGAAAATTAGGCTGTGCCATGACGTTGTAAAGACAAACGGGGTGAAGTGCGCCATAAGAACTTAAGGGGCGACATTATCACGGGGGGAGAATTTTTCGCTGTGAAAAAACGCCATACTTATGTCACAAAAGCCGTTTTCGAGAGGGGAGACATTTTAATGGCGGGAGAGGATTTTTAACAGGGTAGGCGGATTTTTCATGGAGGGGGCGACTTTTTAATTAGTATTAATTCGTGTAAAAAGTCTCCCCCGGCGATTTTTTCCCGGTAAAAATCCGCCCCCGGTAAAATGTCGCCGGGGGGCGACTTTTCAGGGGGCGATACTGTCATAGTACACCGGCAATGACGACTACGACCCATTTCGATCATTTCGCTACGTTACGTTACATAGTTAATTTTTTATTACTTACTTACAATTAATGCTGGGATGATCCACCGGTGTGTCAACAAGTTGTTTATTTTGATTAATATTATATTTCGATGTTCCAACGTCTAATAGTTGTCTATTATTAACCGCATTAAGTACAGCCGTTATATTTGGACGTATATATTTAGCAGTTTCAACAGTTGGCCGTCGAGTACGCTGAAATTCGAGACCCAGGTTGGTCTTCCGTGTAATACAAGTTGACTGCGAAATAAGATATGATAGCTAGGCATTACTGCGGATGAAATTAGTTAGCTATACTGAAGAGACTTAGCAGTTGAATATTGGAATATATTACGAATACATAGATTTAATTTTAAATGTTTAAATTTTAAATTCTATTATTCATTATTTGATATTTGTTGTACTAGGACGTTCGTCAAAAGAAGGCGTGTCCAGAGTCATGGCCAGTTTTCCAGGTATTCATTATTATTGCAAGGTGTTATCTGCCGTGAAAATTTACAGAAAATAATTATTATTATCTGCTGCTTTTTAGTACAGTATTATCAGATTATGCAGGCTATAATAGCAAATTAGCAACTGCTGTAGCCTGCAGTGTAGGCCTATGTAACTGACCACATCACTGGTAAGCGGCCATGAGTTTTCAGCTAATGTCTCAAAATGTGACCGTAATCTTATATTTCAAAAGTGTACACCTATAAACTGTATGCAATGAGTCTGTCTATATTATTGTCCCACATTGACTGATTTGCAAAATTCTTTCACTGCCAGAATTGCGCTTGCAGCAGACAATTTGCAACAAAACAGCATTAAAATTCCCACCTGGTTTAAACTAACTAACAGACAGACAAACAGATGCATCAGCATAGCTGTAACATGTCAATAATCAATTGTGTGCTTAATTGTTTATTTCCTTAGCTTTAACATATATGTTTCAATACATAAATTTTCACGACATAGAGCCAAAATGCGAAAAGATGATTGTTTCTGTGAAAATTCACGGAAAATAAGTAGTTGATTATTGTAATCTGCTGTAAATTTTCACGGCAGATATAATCTTTGATTGTTATTGTCTGTGACTTTGCTGGGTGTGGGTAATATGCGTCTAGGTGCATCTAGTGCAATTAAGGTTGGGATAATCGTTAAAGACAGGATCAGGGATAGGGTTACGTTAAAGATGAGCATCATTTCTAACATTTGAGCTGATGAGGGTTAGGGTCAGTTAAGTTATTTTGCGTTAAAATAACAGATGCACTGGAGCCATATCTGTTACTTTTAGGGCAGGTATTGTTCAGTTTTGAGTAATGGGAAAAATGATATCAGTAGGGTTAGAGGTAGGCTACGTGTATATACAAATGTTAAATGTTTGATTTGGTAAGAGTTGCATATGATACTAGATGCAGACACACTTAGACACACCAGACACATTTTACCCACACCCGACTTTGCTGTGAATGTTATTATGTCACAGGGATCTTCGCCTGCGTAAAAACTCATTACAAAGGTCAATAGTTTTTGTGATGAGGCTGAATTTGCAGTGGGGTCCCAGTTTAATATTGTGAAATGAAAACAGACTTAGCCATGGTTTATGCTCCGCTATTAATGCTTCTGGTGTTTATTTTATGACCTGACTGATGGCATGATGTTTTGCCCCCAAAATTTTGCAATAAACAGATACAAAATTATGGAAGGTTATAACATGGCATGGGAGCATAAGTAAGTATTAAAGTAAGTAAAATGTGAATTTCTATACAGCATATCAGTATTCAGTAAATTAGCCTTTAATGCACTCGTGAAATAAAGTATACGTGCATGGTCTTATCTCAGTTTCACGGGTGGGATTAAAATACTAAATACTACCGAAAACGTTACCGGTAGTTTGTAATTATTAAAGCTGTGGAAGTGTTAATTTTTTTAGTGCATTAACACACTCCACTATTTTTTAAATGCATTAATTAACACGTTGTTAATGCACCCAGGCCTGTCGAGGAGTAAGGGGGTAAGTTAACCCGGGCGCCATGACATTTGGAGGCCCCACCTGTGGAATATAGAAAGTTAGAAACATTAAAATTTTTAAATGTATAATCAGCAATAACTAGCATCATAGCTAGCAAAATATGTTAGCCTGTCGTTGGAATAATTATTTATTTACAGTAGTGATGGAAAGGCAGCTACATTTTAGTTACTTGAATTCATGCGATTGTCAAATAACCGCAGTTTAACGGAATATTGGAACTTTTGCTTCACAGAATTTAGTAAATTAACATAAATTAACGTATGTGCATTAATTTTTAATGCACGTTAATATTTGTTAATTTTTTTAATGCACGTTAATATTTTTTATGTGTGTTAATTTATTAACGCATTAAACATTAATTAATGTGTTAATTTGACAACTCTAGTAATTACTAGTACCAAAGCCTAACCCTGTCTCTATCCGAAAACTACCGAAAACGAGAAGGTTGTTTTTGGTAAGTTTTCGGCAAATTGTGCCACCAAGTATAGCCTGTTTTGACAGAATCTAGTTTTAGGTTTGGTTTAGCATGGTTGCCTGGCCAGTGCGCATATCTGATGTTAATAATAACAATAAAATGAAGATTTGCTCGTAGATCAAGGTCTGTTGCTTCAGAGTTCATCACTTTATCGCCTTGGATAATGTTGTTTTGGCTAGGGTTAAACTCAACATAGCCAGATGGCTAGTTAACAAAGTCTAGCACCTTCAGTTTAACATTAGCATTTGTTGGCAATGGATGTTTGAAATAGTAATCATAGTTGCTGCTTGTCTTTGCCACTGCTCTGCTCTCTGAATGTTTCTAGTACTAATATTAGTTACATTTTAACACTTTTGATGCCGATTTTGACAGAAGTTGACTGCTAGGCAGAAGGCAGATGTCGACAAAAGTTGACACTGGGGGTAGAAGGCCGACAGTAGCTTATAAGTGTGTCGACACACGTGTTGCAACACAACATCACGACGTTTGCCCGGATCGGCAGAAAGTACTTTGTCTCAAAGGCATATGGAAAAAATTATTCCGCTTTAAAGAGTTAATATTTTTTATTGTGGATGATTGTTTTAAGGTCTGTTAATGTTGCTGTGTGCTAATGTGTGAAGGTGGGGCTGATCCGTGGATGGTGTTGCCAGATGATCGTATGAAATATGACGCTCAGTTCTATCAGCTGCAACCGGTTGCTGGCTTCCTCTCAGGTTTCTTGAGATAATTTCTCATACATTTGGACAGTAGAAAATCATGGAAACATGGAAATCACGGAAACCGCGATTTTTGTGCCGTGATTTTGTGGAAATGCCATGTTTTTTTGCCAAAATGCTATGGTTTTATGTTTTTTTATATTTTGTTTTATTCAGCATAAGTTGAAGTTTATACTAGTGTGATTTTAATACAAACATAATTAGTTACCTTTGCCCTTATTACCAAAGTCTGTGTGCTGTGTTACTGGCTCATTGTATGACTATTAACCGATGTGACCAGACATCATCGTAGAAATATTTTTCTTTTGAGTTGGAAACCATGAGGTTTAGCTATAAATTGAACTTTGTTGTTCAAAGTATACATTTTGTAAATATAAATTACTTGGAAATAGCACTAATTTTTGCAAATTTAGAGCTATGATTTTTGCGATTTTCACATAAGTTTGCCGTGTTTTTTAATGACATTTTGCTGTGACTTTTTGCCATCCTTACTCATACAACAAAGACATTCAAGATTTGAAATTTCCCATGTGTCAACTTGTTAATTCTGAGAGAGTTCTGTAGTTGAACTTTTTGCAGTGTATATTCTAATGTCACATTTTCCTTAGGTCCTGTTTTTCCATGCACATTTGATGGCTGATCAAATTGATCTCCGATCAACTTCGGTACTTGATCTGAGATCATCTCAATAACCGTTTTCCCATCAGTAATTAGCGACTAATTGTCCATCAAATCTCTCATCAAGTTGATGGCCGAATATTGGTCGATCCAGTCAGATGATTGACGATTAAACGTGGCGATCTGCAGTTCGTTGCTTACTCGCACCAGAAACATCGCTTCACTTCGCCGGTCAGAATGGCAATTCACGCATTAAAGTGAAGTTTCAGGCATGGCGATCAATCGCTACTGATTTATTTATACTGCATATTATTATAAATGCACAAAACATCAGTTTATACACTTGTTAACGGCAACATTAAAAACTTGCACTTCGAAAGCAGCAAAAATTACAAAAGGTGATATTATAGACATATAGACAGTATAGACAGGAGGTCTTTTATCACTGCTTTCAGGGTTATTTTACTCAATACGTACAAATTATTTAAGGAGTTGTAGAATACTTGTTAAATTATAGGATTACTGGGAAGATAGTATACATTTTGTTTGTTGTTTGATGTAGGTGAACAAGCGAAACATTTCTTGATGATGTCTGGTTTGCCAACTCCAGTCCTTGGTCAGATATGGTAAGGCTCTTTCTTACAGATTATGCTGAGGGAGGGTGGTTTCAGTTTATGAGCTGGACTGGCTAGTGGTTTGGCCTTCCAGTTTATAATAATAACAATACCAATGCCAATGTTTATGCTGCTGTCATCATGGCACAGTAATTGCGAAAGTTCACTCGGTTCATTTGACTGAATGTAGCACGAGCGCCAGGTACCGACCTTTGGACCAAGCCGATCAGCTTGAGCCAATAGAACCATCGGTAGGCAGCTACAGAAACTACATTCACCGTCGCCATTTATTATTACTCAGCTAAACAGCTGATACTCATTTTACCATCCCACGGAGGGTAGAAGGCTGAGTCGTCCTAGCTGACAGGCTTCGCACTGAGATGGTTTATCTGGCCCAGCGTAGAATAACTTCATTTCATTCGAAACACGTTACAACTACGCCACCAACCAGTTGTGAGTAAATAGGATCATTCTGTATGCAGAATCATAACTTTCACAAAATGTTGCTGGATTTTGAGCATGGTTTTGATTGTCACCAAAATCTGCTTGATTGTTTTTTTTTGGAGGATTGAGTGGTACCACTTATCCAGCTTTTATTTTAGGTGATGAAAGATAACAACTATTAGTAGTTGATTTCACAATTTTATGGTCTTTGTGATTGGTTACAAAACTTTTATTGAAATGAATCGATTAATCGGTATTCATCTTTACGTGCGAGAGCTAGCTATAGCGTGTATTAGCTATGATAATTCTGTCTGTCCATCTGTCCGTCCGTCTGTCCGTCACAACCTAGTACCATTTTAAGACCAGGCAAGATAGAGACTTCTGGTTTTCACCACATGATAGCCTAGAGTCTCTAGTATTTTGTGACAAAATTTCATGCCGCTGGGTAAAGGGGGTCCCCTCGAATGAGGGGGCAAAAGAGGGGCACCCCTCCTAAAAAGACATTATTCTACTGCTATTGCATTCACATGGCGGCGCCACGCAACACGTTATGCTATGGCCGATGTATACATATACATGGCAGTAAATAAAATGTCGAACTTGATCGATTTCAAGCCTCTAGAAATCGTTTTATTATCTGTAGTCTACTTTAGTATTGAGACTTTTCTCCTCAATTGCCAGTATATATTACGACAACAAAATTATAAATTACGACATCCAAATTTTGGCCATATGTGAAACAAGTAATCGCGCTTAAGAAATGGTTGCAGGCAGGCACAGCCATGCTGCTTATCATAACAAGCACTGATGATGAGGTTTTTACGAATGTCAACATGGATGACCTTGAATGACCTTAAACCTTAAAAATATTGATTTTTGGCTGCAAAAGAGTGAATTG
>Ga0209367_1003254_pt1 | contig 22011 bp, 20 predicted proteins | sample WorMetLIZISLAND2_FD_187412 | JGI IMG/M metagenome (GOLD analysis project Ga0209367, IMG submission 187412) | Marine gutless worms symbiont microbial communities from Max Planck institute for Marine Microbiology, Germany - Olavius geniculatus... ... | reverse complement strand
AAATGTTCTCACGTATTTGGTCAGCTCTTAGTACGCTCCTATCCTCCAGATTGTAGAAATCTTTCGGGTCATCGGAGCAAAGCCCCACCACCACGTTAAGGTGGCTGACCTCGGTGGGGTTCTTATAGCCACATTCATTCACAACCCGCATAGCTATCTGGGACGACGATAGACAGTAAAGATCACAAGTCGTAAGTATCTGGCCCGTGGCAGTTGAAGACCGATCAAAGAGTGACGGTACGACGACAGGCATGCGGTCTACTCATCAGCGACGTTAATTAACTGAGTCCGTGCATCTCCTTTTCCCTCTCGATCCCATGCAGGTAGCCTATCTGGTCCCTGCACTTAACATAAATTTCGTCGGGCCAATAGCACCACGCACATCAAGCGCGTTCGACCTCTGTAATGACAACGTTAATCTGTCGGCTGTGCAGCAGCAGCAGCAACTAGTGTCGGAATGCCTGATTGCATGACCCTCCGTGACGTAGATATGAGCGCCATAAATTTGTCACTGCATGCCGCCACATATGTGCACCGGACGCCGCTGCACTTGACTTTTGACCGTCCACAGAAATAGACAGAAGTCTCCAGTGATATAACATAATACAGCCAGCAGCATCAGTCAATTCAAGTGTAACCGTCATCTCATTGCATGCCACCGAACTATAATAATGATACCATTAACACGGCGCGACCAGACCGGACCGCCCCGGAGGCAACTGATGCAGAAATGTATATAAAATGCCATCCTACATGCGCTCAAATGCTGCTGCAGGCCGCGTAATTACTAGAAGAGCGTGCAAATTGAAGCGGCATTGGACCACACACGTTGCACGAGCACGAACCGACACCATAAAACATCATTGAAATGATTTCGTTACTTATCGGCATTATACCAGGGCAGGGCCCCAGCTGCTCGCTGGACGCGTTAACGAAGTCGGCGCGAAATGCGAGGCAGAAAAACAGACGAAACCAGCGAGCCAATAAACAGATTAGAGTGCACTGCGCGCCGAACGTAGCAAGATAATTACATTTTTGCGACGCGAGGATTTTTATTGCCGCTTGCTATTGTCCGATCGTGCCTTGCTGACAATAACATTTGTAATAAAATCGAGCTAATTATTTATCTAAGACGACATGCATGTGGCGAATGCGGCTGACAGATGTCTGCGGAGAAACGTGCCGGCCGCTTGCGACCCGGTGCAAACTAATAAATACACGCTTATTACCAAGCCATATAGAAAAAAATATTATGCTGTCTTGAAGACAGCGTATAACTGCTATAACTAAAACAAATAAATGATAAATAATAATAATAAAATAAGAAAAATGAACTCATTTGTATCTGTTTGCGTGGCTGACACTACTCTTCTTGGCGCCCCTATGTTTCACTCGTCCGTGTTGGATGAAACTTGGTCAGATCGTTGTGCGGAGTTAACCCGTGCAGTGCGCAGGTTGTCATTGCTCAACGCCCAAGATGCGTTGCTGCTGCTACGGGTATCATTCAGCGCACCGAGGGTTCAGCATTTGTTGAGATGCTCTCCGTCTGTTTACCATTTCGGTCTCACGTCTTTTGATGCAACTTTCAGCTCTGCTTTGAGCCAGATTTCCAACATGGACATCTCAGATATCCAGTGGCTGCAAGCAGCTTGCCAATTCGACAAGATGGTCTGGGTATCAGACAGGTGCACTTGCTCGCACTTCCCGCCTTTTTGGCCTCGGCGGCAAGCACCTCGGACCTCCAGACACAGATCTTGTTGTCGGTTGGAACGTACGATAAACACCGGACTCGTCTGGTACTTAGAAAAGCTCAAACTGATCACATCAGTCCAGAGTGGTTTTAGAAAACAACGCAGCACGACTGATCAACTTGTTCGCTTGGAAATTTTTGTTCGTGAGGCATTTGTGAATAAACAGCACGCTGTTGCAATATTTTTTGATCTTGAGAAAGCCTACGATACTACTTGGAAATATGGTATTCTGAAAGACCTATTCGATGCAGGTCTTCCTGGTAGATTACCCATATTCATTGAAAACTTTCTCAAAGTCCGGCAGTTCCAAGTACGACTTGGAACACATCTGTCTACTCTGTTTGATCAGAAAATGGGTGTACCACAGGGCAGCATCCTTTTTGTTACACTGTTTGCATTAAAGATCAACTTAATTGTGAAAGCTATGCCCTAATGTTGAGCGTTCTCTATATGTTGATGATTTCCTAATATGCTACAGATCAAAGCACATACATAAAATAGAACGACAACAGCGTTGTCTCAATAAACTACAGTACTGGGCTGATACCAACGGATTTCGTTTCTCAACTTCCAAAACAGTTTGTATTTACTTCTGTCATCTACTAAAACCACATCTTGATCCACAGCTGTCTCTCAATGGTGTAGGCTATATGTAAAAAAAACGTATCCGTTTAAAACTGTGTGTAAGGACGATGTGATGATATCAGTTCTCTAAAACAGCAAAAAATTATTTGGGTAACCTTAGATGGGGCTATGCATATGGCGTCCTTATATATACAAGCTGACTTTAGTTGGTAATCACTAACATAGTCACTCTAAAGCCTTCTTCATTTGATGTTATTTGTCCTATTAGGCCTACTTGCCCAATGTTTACTGATTAGCGTAGCAGCCAAATATGTTTCTGTTATCGTTTAGCTAATGGTAACAAGGAAGCTAATATATGACCCTGTGCCGACACAATATTCAGCTATCCACACACTCATATGCTTACAAATTGTCCAACTGCACAGCACAACCCTAACCCTGACATTAGACATTTTAAAGCTGAAAGACGGTGTAACAGCTACTGTGCCATGGAGAACATTTATATCAATCTTGGATTTTTATATCTTGTTGCTTGAGTTATGAACGCGTATACATTGCACAGATGGCTGGCCGGATAATAAAGTGATGGGACATTGTTGATGTCTAATAAGAACGTGAACTTATCGATGTGCTTGCTATTTATAACTGCATGCATGAATGATCCAGCTGTCGTTTTGGCCTTACATTCGCTGTTAATGCACTTAATTTTAGCCTGAGTAGCCTATTATAGTAATAAGTGTGCAAAACATAGTTTATACACTTGTTAACGGCAACATTTAAGGACTTGCACATCGAAAACAGCAAAAATTACAAAAGGCGATATTGCCCGCATCACACTGACTGTGTGTCAATGTGCTGCTGAATAATATCATCTTTTGTAATTTTTGCTGTTTTCGATGTGCAAGTCCTTAAATTTGCCGTTAACAAGTGTAAAAACTGATGTTTTGTACATTTATAATGGATATAAGCCCCAAGCGATCGCTGGCTGTCCGCTCAGTCTGCTTGATGTCTTGCATCGTGCCTTTCTTTTTAGAGCGCTTAAGCTCAGGCTGCATTATGTCATGAGCTGTGGACGACAGTCGAAGTCAATGGAGTCCGAGCCAAAATGACTCGCAAGGCACATCATGTCACATACTAAAGTTACATGGATGTGACAACAGACCGGAACCGCTGTTGTTGTTGTTCTAGCTGAGAGGTCGTCACACCACACTGACCACACTGCAGCATGTGTCGTCATCGCATGACGCAAACATTACGTAACGACAACGACATACTGCCATGTCGCTATAACATGTAGCTTACCACAGCGGGGTACCGGACCATGCAGGCGCTGACTTATTGCTCTGGTTAGGGTCTACATGTAAAATTTTAAAAAGTGCAAAAATGCTTGATTTATTTCTACATGATACATGTTTTTGTGTTTTCATCTCATTGGCTGCATGACACTGTGTATTGTAAGTACAATTATGTTCAAACAAATATACGAATAATGAAGAAGAAAAAAAAGATAACGATAACAATGCGTCTACTTCTTAACATTTAGTTTAAAAATTACTCAGGCTGCAGTTCGCCAGTCACCATCACTCATGGATCATGTTGCTTTATATAAATTATCGCCGTCGTCGTAGACATTATGACGCTGCCGTATTTGTAGCACCAAGAACGAGCAAACTGCGTTCAGAACGCAGAATAAATGTGACATCAGCAGGCTGGCTGATCAAGACGTGCTGGCAAAATTGAAAAGAGCCTGCGAGCAGATTTTGTATAAGTTTTACCAGATTACGCCATCATTTCAGAGAATATAAAAGATCTGTACGAATACAGAACAAAACGTATGGAGATATACAGCTCACGAAAACTTCACAGCTCACGGCGTTTTGTTGTCCTTGATTAATAAAGCAAGTGGACTTCAAGACGCACATATCATTAAGGACGCGTGAAATGTACAAAACGGGCGGCAAAGTCATTGATGTCGATAGTAGGCCTAATTCTGTATAATAAGATCATGCAGCTTCGTGTGGCTGTGCGATGGTGCTGGTCATATAGGCCGGTCAACAATGCATGTCGTTCGCTGGTCGCCATGAGGTCAGAGGTCAAGAGCTGGTCGTGACACGTGATGCCAAAACTCAACATGCCTGGCTCGCTAACGTTGTATATGTTATCGGTCGGTTTCCATGGCGTTAAGAGTGCCGGGTGCTTCAAGTGGCACGTGGCGCCGACGGACGTCAGTTTAGTTTGCGCCGCGTCTCCGCGTCAAACCGGAAATGGAAACAGTTGGCCGTCGGAAAGACTTGGCGACGACCGATCGCCGTCACCAGCGTTATAAAGACAGTGTAAAGAACTTCGTTTAAAACCAGATATAAACTATCAATCAATCAATAGTTTAGGTACTTTTAAAGTAGTCTAGGTAATATAAACTACTGCTATGTCCACTAGAAATAGTTAGGTCGAATCCAGTCCAGGAAATAGTCCGAAAATTTTTTTTGGTGAATTATGAGTCGCTGACGGAAGCTATCGACTCGGCAGACATCACATCGTCCGGCAAGTCGATCTATACGTCTGTGGACTGACAGCCTGACAGCCCGGAAAGCCCGGCTGGTTGGCGACGGTTTTTTTTTGTCAAATTAATCGGAACTACGATACGAGCTCTGTGCATCATTAAATCTCAATGCTTTCATCCCACAAAACATTTCAAATAGGCATACTTCTCTGCATGATGATGAGTTTACCACGGATAACAACTTGGCTTATCCGGGTAAACAACATATGCAGAGAAAATGCTCCGTTTGCAGTGCTTATTCTTACGATTTATCTCTCTGCAGAAACTGACGTGAGATGTCGAAGTTTACGTTCATACAGATCCGTAGCCAGACTTTCATAAAGCAGGGTTCGCCTCTACTCTCTGACTTCGAAGCGGCTTTTCATTAATCCAAAGAAATACGATAATCTTTATTCACCAACACAGTGTGGTAGAAAACAAAACATAAATATGTGAAACAGTTACGAGGCTATAGCATATCACAGACACACATAACCTTAACTATAACAGTATTCTAACAGCTTAGCGTGCAGCGTTGAAGTTCAAGTTTGTTTACAAATTTCTGAAATTTACACGGAATTATCTCGCTAGGTAACTTAAATTTGAAATACATGCAGCAATCTCCTATTATATCAGTGTTACACGTGCGGAATAATTTCATCAAACAACGCGTGACGGTGAAGTAAAGGGACCGTATGTCCGCCTTGTTCAGAGGACAAACTTCTAATGAGTACAATAATACTGGCATACATTTACTGTTTAGTAGATGTAGAAAAACTTCCTCAGAGGCTAGCCTACCAATCTTGCTAAATAAGGCATTTACAGATCGAAAAAATGACCGTTTTGCATTATCCAACGAATATTTAAATTTACAGAAACGTACAATTACAATACCCAAGTATCTGATACTATCCACCCACATAATGGGTGTACCGTCACCACTCAAAATATCAGCACATTTGACATTATACCGCTGACCAATGAGCATGCAGCATGATTTTCTAACATTGATTTGCATATCGAGAAGATTCAGTTCACGTTCACATATACTGACAATGTTCTGTAGCTCGGAGACTGACGGAGATATCATTAGTATATCATCAGTATATAATATAATGAAATACCGCTGAGATAACGACAAATGACTGACAACATCATCAATATAAACAGCAAATAAACTGGGCGCCAGAACAGATCCCTGTCTGACTCCGAACTCAATCTTAATAAATCGAGAGTACGTGGAGTACTATTTGATACAGGTCCATGAATTACTAAGCCAGTTTTCGAGTACACAAAGGAGTGCGATGGGTATCTGTCGTTTCATTAGTTTGACAAACAACGCACAGTGATTAACTTTATCGTACGCCTTAGAGACGTCTAAGGCGCACAGACTTACAGTGCTGCCGCCGTTGACCAGTCGTTCAATGGCATTACGTGCTGCGTATATGGCATGGCTGCAGCCACGACCTTTTTTAAACGCAAACTGGTTGTCATGAGTTCGGAAATAGTCACCAAACTTCTTAAGGACACAATGTTCAAATGTTTTAGGAATAACTGGGCTAATTGCAATGCCCCTGAAGTCATCAGTAGTTACCGCTTTTGTTCGAGAGTCTTGGAGTTTACATACAGGGACTGTGTAGCTATAGCCAAATGCTAGCGGTATTTTCCTAAAACGCAGTATCAGAGATGCAATGGGGAGAACGTTGTAAGCCCCCCCCCAGTGCATGCGATCCGGGACAGAGCCTCGGCGGCAAACACGGTTTTATGCATTTCGAGCTCAATGACATTTTTTTTTTCTGCAACGTTTCTTGTTGCGGATAACTGGGAGGGGTGGGAGGAAGTTCGATCGAACCCATGGAACCCCACGCCTCCCTTTGACTACGGGCGTGTTCATACGAGGGTTGATCAATAAGTAATGAGAATCAATGTATTAGACTTAAATTTTTTTTACAATCATACAATTATATATCAGTAAAAAGTACATTTTTTACGAACACATATGGGTGTGTTGCGGATGTGACGTTATTGTAATTTATGACGTCACAGTGAGTTAAAGAGAAACAATTTAGAATGATAATGCAAATAGCGTAAAATTAGTCTCGCTGTTGCATGACAATTCTCCAATCTGCAGCCGAATTTAGTAATGTGGTGCTCTGAGGCATCTGATTTTATGAAAGCCCTAACAAATACGTTTATGAATTTCTCATTTGCAACTACGAATATAGGATAGCTTAGATCTGCGCTGGTCGTACATAAAACGCTTGAGCTAATAATGATGTCATGTCAAGATTTAACGTTACCAGTAAAATTTTATCAAAAAGTTAACAGTTTATGACATCTGTTGTGTTGATGAAAGGATTAGCAGCATTCTTGATTTGTTACACAAAGGCCCTCAATGTGCGGGGACCCGAGAGCGAGCCCTACGCATTTTGCCATAAATCCAGTACTGCAGTTCAGACCCCAAATCTGGGATTGCACTACAAACTGTTGGCGACTCTGGCTTCATACAATAAGATCACCATGCATACAGTAACGGCCAAACCTACAGTAACTATCATCAGTTTCGATATCTGAAATTTTATCTTTGTGTTGTTTGCTGTGCATGATTCAATGTTGTTTGCACTGACGCTGCGAATCGTTTCTCTTTAACGGTCTATGACGTCATAAATTACAATGACGTCACATTCGCAAAAAAACTTATGTGTTGATGGAAAATGTTCTTTTTACTGATATATAAATTGTGAAAAAAATTTAAGTGTAATGCATTGATTCTTATTACTTATTGATCAACCCTCGTAAATGTTGCTCTGCACGGCGGTTCGATGTACACGTAGGCCTAACTTGTGATAGTTTTGTATTCTCGCTTTGAGGTTATTTTTTTGTACAAAGCAAATGATTTTGCGCCACCCAAAGCGGTCTTTTGTCGCGCTACGTATCACGTTGGCGTGACGTCGTTGCCGTGGGGTTATTCAATTATGAACTGTCGCTAACGATGATGACGGGGAAGCGATTTCGCGTCGGCGCGCATCAGCGTCATAAACTAGACGTCGTTGTGCTCGAGACCACCCACGTTGAGTAGAGGCACGGCGGGACACTGACGCCCTGAGCACCGGCGATCGGCACAAAGCGACGTCGACGCGCGGAGGCCGACCCAACTGTCAACGCAAGAAGTATTATACTAGATAGCAATCGAACGGCGAATACCGCTATACTTTGTTCGGCCGGTTTGCGACGCGCCGACGCGAGGATAAAATGATGACCCCATCTATACGTCCGTCCGGCCGGCGGCCTCACACGGTGCTTTGCCGTCATAGTCACATATACTTTATGCTTATTATTGTCCAGCGTGACGTCTGCACAATACGCACAACCGACCGACCGCTCGTAAAAAACTGCGACGTTCCCACATTGCACAATATATAGTAATATACATGAAGAATGTTCGAAGTACAAATATATACTCATCTCCTCATAAGTGCCCATGTGAAACTGTATACACATCGGCAATTATTGTAGGCCACATCGACACATAATGCATACTTGGCACGCAAAAAAACTTTTCACTTTCTCGTATGCAGTAGTTTGCAAATCCTACAAACTGCACTGGCTGGATGTGCCTTAGAGGGTCACCTTCAAGCTCGGCCTTATGACGTACTGTTGTTTGCATGGACAAGCACCTCGGTGCCTCGCCGAGCACATCACCCCAGCCATTGAAGTCGCATCTCGACATCGATTACGTTCTGCATACCGACACCGGCTTATTGTACGCGCGCTGTCGACTCAACACGTACGGCCGTCGGGCTTTTCCAGTTGCTGGTCCGACAGTCTGGAGCTCACTGGCAGATGAACTCAGAGATCCAGCGTGTGACATTGACAGTTTCAAACAGTTCTTTAAAACAATCCTGTTCAGTCAGTACTAATGTGACAAGCGCATTAGAGGTTAATTTAACAATATGCGCTATATAAATTTACATTTTACTTACTTACTTACTTACTTACTTACATACAGCGTTTACAGCCCCATGTTTATGTTGTCACCGGAGTCCAGTATGTTCCAAAATATTTTCTTCTGACCTGAATGTTTCCATGGCACAGATCGCGGCAAGGTTCAGGCTGAGGTTAATTTGTTTGTGCCTTTCTCTTCATGTCGTTCGTACACTGCAGCGACAACGTGTTAAAGTGAGACATACAACGATGATTAATTGCTGTGCTCGTGAACGATACATCATCTGAAGCTGCAGCAGCAGCAGCGGCGTGAAGAACATTCATCACAGAAGCACGGTGCGTGGACGGAGCGGGAAGAGCACTCACTGCCAGTGGCTGAGTGACAGCTGGACACGTGACCACGTGTCACTCACTGCAAACACACGGCCAGCTGCAGACGCTGACGCACGTCATCATTCCGTTCATCATCGTCATCCGTTCATCGCCTCACCACACTCTTCATTGTATAATGCTATAGTTCCAACTTGTCGAAAGAAAATAACTTGTAGTATCTTTGTAATTTCGTTGTACGATAGGCCTAAGTCCTTTTTTATTGGTTACAGTTGTCCTTCATCTAGAACGCATGAAGAAAGCCAATTAATGCGTACTGCAGTGGCTTAGACAGAATCTCGATGTAGGGAGCACTTGGGGTGAGGTGTGGGGAGAGGTGTCCCCTCACACCGGGAAAGGTCTGTTTCTTCGCCACAAAAAAAGATTTATGATTTTTAAAAAGTGTTTTGGTGCATTTTGACACTGTTCTGAGTAATTAAGTAGGCTTCTATGGATCCAGTGCCCCCTATGGCTATGCCAACTCGAATGCTGATACAACAGCGACAAATACAAATTAAGAAGTCCGCATTCAGACTGTGGCGTTGGCGACCTCTTGGAAACAGTCCGCTAGGCCTATAGGATTAGAATAATAGGACGATGTTTAAAACTTTAGAGCTGCAGCATCCGTTATGTGAGGCCTGTGTGCGGTCGCCGATATTTCGTCGTGTGTGGCGACCGACCGGTGCGGCCAATCGTCAACAGTAATTAATCATCTAATCGATCACGACCGATCACTGTGTCTGCGAGTTTTGTGTTTACTCTGAAGGTGACCTCAACTATAGCCAGTGTTGCGCGAGAGAATCGAGAGTTTACAAACTACATTCGTCTGACTGTTTTCGTCGCTTTAGGATGTGTCATTCATGTCTTTCAAGGCTCTAGCGACACAATGCAGCACTAGAACACACAGCGTAACTGTGTAAACATTAAACATCGTGGTTTCTGTGGGAAGTGGAACAGCTGACATAATTTATAAAAATGCAGCAAAGTGAATCTTAAAAACAAAGAAGATGCATTTTGAGGTAAACAAGCAACTGTTCACAGGCAGAAGCCATGCAGCCTACAATCACACTTCAAAACTCGCATAATTACAGTCGAAATGCGTTTTGCTGAAGTCTGTCTGAAATCATATAGTTTCTAGTTTTACTAAACCGGTCGCATACCTGGTAATTTTACTGCGCTTTAAACATCTACAGACAGTGAATGATAAATGCACTACGATTTCTTAACTGATGTAGGTCCATCATATACGTAGCGTAACCTGTATCATCTATTGATAGGCCTTTACAGCTGATTAATATGACAACTTGTTGTTTTTATAATATGAGTAGATTATTATATTATTATTTCACATTTAGTAGAAAAAACACGATAATTACGACAATCATGCACTGAATGGTCCCGACTTGACTTGACTTAATGGGTGGATTAGACTTAATCGCCTGAGCCTGGAGCCGTAATGCATGGCATTAATGAATGACTTAGCTCATTAGCTTAGCAGCGACAGCGGGCATGCCACGTGCATGGATGGAACGACAGTTCGATAAATAATGTGCGACATAATATGTCAGTCGACATGAATTAACAACCACTTATCAAACATTGTACAGAACCAGTTAACGTGAGAGAAATGGCCATTACTTGAAATCATCCAAGCTCGTACCTGCGGCTGCATGTGGCTTAGGCTATCGATATAAGATGCTTTTTGTTCGAGATCGGTAGCCTAGGCTTGTGCATAGATGTGATAAACGTTTGCAACGTTTACAAAAAAAATCTTTGTAAACGCGTTTATTACTTTGTCAACGTTTATCTCAATAAAAATCACATGAGCGAAACGAAGCAAAATTATGACGGAAAGCCAAGCTATAGTGCATTGCGTTCGGTCACTGACCGAGTTCATTGGGTCACGGTGCTAGTGACGGTAAACAGGACAACTCAACTTAGTTTTCGCGTAGCCATAAGATTTAAGTGAGTGAATTCTGGGCACTTTTGTAAAACGGTTGTCACAGAACTGGAGTAAGACATTTTTTAACAATGAAAAAACTTTTATTAGAATTTGGAATTATCTAAATAATAGGTCTAATATTCAAACTTACGCTCTGTGTACGTTCACTTTTAGTTTACAAACGTTTACAATTTTTTTTAATAAACGCGTTTATTAACGTTTATTATAATTTTTTGACGTTTATCACATCTATGGGCTTGTGTGAATCAGAAATGACAGTTTTAAGCTGATAATTAAGGTCTTAATGCGCTTATGTACAAATTGATAATAAGTTTAGGTGTAATCTTTTTTGACTTCGACTTTGTAAGTGCCAAGTTCTATAACGAATAGGCCCCTAGGCTATCATTCATTGCTCTTGTCGATCTTTATTTAACTTGAGTCAATCAATGAATATTCTTTTAGCCTACCACTAGCGAAGAAATGTAGATTAAGCGGGAAAAAACGTCAATAGTAAACGAATAATAAAGATGCCACAATGCTGCAGCTGTTTTCTGTTCATTGTTCGTACAAAATGTCAGTTAGCCTATAGCCTACTTCTGCATCCGCGGTCTAACTGCATTTAACTAAATGTCACAAGTCACAATCATGGACTTTAAAAACAGTAAATACATTTATAAAGCGCACAATGTCGGCGAGAAACTCGCCGAATCTGAATACGTGTTGTGTATACATAGGTAACTGGTACCGTACGTGGCAGTAGCCCATAGGGCCTATAGAATTGTTGTCTCGACATTATCGCCTCATCCTCGCACCACGCAGCATGGGGGCTACGTCAAACCCATGCCAGGGACTTGCGGACTTTGCGGTGACGCTAAATGGTTCCTTGTTGGACGTACAACCAACAACGCGTGTCCTCTGTCTCGATCGCTCGTCGCAAACGATATTTTTACAGGTTTCTCAGCGGGAAGCTAGATATCGCTGTCGGCGACATGGCGTGAAGTCAAGCCCTGGCGCCGCGAGGGGTCTATAGGGGCGCCAGGGCCACAAGCTGGTAACACCGAAACGACGACCTCTAACGGTGTCATAACTCGACTGTGCGTCTTTCCAACCGTGACATTCGACACTTGACTAGCATGTCGCAACCTGGTCAGCGTAATTTCTCTTAACTTACCAGCATAAATGTTAAGAACATTAATTTGCAAATAAAAACATTAAAAAATAAGTGTTTTTTCACTTTTATAAAATTATTTAAACATGCATAAAACATTAAACTACAGTACATTCATTCAAGCAAAAAGCACCCGTCAGTACGAATCAAATAAAGTCGATAATAGCCTACTGCTACAAAACACTCGCTCTGTCCAGGAAATGGAGTACTGTATGTCTAACTCTAACAAGGCCACGAACCATACAAGGCAACCATTTGTCCTTGAGAAATGCATCATATTCGTAATTTTGTACGTTTATGTTTTAACAAGAACAAAAACACAACATTTGAAAAAAACACAAAAAATAACTTTTGAAAACATTAAAAATCTGTTTTTAAAAACTGTTTTTTATAAAGAACATTAAAAAACTTTTTTTTACATTTATGCTTTCCAGTAATTTGATGCATCTCTCCACAGATTTCATTAAATTGTGGAAAAGTAGAAAGTACGCCGAAAACTGTATTTTATTCATAACTGTCCATAAGTTTCGTACCACTGTATAAGAGTAAATAAAGAATCCTTTAAAATCTTGATCTGAATCGTGATCATGATGCAGGAACCTTGGGTGGGATTGTGATCCGGATTTCTGCAAAAGATGTAATTGATTGTTTCTTAAAATACGACCCGCGTCTTTAAAAATGATCCAAATTATGTTTAGAGGCCTGATATTTAAGACAGAGAAAGATAGACAAACAAACGAACGAACGAACCGGTAGGTCACGTTGTGATTACTAAAGCGATCATAGTTTTACGGACAGACAGCGGACGCAGAGACACAGATACATACAGATACGCTGTCGCACAACAAAGGTCGCTTATAGCAATACAAGACAAATGACATTGGGTGAGGTCAAGGTTTCGTAAGACTGATTGAAGACCACGTGACCAATGGACTCGGCATAGGAGCCTATGTGGTTTCCTATTTGTTCATCAATGATGACCATGCATTCATCTTGCACCGTTATATACGCGACCTCAAAGATATCGGCGTCACGAGCTTGACCTTTTCTGGTCACGTGACGTCATCGGTCACGTGATCGTTGTATCCGCCTACAACAAACCCGAAGTAGATCCGATACTCGGTTGCTGAGATATATCCATCTGAACCTCTGGACGCTGTAGCCTACCCCCGTACGTAGCCTACGCAGCCTAGAACCTAGACCTACCATGGTCACATCACATGCAATGAGAAATTGCTTGTTGCAGTCAGCAGCAATTCTGCGTCTATAATATGCAACCATGTTCACGCTAAATTAGTGAATATAAGCAGAAATCACGCATGTTGAAGGGGTACCCATATTTGACGTCTCGATACAAAGAACTGATTAAAAAACCTAGGAGGCTGATATTTAAACTGCTAAAATCTACATTCAATGCTAAAATTTTATGTGCAAGTAGACCTGGTCTATCTCCAGCCATTTCGTCGCAATTAATTTTTTGAAATGTACGTCGAAAATTAAAATCGCAAAAATTATTAAAACTTCGTATTTCAAGGGTTCAAGATCCTTCAAGGTCATTGAGGTTAATACCCCCGAAAAACTTGTCACTAATGCTTGTTATGATAGACAGCAAGTCCGTGCCAACCTGCAACCGTTTTTACGCTAAACGAGCCAATAACGGGAAATAACGACATTTTAGGGGGTTACCCTCTTTGATGCTCTCGTTCCAGGAGAATTTCTTCACCCAGTTCCACGAAATTTTGTCACAATAAACTAATCCTTGTGCAGCCCACAGTGAAGACTTCAGGATTTATCACGCACCGTTTTGACAGGACTCAAGAAAGTGACAAACAAACAAACGGACGGACAAACGCTTCGACGATAGCTAAGACGCGCGAAGCATTACATGCTGTCGCGTGCACAAAGCGGGACCACTTTCTTGTACGGCTTGTAACTTTATAAATATCCATAAAATCGAAAATAAAAATTTTGAAAATATATGCGAAAATAATACATTTTTATGCAAAATTTGTACTTGGTTATAAAAAAAAGTCAACAGGAGCGCCCCCGCACCCCTCTGAACCTGCCACTGGCGCGTGATCGTCTTTAATGATTTTTACAGGGCGTCAGCTTAGCTTGCTATGCAAATGCCGACTTAGCGATAACAAAGACGTCGGTCCTTTGTCACACTTTGCAATTCTATCAAAAACACAAGCCGGGATCATGAAATCTTTACTGTCAGCTGCGCGGAATTAGACTCTGAGCCTGGTTTCGGAATCCGTAAAGTTTTTTTTCCAGAAATTCGAAAGGGTCATTTCAATCGACGCAATTGAATAACAGTGAATAGAGGAAAATTGGCGATTTTAAAGGAATAGCTCAAGTTAGCTTACAATAGGGCTAGACCTATAAAAAAGCTGTGTTAGGTTCCTATAGGCCTATGGACATGATCTTACTTTTCAAATCGTTCGCCCAACTCGCCGCTCTACTGATGATGATCTGATCTGAAGAGCATAATGCAATGTATCGTAGCCTGTAACACTAAACAGCGACTATGGTCTTTAATTTCCACAACTACATGTACCACTGTTTTAATGGTTGCACGGCAATAGAAGAGATCTGACCTGAGAAATAGAACTGATAGCGTGCAACGAGAATAATAGCAGCACAGATTCCTGTGGCGCCGACTGGCGAACTCAGCTGTATTTGGTGCACGGAGTCGTCACGTGGCACTATCCCCTGCCACGTCTTAATCTATTGCAGAGCATTCCGCATGTAAGCCTATGTATTTGCTGACAAGACTTTGATGTGTCACGCGTGCCGGTAGTGACAAACATGCTATTATGGCTCATTAAGCACAACCCAGCGGCGTAGGTGAGTTTGAAGGTTTAGGAGGTACGGATCAGGGGCCGGGTTGATCATCCATGGGAAACCAATGTCCGCCAATTGGGTCAAAGGGAAGGGCAAGAGCCTTTGTGGGTTATGAGGGCAAAAAAAGCTAAAGATAAAAATGACAAGAAAGACAATTATAAGCCTAATGTAAAATTTGACCGTGTTTAATAATCACTGTGTCCGGAAAGAAAGTAATCCCTTAGACATCGTACAATAAAAATGTCAAATCTAAAGGAATTCAAGTAAAATTTCGTTCGATTAATTTACAACAAATTACTAAAAAGATTACCAAGTTTTGTTCAAAAATCTTATTTTTAAGTGGAGTTACGAATTGTTGAATATCGATAACAAAATATCACCGTTACCAATATGGCGTTACATAAGCTAACCCTGAGGTTAATGTACATTTTCGTAACTCCAACAAAAAACATTCGATTCTGGCAACATTCCGTAACAACAATGCACTATTTATTGGCAATCAAAATGCAAAATTTTTGAATAAATCTGCGAAAGCAAACAACAGTTACAGCAACTTTTTTTGCGGTCACCCAGAAACACTTCAGTTTCAGGTATTTTGTGTCTGACGTAATCCACAAAAACCTGAAACTGAAGTGTTTTGGAGTCATCTCACATAAACCACTGTAACTATTGTTTGCCTCAGCAGATTTAACTGAAATTTGGCACTTTGATTGCCAATTAATGGCGCATTATTGGCGCTTAATTTCGTTAAAATCGGGTGTTTTTTTGTTAAAGTTACAAAATTGTATAGTAACCGCTGGGTTTGCTTATGTAACGCCATATTGGTAACGGAGATATTTTGTTATCGATATTCAACAATTAATAACTTTGCTGTAAAATAATATTTTTGAACAAAATTTGGTGATCTTTTTAGCAATTTATTGGGAATTAATGGTTTGAAATTTTATTTAAATTTGTTTAAACATGACGTTTTTATTGTACGATGTCTAGGGGTTACTTTTTTCCGGACACAGTGTATATCACCATTTCATTTCTCTCGTAGGCAGCAGTAGGTAACTCGGCAATAGGCCTAATACATGTAGTGATACAGAATACAATTTGTCAGCAATCGATGTTTTTGTCACTGTAGGTTTCTGGGATTATCAGTCAATTAATCAATAAATCAGTCGTTTATTTATACAGGGTTGGACGTCATAAACTAGCTACTTAGTTTATTCCAGTTGTCAGTTTAATTTGGACTTCTTGTTGCTTGTCAGCGCTGCATTGTGCCTTTTTCTTTAAGTTCGGTCACGAAAGCGATCTCTGCTTGTTTGCTCTCTGTGACAGGCTGCTGCGGAAGCGCACGTGCAGCGCGACAATAGTCTACTTAGTTGCTGATGTTGCGTGCGCGCTGTCTGCATGCAAATGCGTCAACTCGGAGGGACGCACGCACGCGAATGTACAGTGGCGTCATCGACTGCAGTGTTGTTAGGCCTTTCTAGGACTAGTTGTTTACTGGAAATAGGCCTATAATTTCTGTTTGCTGCAACTTACAGTCGGCCTACAGTTCTTATTATTAGTATCGGCGTCGGTGAAGGTGGACGTAAAATAAGCCGGAATACATGCAGGCTTACAGTTGGCATTCGTTTCGTCATATCGCAGCCGGATTTTGATCAACGACAGCCTACAAGTAAACGAACGAACAAATAACCGCATTGCAGGTATCCATAAATAATGAACTTTATTGGCTCGAAAGCTGCAAACTAAAAGCGGCCGTTAAGTGCAGGCAACGTGTCTGAGGCTGTCTGCATGTACCTGCGTCTGTACGTCTCTGGGAGTTACGCAGAATTATTTATTTGGGGGCCTCAGATCAAAATTGGAGGTGTGAGTTCTAGGGGTCTGGAGGTTGTGCCCCTGGTCAGGGGGTCAGGGGAGCGAAGCCCCCTGAAGTTGAAACACTTTTGGCTTTTGCACATTCAATGGTTACTGCAAATTTGCTATGTTTTCTAAAATTTGGAAACTAAAAAACTCAGATTTTGCGGTTGTTTTTGCCAAAAAAAGTTTAATAGGTCGCAGTTTGTTAGAGTTTACTGTGAAGCAATAACAGCAATATGCAAAAATATAACATAGGTTTTACCAAATACATTTGGTTTTAAACACAACACCCCCTGGTATCTTTTTTCGTTGGGGAGTGTCAAGATTTTAATGGGGGTGTACACCTCTCCACACGGGGGGGGCTGGATAATTCTCTGGTACATCTGTCCGATGTCTCTTAGTTGATATCAGCTGTCGCTTTGCATTGCAGCTTGAGAACACGTCGCCTGCTGGCTTGTCATTTCATTGGTCGACCAACGAAGATTCTGTGTAAGTAAATTTAAAACAAATTCTATAGATCTTAAGTTAATCGGTTTTGCTTTTTTTGCTATATTTCGTGGCCCCGTTGTTTGTGGAGCGTTTTACACTAACAGCGTCCATTATGCATATAAGACATTTGGATGGTTTCCCGAACGAACTGCCCCGACATTCTTCAAACTTTGCCATGTAGCTTTGTCGCCATCAAAAGCATCGCTGTCTAAATTCATTTAAAGTGTTGTTTTAAAAATGGGGAACAAACCTCTAACTTTTTTGAAATTTTCGAGCAGTGTCGCACTTTTATGGTGTCAGTCTGATTTACCGTCAGTATCTACTTTTTAACGTAAAGAAATTCCACTGTTTCACAAATACAGCATCAGTCTCTACCGATTCGGGCGGGATAAAGGGCTGAATAATATTTAGTAATACTATAATAAAACCCGCTTTTATTAAAAATATGTTGACTACGTTTGACGACGTTCGTTTGGGATTGGGAAACAAATCCAGATTTCGGTGGTGAATAATTGCAGTATTGTAAAAGATGGGTCTAGCCTACACCAGCGAATCGAAACTGAATGAGTTGAAATAATATTGCAAATATTAGGCCCATACTGTCAGGAAATTAACTTGCTCTGTGCTTTGGTCTGAAAGATGAACTCACATGCAGATTGTTGTAGCAGCCGCACGCCATTGATCAATTGATAATGTCATCGCTAATGGTGCACATATCGGAATTATGGGCCCTATGTGACAAGTAAACCACGTTCTAGCTTATATGGCATTATCAATCATTATTTTTTGTGCATGTTCCACCGTTTGCTTTTTTGCAGTCTTCGGGCAAAGATAAGTTAGTATACATAAGCAAGGTTAATATATATAGAGGCGCATAAAAATAGAACATGCTTTTTGGCCGACTGTTAAGCTGTAAGCTTAAAGGTCTAGCCCTTTGGTACGAGTTGTCGAGTGTCGTTTGTCGTCGGCTGTTACAAAATGTATTGTGGCCAAACGGTAAGTAGTAGGGGGTCGGTGATGGTGCCGTTAAATAGAGCGATAACGACTTCCTATAGGCTGTTAATAGTAACCACGTCTTTATCTGCAGCGTTGACCGCAATTTTTAACACCATCAGCTGAGGTCCGTTGCGGCGACTCCACACGATGTCCACCTTCATCTGCACTCTGCCACATCTGTTTCCAGCTGGCCGGTGTTTCGTTGCCGATCTGCTGTATCCAGGTTTTTCGAGGACGCCCAGGAGGTCTTCTCCAGTTCATCTCCATTCTGACCGCCTTTCGTTGCAATGACCTGATATAACGTTTGGTGTGCAGATATGGGAGCATCCAGTCTAACAACGTGACCAAACAGTGCTTGGCGCCTCTTGCTGATTATATCTGCAATGTTTGGCAGACCGGTTCTGTCGGCTATGTCGATGTTCTCGACACGGTCCTGCCACTTCACACCCAGTATCTGGCGTTGGCTGACATATGGAAGGATTGTAATCTGCGTGTGTCGCCTGCTAGTAAAGTCCATGTATCAGCTCCATACAACAGGATTTGAAGAACACAAGTTTGGTATAGTCTTAGCTTGGTGTCCAGACTTAGACCCTTCTGACGCCAGCAGCGTTGCATTGAGTGCGTAACGGAGGAGGCCACTCCAATTCGCCGATGTAAATCTGGATAGCATCTGCCAGAAGACTGAATAGAGCCCAAGTACCTGAACTCTGTAACTTCTTCAATCGTGTTGTTAGCAACCGTTATATCTGCAGCAGGATCACCAGAACCCAGGTTCTGTACCTTAGTTTTCTGCCACGATAGGTGCAAACCAAGGTCCTCGGCGGTCTGATAAAATTTTGCGAGAACTGATCGTAACGTCTCTGTCTGTTCTGTTATTAGCACGACATTATCGGCGTAATCAAGGTCTGTGTACAAGTTGTTTAACGAAATGTTTCAAACTAGAAGTCGCCGTATCTCGGAAACGGCGTTACAGACATACAGACAGATAGGACTGCTATTGATCACTTATAAAACATCGCATAAGTCCTTCCGGATGAGACAAAAATCATTGACTTTGGATGACCTTAAAGGTCAGTACGCGCTATTGTGGCTAAACGGAACGTTGTATTACGGAAACAATGAGAGATAGGGCCAAAGTTGCTATTAGGCGTAATCATTAACAGGAAGTCGCATCAGCGCTTTCACATGACACGAAAATCACTGACCTTGGATGACCTTGAAGGGTTATTTCGCACTCTGCTATGCCAATTGTGCGGTATTGTGGCTGAACTGTAAGTTGTAGGAAGTCGGTGATGGTGCCGTTGGACAGACCGACGACGAGTTCCTGTCAGTAACCATGTCCTTATGTGCAGCAGTTTGGTCGCAATTTTCAACGCAAGGTTTTAACCAATTAGTCGCCTTACCTCAGACACAATCGGCCCTTCTTAGCGACAGCTGGGCTTTTTGTCTTGGATCGAATGTCAGACAGCCTTGATTATTACAGCAAGAAGCGGTAATGTTGAACACAGGTTAGGCTAAACAGGCAACCTGTGGATGATCGTCGCTATATAAGGCCATGAAAAATAAAACGTTTTGCAGCATTTCTATTACTTCTGCCAAAGAGGTTAAGTGATACCCGGCGTTTATTATTTATCTGTTGGTTTGTTAGCAGAATTACGCAGTTACAGGCGGATTTGCCCGAATTTTTATAGAGAAGTGATTTGATTTTGGTGGTGATCCGGATCAGCATCTAGATCCAAGATGCCAGATAGGGCAAACCTCCGTCAAATATAATGTTGCCCCTGGCGAACATAAAAAAATTACGTAGCGTTAGGCCTAGCGAAGGTTTGCGCTTTCCAAGTGCCCTTCTATTTTCATATGTAGGCTTATGTAACCGTATCTAATAATAGCATAAAATCGGAATACATAATTTGATAACTTGCTAGACTGAACCGTTTGATGAAGTTGCGTGGTTTTAAGATATTTAACATTATAATAAAAATACTCTTTCATGACTTTACGAAATAATCGATGGTTAGGCTTATAGTCTATAAGTCTAGCTTAAAATATGCCCTAATACTTTTTCTGATTTGTTTAAACGGGACAGCCATACATACCTAGACAACAGCCATGCTGCAGTAGTCGCTTTGACGCTTCACTAAAGTGACTGAATGGGTACTGCAGTGATAATAGGATCGTTCACCCTATTTTGAGTTACATTGGCCGAATGGCACTGACGTCACCGTTAGCTTATTATTGGCTACCGTTAAGTCACTTTCGCTGCGTGGAAGGAAACGGGATGTTAGTTAATAAAAGCTAAATGTACTGTATATCCAATAAAATAACAGCAGCGGCAAAGTAAAAGTCAATTGAACGCGTGACATTAATCGCTGAGACGAAAGTTAGGTAACGCCAACAGGACAAGAAAAAGTGCGCAGTTGGCTAGGTAGTTGGGCCTATCTATAAAATCATTCCAGTTAACCTAAGGTCGATCGCTTGCTCTTTTTTATAAAGCAACACGGAATAGGCGGTATGGCCTAATATTCCGCGTTTATCAGTGAGCTTTAAATTTAGCCCATTAATCTTCACTGCTAGCCTATAGACTGATTGAAATTTTCGTAAATCGTGGCATTATCAGAATTATGAATCGTATCGTTGCTATAATCATTTTGCATGTATTTTATTCTTTTTGAGGCAGAAACAAGGTCCAGCTCTGCGTTCAGTGTCGTTCTCTTCCGAGACAGGCGTACGACTTGACCACTAAAGTATGACGACCATTTTCTCATTGATCTGCATCGTCGTGGGCGTGACTCCATCTATCATCATCGTCAGCGGACAGCTTGCGAGCTTGAACAGCTACCGAGACGACGTCGCTGACGTCTACGCGTTGTCTAACTGTCGGTATGGACGCTGTGCCGGCCTGACGTATTCTTCGCCCGTTGGACGCGACCACAACCGCCGCTTGTATGCTGTTGACACCAGCGCGAAGTCATTCGGCGGAGACGACTACAACGACAACGATGATAAAGCCGTTGGACGCACACGACAGCTCGAGGAAGATCGTCGGATGATGACGTTCCCGTACTGTTTGACCACCAGCGTCGACGAATGCCGCTCGCTTCTTCGTCGGCTGGAACGACTTCGACTGAGAGCAAGAGAAGTCAGCAAGCGGAACGTGGTGGTGACGCGGGTGGACGGAGCAGCCCTGGTCAGACTCCTGGGCCGTCGACGTCGACGATCTACCGACACCCGCGGTGGCAACCAGAGAACATCAGGAGAAGCGACGACGAAGACTCGAGCTGTGCGATCGGGCAACGCAAATGCGGCGTTCGAAGCCAACCGGCTGCTTGATGAATATCGCGCGTGGAGGAAGGAGAACGGGTACGGACGCAACTACGCTCGCTGGGGACGTGCTTCGGCGACAGAGAACGCGGAAGACGGGGCGGCACATCATCACGGAGGCACTGACGTCAGCAGCGAGAAGACAACGAACAACAACAGCACCAACGCGGTCCATCGCAGGACGCCGCGTTCAGTCGTCGTAGAG
>Ga0209367_1003253_pt1 | contig 22011 bp, 23 predicted proteins | sample WorMetLIZISLAND2_FD_187412 | JGI IMG/M metagenome (GOLD analysis project Ga0209367, IMG submission 187412) | Marine gutless worms symbiont microbial communities from Max Planck institute for Marine Microbiology, Germany - Olavius geniculatus... ... | reverse complement strand
GGGCTGACAACACCGGGCGCTTTTCCCGTGTTGGCAAGGCAACTTGGCTCCAGGCGTATCTCCAAACCGATGAGGATGTCATCAATGCTCTGCAAATGCTGGAAGAAGCAAAAGTGACTGACGGCTTGCTGTCAACGTTGGCAGGATTCGTATGTGCAGCCTACGCACGCAAGGGCATCACCATCAAGACGATCCCAGAACTGCGTTGGCACCTGTTTACCAAACAAGTGGCGGAGAGTGACAAGCTACCCCCAACAATCGGGGCTTTGAAGCAACACATCCTGAGAGCCCACATCCAGGCAAGGGTGTGGGGACAGGCAGCCATCGCACACCAGGATGCACAGTTGAATCCCCTGGAGAATGGGTACTTCAAAGACGCAGATGGCCGGCTGAAACCTACTACCACAGATGTTCTCCCAGCTCCAAAAGCCATCGTGGAGATGGTCAGATGCCAGTGCAAAGCAGACTGTTCTTCTGCGAGATGTTCCTGCAGAACGAAGAACTTGACCTGCACAGATCTCTGTCAGTGTGGCAGCCAGTGTTAGAATGATGTGGACTCCCAGAACAATGGACATTTGAGTGATGATGAGAATGAGGATGATGACGATGAGGACATTGTGTAAAAGCTATCCAGACTGAGAGACCACATGCTCACTACATGTGGCGTACAAACATATTATACAGCAAATTGTTATTTGGATCAGAGGTAGTCACTTTATTTTGGTTTCGTTGGATTTCTTGGCTCTAAAAATGTAGATTTAGGTGTTGAGTTAAAATCTCTATCTTATTTAGAAGCAGACATATGGACAAATTTGCATTTTCCGGCAGCCATTTTGAAAAATCCAAGATGGCCGCCATGTGAATATTTGTGCAAATGGAAACATTGGTTTTCTGATTGCTTATGCCATCTAGTTTTCAAAAATGTATAGTTTACCTAATCCCCAAACAAATCCGACGAAATTGAAAATTCAAACATAACAGACCTAACTACAGGCCCATTGCTTAGATTACTCTTAAGCCTCTTAATGGCAGCTTCAACATTGTTCGCAGTAAATGAAATATCACTCAGAAAACACGCGAAATCAACACGATGATACACAGTGGGCATACAACCATTATCGTCGGTGCAAACCGAAACAAAGTAGTGGTTAAGTAAGTTGGCTTTAGCGGCATTGTCATATACAAGTTTCCCATGGTCATCGTAAAGAGGACTAATACCGGATTTGCTAGTTAATCTCCGGTTTACATAGCGATAAAATGCTCCTAAATTATCTGCATTTACAACTTTAAGTTTTTGCGCTATTTTAGAGGCACGTAGCAGGTGCCTAACCTTGTAGCAACTTTTACGGTAACGAGTTCTAAAAAATGACTTCCAGGTTGTGTTTTACCATTTTTCCAAAGACGGCGTTTTTTACGTAGCTTTTTGCAAATAGCCCGTGGATATTTACGCTTAGCAGTTTTTTGTGGGATCTGGCACCCAGGCAACGCTGGGGTACGGTAGCATCAATAGTCTGTTTTAAAATATCGCAGAAGACTGGCCACATACATTCAGCAGACGGATAATTAGAAACAATGCTCAGCCAGTTGATACCCTGGAGAATATCAATCATATCGTCAAGATTCGCATCGTACCAACAATAATGGTATCTATCAGACTCTGGATTACAATCAATGCATTCTTGTTCAAAAAGTACAAAAAAACGAAACTGCATGGTGATCGCTACTAGAAAAAGAAGATAGGTATGATATATTTAAAATAGCCTGCACATTATCAACCAATACTATATCGAGAATATGTGAACCACGAGTGGGACGTTCCACAATCTGTGCAAAACCGTATTTAATAGCAAACTCGAAGAAAGGTTTATGCACCTGGTTATCAACACAGGACAAATAAAATCAATCAACTTTAAGCAAATTAAGATCGCCAACTATAATATTGCTAAAGACAGTACTGCAATATACTTTCAAACACTCAATCAATAAACACATGTGACTACGTGCATGGTTAGAAAAAGACGGAGCTATGTAGACGAGAAAGTAACGAATTGAAGAGCACGAGTTAGGAGCTATTAGATTAAAGCACAACAGTTCTAGATTGGAGTATTTTTCACTTAAATTAACTGGTTTAACTTGCAACGAGCTACTAACAAAAGCGCAGACCCCTCCTCCACTAGTAACAGAACGATCGTGGCGTAAAACTGTAAACTTTCTTTCAGGGTCCAGAAGGCCATTGGTAATATTCTCATGCAACCAGCACTCAGTAATTAACAAAATGTCAAACTTGCTTGAATAAAAAAGGTAATGAAGCTTGACAAGTTTATTGCATAGGCTACGAGCATTGAAAATGACACATGCAACATTGCTAGCTGTTTCAGGCTTGATGTTGGGGAAAGGGCAAAATACTACGATCAGAGGAATTATCAGCACTATTGTTATTACGAATACTAGTACAATTAACAGTACGAGCAGTACATGTAATATCGTCGACAACAAAAGTTGTTGTGTTCACAGTAAAGCCATCAAGTTGCTGATCGAGGTCAGATCCATTGGTTGAGCAACTGGTAAAGCAGTAAAGACTGTCACGAGCAGGAATAACAACACGGGCAGAATTTGCAGCCTTGTCAGACTGACCATTTAAATTAGTGCCCTTAACATCTGATCGAAGACGTGCCCTGTTTTCACGCCGCTTTACACGTAGCTGATATGCAGGCTTAGCCTGCATTATTAATGACCGTCGCAGACGCACTGACTTCTGCTGCGCAGTATGCTTTTTTTGTTGGAGCAAGTTTACCGCAAGTCTCCGCCTTTCTATCACAAGCTTACCACAATTTTCTTTTTTCTATTACAAATTCGCCGCAAATATGCCTCTTTTTGCCGTAAATTTACCGCAAGTCTTCCCTTTCTACTGCAAAGTTTGGCTTTTTCTGCTGCAAGTTTACCGCAGCCCTCCCCTTTTACCACAAATCTGTGGTAAATATGCTCCTTTCTGTCGTAAATTTGACACAAGTCTGTCCCTTTTTACCACAAGTTTACCTAAAGTTTTCTTTTTTTACCATAAATCTACCGCAAATATGTCCATTTTAATCGCAAAGTTTGTCCCTTTTTGTCGAAAGTTTATCGCATGTTTTTTTCAACCGCAAGTTTACCACAATTTTCTTTTTGGCGTAAATTTGCCGCAATTATGTCTTTTTCTATTGTGCTGTCTGCCCCTGTCCGTTGTAAATTTACCGCAAGTTTTACCCTTTTGCGACAAAGTCTGTCCGTTTCTGCCGCAAGTTTACCGAAATTTTATTCCTTTCTACCACACATTTGCCCCAAATATGCCTTTTTCTACCGCAAAGTCTGTCTTTTTTACCACACGTTTACAGCAAGTTTACTTCTTTTTGTCGCAAATCTGCCCCAAGTCTGCCACAAGTCTGCCGCAAGTCTACCCCTTTTTACCGTAAAATCTGCCGCAAACTTGCCACACAAACCCGTCAAGACACATTTTGCAGTGTAAATATTTTTACGTGAAGCGTAGAAACGCATGCGTTTAGCTCACGTTTAACATTAAGCCTGTAAGCGTTTTGTCTTTTTGACCGCAAATAGTGCGGGCTGTTACTCGCGCCCATCGGCAGCCGTGTGAATTTAAACTGCCCCCTACGAGTAATGAAAGCAGTTTTATTACCTCCGCCATAGAGGTAATGTTTTTGCCCCAGTTTGTTTGTTTGTTTCTTAGTTAGCAACATAACGCAAAAAGTTCTGGACGGATTTTTCTGAAATTTTTGGTGAAGGTCGGGAATGGCAACAGCTACCACTGCTTCAATTTTGGGGGAATCCGTAAAAAATCTTGGATTCTGGATAACTTTGAAATTTCCCATTGGCTTTAATGGGGCATACGGGTATTGCTTTCAATGCGGCACTGCATCCAGTCACGGATTTTTAGGTCAAGAAGAACTAGGTCACTGTGGGAAATGCAACTATAGTTTGAAACGCGTAGGTGAAATCTACATTATAATATGACAAGCACTTGGCAAAGGTGTGCGGGCTATGAGTGCTTTCTAGTTTCTGTCTTCTTCCGTCGCAAGGGGACACTGGAAAAATGAATGGCTTTGATCTATAGATGAGAAATAGACGGCGCCTCTAAGCGCATCGACACAGTCAGAAATACGAAACAGTGGGAACTTGTTTTCACCGTGACCTCATTCAATTTGCGAAAATCGACAGTTACACGTGGTACCGCAGAATCTTTTTTTCACGAATACGATATTCGCCGCGCACGGCGAACTACATGGTGCACAGATACCCGCATCGACCAAGCGGTTGATCAAATCGTCGATAACATCCAAATAAATTTTGTGGTGCCGTCGAAGGGGCTCCGAAATTATATCGATGTGATGTAAAGCCAAAGTGGTCACCCCCAAATAGTATTCGTGTTTTGAAAAAACGTCTGCATTCTGAATTATTAACTCGGCCATTTTCCGCTTCTCTTCCCCGCCTATATCGGCCGGAAAATTATCAAAAAGCAATTTGACATGGACAAAATCGGCATCAAACATAGCGTATAGATCCCCTTCTGACTTACTGCTCAGATCGTCACACAATCGGGTTTGCGTGTCAACACTGCCTTTTAGCTGGCAGTCTACTGCAGCACAGCGTGGCTGGCTGCACAGCTGGTCGCTGGGCACCGGCATGTCTCCCCGCGCCGGGGTGGGGTGGGCGAATGGCCCAGCGCTCGCAGCACCAGCCGCCGCTGCCACTCCTTTCCCTGCATCGTCTAACGCCGTGCGCCCCGCGCCACCGAAACTAGAGTCACGCATGCCCGTTTTACACGTCGTGTCCACACTCTGCTGATCTTTGGCCATGAATGAAACATTTTGTGCTGGCTTTTTAGCCTGTGTACCTTTATTCAAACATTCACCAGGCACTGCCGAACCTATGCACAAATCGCTACGTAAAAATTGCTCCCGACCTGACACATTAATAACAGGTACAACTGCAAATTTATCGCAATCTGGCATCAGTGTCCTGGCTACCAACAACCCAGGACGAAACACTGTGGCTTCATTAACCCAGTCAGCGGCCACAACATAACGATCAGGCATTGGCAATTTAACAGGCACGTTAACACTGCAATCAGCCGGCAAAGCTACTGGAGAGCGTACGTAAATACGCCAAATTTTGGCCTTGCTGGGTCGATGTCTCAGCACGCATTTACGGCCATTTACAACAAGCGCGCATTCGTCAAACAACCAGTGACAGCCATAACGTTTAAGGAAATTGTACCCTAAAATGACTTCGTCGATACCATCGGTTACCAGAAAATCGCCAGATAGTTTTTAGCCATTCAAAGTGAATTTCAGGGTAGCCACACGCAAAATGGCAATTTTTGTACCGTTGGCCGCGTAGACGGTTTTCTCTGCAGGCCTCAGTCTCAGCCTACGTGCGTATTTTCCAGGAAGAATGCACCTATCACAGCCCTGTCAAGCAAACACATAACCGGACGGCTTTTAGAGCCGACCTTCAAAGTTATGTCTAAATATGTTTCAGAAGCACACACGTTTGAATCGTTTTGAACGACTTCAGACACATTTGTCTTGACTTGTGTCTCCGTTGTGGGCTTTATTTTGCAATTTGGGCACTTTCTCGCCCAATGCCCGTTATTGCGGCACAGCCGGCACGTGTCGGGAGGAATCCTATCAGTACTGCCCGCGGTAGCGTGCATGTAACCACCACGGCGGCCACGACCTCGGCCACGCCCAGACGGAAAGAACGATAACGCACTTGGGTTTTGCCCCACTGGGGGTCTTCCTGACAGCCCAAACTGGTCTGTCGACGACTGGGGCGGGAATTGAGACTGCATGGGCGGTGGAAAATTTGGCCACCCTGTGTTTCGTGGGGCACACCAATCAAACTCAGCCCCTAATGCTGGTTCTCCAAAAATGTGCGTCAGCACTGGCTTGCTGTATTTCATGTCGCATACTCACCTGCTCCATTTCCATCTGTTTAATTTTTTGCTTTATCAAGTTGTTGCCCCCTGCACCTCGGCCGTGGGAGCAAAGCTGACAGCTTTTTCGGCTTTAACTGAACGCACCTTTTTACGCTATTCCGGGGCACTTACCTTTGCTCTCTCTGAGAGTAAGCTTTCGTATGCTTCCAACCTACACAGGTGGTTCAAAAACTCGTCCAAATTGGCCGGCTGCAACTCAAGGATTTTAATTTGCAACTGGGGGTTATCCAGGTTATTGAGAAAGCAGTCTCGACCCACGATCTTGGCCATCTTGCCAGTTTTACCCAAAAATCCTAAAGCCAACAGCCGCCTAATGTCGATGCATAATGACTGCGCGCTTTCGCCCTTTTTACGCTCGATAACGTTCTTGTTAGGACAAATCGCCAAAACGGTTGCGACGCAAATCTATTATTTGCTTTTCTGTAGCATTTTCCTCAATTTACCACAGTAATTGCGCAGCTGGCTCCTCCAAAGCGGCTTGCAAATGACAGATTTTCTCGCGATCTGTCCAGTTATAGTACTCTGAACAGTTTTGTAGTTTCGCCAAAAAGCTTTCCAAGCTCAATTTGCCGTCAAAAGTAGGCAATTTGATCGTCGGATGGGCTTTGCGGTTTTCCTCAGATGTTGAAGGCACGGCCGGCGGCGTTGCCACCACTGGAGCAGCCTCAGGGTCCCCCACGGGATGTTCTAGTTGCCGGGGCCGCCTAAGGGTAACAAATTCGGCCGCCAAACCATTTGACCCCCAGTGTGAGGATTAGAAACAAAATCATCACCCACGGTAGGTCCAAGCGACGCTGATCCATCAACATTAACAAAAATGGGCCGTCCAGTAAGCTTTGGCAGTGTGAAATTAGTATCCGCCATAGGCCTTTGCGATAGGCTTACACTTGACAAATGATCGCTTACAGGCAAGCTATGCCTACCCATACCTGACCGAACCGATTTCTTGGAAGCGGAAAGAGCATCGATTTGCTGCTCTACTTTCTGGCGCTGCAGATCGTCCGGTAAGCCAGCGAATCGCTCCGGGGGCGAAAAATCAGTCGCCGACGGCATATGGTCGCCAGCGACAGATAAACATGGCGGCGAGATAGTACCAGACACGCCACTGACATATCGGCGTGACATTATTCGTACACTCCTGGCCACTCCTGGCCACTCCTAGCAGACGCTCGCCACTTGTTGCTGCTGATCGTATGCGCTGTTAACGCGATACTTTTATTTAAATTTATTCATATTGCCAAGAGAACAAAAACGCTGAATCTGACTTATTATTATCAAAACTTTTCAAACACGCTAACTTTTTTCCAAAGCTCGCCATTCAACAACCCTGCACGGGTGGGGTCACGTGACGTTGCTCGGCCAATGGCTGCAACGTATCACTGCCACGTGGCTAAGGCAAGCCGTAGCCTCTAAGCCCTATTTCCACTAAAACAATCGTGATCTATAGAAAATTCCTAACACATAACGACAGTTCCGTGCAGCCGACGGTGAAAATTTAATAATCCTAGCTTACACCGTTTTTGACTGATCCACCCGTGTGACGGACGGACAAACGGACAGACGGACGGACAGAATAGCGATGGCTAAGACGCGCTGAAAGCAGTAGCTGCTTTCGCGCGTAAATAACATGGAGTTAACAAATGCAGCACAAACTGACATTACTAAAAAAAGGCTAATAAGTCTGTCAAATGTTTAACAAACAATAAGGCAGCGTGGCTTAATATAATATTAGCTAAATTATTAAAGCATTGACGTGGAATTTTGGTAAAAGTAATGTCACGGCTGTTTAATGTATATGTAAAAATATATGTAAAATATATGTAAAAAAACTTACCAGTTTATAACTGTGTGTAAGGACAATGTGATGATATCAGTTGTTTAAAACCGCAGAAATCATTCGGGTAACGTTAGATGGAGCTATGCATATGGCGTCCTTACAAGCTGACTTGTGTTGATAATCATTAACATAGTCTAAAGCCTTCTTTATTTGATGTTATTTGTCGTATTAGGCCTACTTGCCCAATGTTCACTGATTAGCGTAGCAGCCGAAAATGTTTCTGTTAGCCTATGGCTTAGCTAATGGTAGGCCTAACAAGAAAGCGAAAATATGAAGCTGTGCCGACACAATATTCAGCTAACCGCACACTTACAGGCATATGTATACAAACTGTCCAACTGCACAGCACAACCCTAACTTTGACATTAGACACTTTAGAGCTGAAAGATGCTGTAGCATCTACTGTGCCATAGAAAACATTTACATAAATCTTAGATTTTTATGCCTTATTGCTTGACTTATGAACGCGTGTAGAATGCACAGATGGATGACCGGATGATATAATGATGGGTCATTGTTGATGTTTAATAAAAACGTGAACTTATATGTGTGCTTGCCATTTATAACTGCATGCATAAATGATCCGGCTGCCGTCTTGGCCCTACATTCGTTGTTAATGCACTCAAGTATAGCCTGAGTAGTCTATTATGGCAATAACCATCCCATGCATCAAGCCTATAGTATTTTGGTCCAAAGTGAAAACAGCTATATGAGATCACCATATCGTCATTACGCAGACTTGTACATTAGTTAAGCTTATATTATACTTTTAGGCCTACTTGTTCTTTTACCCTGCACATCTTGGGCAGTTCAGGCAAATCGGTAACCATTGGGCAAGTAGGCCTAATACGACAAATAACATCAAATGAAAAAGGCTTTAGACTATGTTAGTGATTACCAACTAAAGTCAGCTTGAAAGGACGCTATATGCATTGCCCCATCTAAAATTACCCACATAATTTCTGCTGTTTTAGAAGACTGTTATAATCACATTGTCCTTACACACAGTCATAAGCTGGTAAGTTCTTACATATATATTTGCTGCTTTATTGCCAAAAGTCGGGGAGTGAGCCCGGCGCATGTAAAAACGCTATTGCAAAATCCGTATCTTTACCTTTTACCTTTTTAAGGCAAAGCAGTATAACTCCGGTCGGGTACACAACGTTGGATGTGTCTACTACTGCTGCTGCTCCTACTAAGCTGCTGCTCATTATACCTGGAAATCAGGGTTGGCCGTAGTAGACTTAGACTGACGTCAACTAATTGCCAAACTCTTAACCAGCATTTTCGTCAGATGCAAGGATCTCGGTGATATTTGTTGTGCAAGCCGAGTTATAGCCCATTTTGTCTTAAATTTTGTTGTTATGGCAACAAAGGTCGGTCAGAGTAAAATGTAGTCAGCAGCATTTGATTTCCCATTTTCGAAAACTCCCCTACAGATGCAGATGTTGTATAAGCGCTGATGTAAAACGGCAAAAATCAAAAAGTATAAGCACGAACTAATGTATTATTTTAGACATTCAATCTGTTTTAGTAGCCAGATATAAATATCTAAGCTAATGCATAATGTTTGTGCTTATACTTTTTGATTTTTGCCGTTTTACATCAGCGCTTATACAACATTAAATGAATTGCTTGCAGTTTTTTATGTATAATATTTGCGGTTTTATTAAAGTTTGAAAGATCACTGAACAGTTACTTTATACACAACAACAACAACTACTTCTACTGCCTCCACCATCATGGATTTTGTTACGTAACATAATGGCAAGCCTGTATGTGGGACCGAAAATTTTGTCTACATGCTAAATTTCATGCAGATGGGTGAAAAAGCAGTTATAAATGATAAACGACATTTAACACTAGAACAGCCGAGCAATTGATATACCTGCAACAGCCGCTCGCGTCAATTGACGCATCACTGCTGGACACGGCAAGTCTGCGACTTACTGCTCAGACGACGATGTCGACGATGTTGCCAGAGAGTCTGATGCAGCAAGCACCACTAGCAGTGTACAGCAGACTCCAGCAACCACAGCTGCTGATAAACAGACAGTCGCCAGAGACGGAACGAAGTAGACGATTGTGACGCAGACAGCATTCACTAGTCGCTTTCAGTCTCAGAATGTTTTCACCGCGAAACCAGAACCAACAGCATATGCTCGCACTGTCACTTCTCCAGTGAATGCGTTCAGACTGCTGATTAATGAAGAAATGCTGCGCCATATCAAACGATGCACTGTAGAATACGCTCAGACAAAGGAGTCGACATGGGAAATGGCTGGTGCTGAACTGGATACTTTCTTGAGACTATTGTATCTACGTGGAGTCATGAACGCCAAAAACTTCCCTTTTGATTTACTCTGGTCAGACGAGTATGGCTGTCAGGCCTTCCGCCAGGCAATGCCTCAAAATCACTTCAGACAAATCAAGTCATTCATCAGATTCGACTGCCAAAATACTCGCAGCGAGAGAATAAAGGAAGACAAGTTTTGCATGATGTCATGGGTACTGTCACGTTTTGTGGAAAACTGTCAAAAAACCTTTATTCCAGATGTATCATTGACTGTTGATGAACAGCTGTTTCCGACCAAAGCTCGTTGTAGATTTACACAGTTCATGCCCAATAAGCCAGACAAGTTCGAAATAAAGTTCTAAATTCTTGCTGAACTGAATTCAAACTACTGTTTAAACTTGAAGCCGTATCTTGGAAAAGATGAAAAAAGAGTTAGTTCTCTTGGGACACATGTAGTTATGACATTGATAGAGCCGTACTTTGGACGTGGTTACAATATCATGATGGATAATTTCTTTACAAGCGCTGAACTTGCTCAGAAACTCCTTGACAGACGCACATCACTTGTCGGCACTTTGCGACTAAACAGAAAAGAAATACTAGTCTCTTCCGAGATGGCTACACACGACTCAATATTCTACAGCTGTGATTCACTGAACCTCGTCAAGTACCAAGCCAAGCCAACAAAAACTGTTGTAGTCTTGTCAACACTGCACAAAGGTGCTGCATGTCAAACGAATTGGAAAAAAGCCAGAATCAGTCCTTTATTACAACGAAAACAAGTGCGGAGTGGACATGCCGGATTCCATGTGTCAACAGATGTCTACAAAGGCAGGTTGTTGACGATGGCCGCTTGCTGTCTTCTAGAACATACTGGACATTAGCTGACATCAATGCGTGGATCCTGTTCCGAAAGACGACAAATGCACAGATATCACGGCGACAGTTCTTGCGTCAGTTGTCTGCAGAACAGAGAAAAACATCAACATCATCAGGAAGCACACCAGCTCCAGCATCAACCTTATCGTCTTCAGCCACGACTCAACTTGGTAAAAGAGTCAACTGTCTAGTGAAGGCGGTGTGCAAACGCAATAGAACGTCTACACTGTGTGGCAGCGGCAAGAGACCAGTCTGTGGCCAGTGTATGATAAACATCTGTAAGCAATGCAACGCCTAGAGTACGTGCTACAATGGCGACATACTGTATTGCGTCAATTGACGCTTGCAGCTGTTCTAGGTATACACACACCTACCGGCCTCATGGCGTGACCAAATTGTTTTTTCACTCATTTTTCATAAGAGGGCACTAAAGTAGAAAAAAGTCAAATTTTCTAGAAATTTTGTTGCGGCGGATATTTTGCTGAGCAATAATAACATTTAGCATTTGCGGCAATTGACGCTCTCGGCTGTTCTAGTGTTAAAATGGTGACCACCGCCATCTTCTATTTACATGGCAACGGGGGTCGGTCGGGGAAAAATGCGATTGGCAGCATTCGATGGCCCATCCCCAAAAACCGCCATGTAAAGGCACAAATCGCGCAGATATCTCTTACACAGACCGAATTATAGCCAATTTTGTCCCAAATTTCGTTGCCATGGCAACGGGGGTCGGTCGGGAAAAAAAAACAATTGTCAGCATTTAATGGCCCATCTCCGATAATCCCCGTATAGACGCAAAAATCTCGCAGATGTCTCTTGCACAAGCCGAGTTATAGCCCATTTTTTTCCAAATTTCGTTGCCATGGCAACCAGGGAAAGTCCAGGGTAAAATTATATGACACCATTAGATTCGCCATCCACGAAAACCATACACTAAAACCGAAAATTACGACTTTATCTTATACACAGCCAAAGTTATAACCGTTTTAAGAAATGTTTAATTTTCCTCATGGGCTCCATTGTAATTTTTTTGGAATTTTTTGAATAAATACGTTAAATATTAATTTCCAATTTTTAACCCCCAAAAGCGATTACGTTACGCGAAAACACGCGTTTTGAGCCATAAACGGTCGTGATCGGTCTTCTGGTGTGACCTGTAGGCGTGGGCAAGAATACAAAAAAGATAGAACACAAAAAGTAACGGAAAATGCCCTCCCTCCGCAGACCTTTTTTCCGTCGTCCCCCATCAACCAAATTCTGCATGTCGGGTCGCATCTTGGATGTCTTTCTTGGTTGCAAGTGTCATTAAGATCGGTTGAAAAATGTGGGAGCTGTGGGGGTCGAATTTCGGCCTTCCCATTGACTTGGCACATCGCTTATACAACAGCTTCTTGCTACCGCACAAGCTGTGAGAAGGATAAAAAACGGATTATTAGTTATGGAGGCAAAGGTCCGAGATCAGCTGAACGTAATTATATGGCTACGGAAAAAGAATTATCGGCTTGTGTTGTCGGCATGCAATATTATCACGAATATTTACAACCAAAACCATTTCTAATTCGGACTGATAATTTGGCTTTGAAATACTTAAATTTGATAAAAAAAACGTTTAGGGTAGCCTGGGACGTTGGAATTTGTTGCTGTTTACCTATAAGTATCGTGTCGAGCGTATTAAAGGCAAAAAAACGTTGTGACGGACAGAATAAGCAGGATTGAATTACCAACAGATGACTCGAGAGCTGTTGGAGATATTGATTTCATGCTTAAAGATATCAATGTGATTTCCGACACATTACAAAAACTTCGATGACTTCGACTTATCGGACAGATCGGACCACATATGGCAAATATCTTTAGATGATCTCATGCCAGATGGTTCCGACGACGATGTTACTGACATCAACGCAGACGACAATACAGATGACACATTGAGTCCGTGTAACGTGGCTAAACTTCAAGCTTCTTGTCCGGATTGCAAAGTTGTCATTGACTATTTCCAGTACGATAGTCTCCCCCGTGACGACGCTGGTGCTAAAAAATGGTGTATCATCTGAGAGGTACATCTTTTAAGATGCAATTTTCTACCATCTCGATTTACCGCGACAACGTAAGAATTTCGCTGCTAAAACTGTCAATAGTCAGTTGGTGGTACCTCGAGGTTTGGGAGAATTACTATTACGGGCTTATCACGCTGGTAGCTGTCATGTTGAAAGTGAGACAGTTTACAACACTATACGACAAAAGTATTACTGGCCGAACTTGTACACTGACGCGTATAATTGTGCGGAAACATGCACTGTCTGTCAATTGGAAAAAAGCGGCTTAATAAGTAAAACACCATTGAAAAGCGTAGGCCGAGAAAATGCTTGCGCCTCGATTTGGCGGTAAACATGAGCCGAGAGGCCGTGTTGATTTTGCTGGTTAGGCCAATCGTTGTTTAGAGATAGCAGCGTCTATTCGCTGAGATTATGTGCCGTGTGTCGGCCTAAGAAAATCCAGATAACCGTAGAACGTGTTCCGGGTCTGGTCGGGATAGCAGCCAGTTGTCATGAAGCTTCCCGTGCTTTATAAACGTCGATCTGCGATTGAATCAACCGCTGTGTGCGGTAGGCGGAGTTCGTGTGTTGTATAGAGTTATTTTGTTAATATGGTGTTGCTAGCTATTGTCTTGCTGTAATTGTCTAATTAACGAACTATATTTTGCTTATGGCATACTGATTTGCTGACTGTGAGATGTATTTTTACGCTGTATACGTTTTGCAGCCTTTAGATATGAATGTATAGATGTATAATGTGTGTTAATAAAATGTTTCGCTGCTTGTTTATTTTGCGTTATATTAATTTGTCTGATCGTTTGGTGTTGTTGTAACGGTAATCACGGTCTTTAGCATCGCTATTAGTAATTGTTTCGTTCGATTTGCCAGGTTATTCCGTTAGAGTCGAAAGAACTTCGTTGTAACCGAAGACTCGGTTGGAGTCAGAGGATTTCGTGAGAGTCGGTAGAGTTCCGTTGGAGTCGGGTACGCCGTCATCGGACCGGGGCTGAGACGTCGTCAGTCGCCAGCTTGACCGCGTCACTGTGGACTGACATTCGTGCAGCAGGTTGCCGCCCGTCGACCGGGGCCGCGCCTACCGTCGCTGTTACGTGTCCTGCTGCTGTAACTGTCCGCCGTCGTTTCGCTCCTGCTAAAGAGACTCACAGTCTGCCGAACTTGATTGCCATATTCGTGAGTTGTATCACTGCCCGCTAGTTATTTTGTGTCTGCTTAGTTTTGGTGTAAAACTAGCCGTTAGACGAATTTAGCGGCAATTTTTGTGACAGAGCTGTCATTGTTTTGTATGCTGCGTTGCAAACGTTGTAGTTGAGTAAGTTTTAGACTAATTTTGACAAAATTTGTCGTTGCTAATTTTGTGGGTTTTGACCGTTTAAGCGTAGTAAATCTTTTCTGTCGAACAATTAAACTGTGTTGTTTAGCTTAGAGTTGTCGTAGAATCCCGTGTTGATCGTAGTATTAAGCGTTATATTTTCTTTTTGGCGTCCCCTCTATTATTTCATGATAAACTTTTAACCTCGTTTGATCTATTATTTCGTGTAAAACGATAAACTCAATAATCGAACTTTTTGCTTTGCATTATTATTATATTTTGTCGTTATAACACTGTACTTTGCTGCGTCTATTTTTTTTCTGTCTGTCGTGTTTTTACCTATGATAAAAGCTGTGAGCTTTATTTGCTGTGTACGCGTTATTATCTTTAGGCAGATATAAGCCTAATAGGTGAAATTGGAGCCAACTAAAAAACTTGCAAATGTCACAAAGAGAACAACAGTATTGTAAGATAGGGCCTAGATTGATATTGATCACTAACAGAAAGTCGCAGATTGGCTTTCAAATAGCAGACAAATTATTGACACTGGATAACCTATGGTATGCCAATTGTGGCTAAACGGTAAGTCATAGGGGTCAGCGATGGTATCATTATATAGGGCAACGGCAACTTCCTATAGGCTTTCAGTAGTAAACGTGTTTGGCCGCAATTTTCTATAAAAAGTTTCAAGGTGTAAGATAAAGCCAAGGTTACTATTAATCATTGATAAAAAGTGGCTTAAGCTCTTTCAGATAAAATAAAACTCATAGACCTTAAATGACCTTGAAGTTCAGTACTGCAACGGCAATTGTATAGGCTGTAGTGCGTCTTCCCTAGCGACAGCTGGCCTTTCCTGTTTAGTATGATTAAAACCATCCGGTGTCATTCTAAGTGGCACATTTGCAGTCACTGACCCGGAAAATGTGGGTTTAGACATGAAAATTGTGATCCTACGTGACCTGAAAACCAACATATATTTAATAATACGTTTTTGCGTAAACTTAAAATTTAAGATGGCTGTCATGCCATTTTTTGCAAAAGTGGCTCATATCGAAAATGAACAGCTCACGGGATAAATAACACCAAAAAAAATTAATGCTTTTGTGCAGAACATCCACATTTATCCCAAATCTGGTTCTAAGCGCCTCACTACTTATGTACAAGTGACTGACACTAAATTAAATCAAGATATCTAACCAATGTGAGCTTACTGATTCGTACTGGCAATATAATCATTATATTGATATAAATGTACAAAACATCAGTTTATACACTTGTTAACGGCGACATGCAATGAGTCACACATCGAAAACTGCAAAAATCATAAAAGGTGATATCACTTACCATCACATCGCCTAACTGTTAATGTGCTGTTGAATAATATCACCTTTTTATAATTTTTGCTGTTTTCGATGTGTCACTCATTGCATGTCGTCGTTAAAAAATGTATAAACTGATGTTTTGTACATTTATATTTGCTGTTTTATTACAATGGCAAAGTTTTATGTTGATGGTCAATTATAAACCATCTGCTTTACATGGCCATGAAGACACTGAACCTTAAATATTTTAGGGGTCACGATTTTGATCTTTAGAGGTCACATGACGTCATCGGAACGTAATCATCAAACTCGTTAAGAGCACTTTTTTATTGGTGGTCAATGAGGATCATAAATCTATCTTGCACAGATACGGAGATACGGGGCTTCAAAGATTTTGGGGTTACGAGTTTGACCTTTTGGGGTTACGTGACGTCATCGGTCACGTAACCATTGGACTCGGCACATGTGATTTCCTATTGGTGGTCCATTGGAACCAAGCGTCTATCTCGCAACGTTACGAAGATATTGGGCCCCAAAAATAATTGGGTCACGAGCTTGACCTTTTGAGGTCACGTGACGTCATTGGTCACGTGATCATTCGACTCGGCATATGTGGTTTTCTATTGGTGGTCCATTGGCACCATGCGTCTATCTTGTACCGTTACGGGGTTATAAAGTGTCAAAGTTGCATTTGCTCATGCTAAAGGCCAAAAGTTCAGTGCGCATGCGCCGTGTCACGTGATTTGTAAGCAGGGGGTCCAAAATGACCACATATTTGAAATTCCCAAGTCCACATTGCATATTCACTATGCAACTTCTATGAGGCTACGATGACGATTAAGAGCCGTTTGTAGGTGAAAATTATATACATAGGCATGTTTTTAAAGGTTAAAACGTTGACTGCGCATGTCCCATGTCACGTGACTTGTGGGTAAAGGGTTCAAAATGACTACATATTTAAAATTCCCGAAACCATGTTGCCTATTCACTATACAACTTTTATGGGCCTACAATGACGATTAGGGGTCGTTCATAGGTGAAATTTTTATACAGGAGCGTTTTTGGCCGAAAATTTGTCCGTTTTTTGCCCAATTTTCGACTTTTTGAAAATTTTTTAGGGGTTAGACATTAACTTCAAATTTTCTACCCCTAAAAAGGCACACCCTTGCGTGAGACCGCGTCGTTTGAGCCATCGTGCGTGAAAATCCGCCGACCGGTCTGACCTGTAGGTAAGTCAACAAAAAAAGGTATATATACCACAAAAAATCTTTTGTTATGTTTCACCCATTTGCCGCGAAGCCTTGAATGGACGGATTTTCACGAAATTTTGCACGGGGGGGGTCGCCTCGCCGACATAATTACCTGTTTTAAATTTTGTGTCGATCGGTTGAGGAATTTCGGAGCTGCGCAGGGTCGAATTTTGCCATTCTCTTTTTACTTAGCCGGTCGCCATTAACACAGGGCTGGCCCTACCGCGCAGCATGTGATAAATGTACAAAACATCAGTTTATACACTTGTTAACGGCGACATGCATGAGTGACACATCGAAAACAGCAAAAATCATAAAAAAATGATATTACTCACCATCACATCGTCTAACTGTCAATATGCTGTTGAATTATATCACCTTTTTATGATTTTTTTTATGATTAACAAGTGTATAAACTGATGTTTTGTACATTTATCAATATGTAACTATATATTGCTCTTATTCCTGCTATTAAAGTGGTGAGAATACCACATATAATTAAAACTAGTTGTATAAAGATTAAGCTATAAATTATTTGATTAAAACGATACATAATAAAGATTCCAGCGGTTACTAGTGTGGATGAATGTACTAAGGCTGATACTGGTGTAGGGGCTGCTATTGCAGCAGGTAATCAGCTGGAATAGGGAATTTGAGCTCTTTTAGTTATGGCAGCAGTTAAAATTCCTAAACACTGAAGTCAGTTATAATTGCTTATATTAATAATTAATCAATCTCCGGTATTTATAATTGTAATAATGGATATCAATAAAAATGTATCTCCTAATCGGTTAGTTAATATTGTAAATATGCCTGCTCTTAATGATCGTTGATTTGTATAGAAAATGATTAGTAAAAATGATACAATTTCTAGTCCATCTCATCCGATTAGGAGACATACCATGTTTGAAATAAAGACTAAAAAGTTTATTGATAAAATAAATAATAGAACAATATATGTAAATCGTAATTTATTTAAATCTTGCTTTATATAGTTTTTTGAAAATTTCAATACATTGGCGGAAATTAAAATAATGATAGATGAGTAAATTATGCTCCTTCATTCTACTATTAAATCTAGTTTTATATTTCTTGATGTTATTGATAATAACTCTCATTCGATAATATATAGGTTGTTAAAATATATTATTAATAGTGATATAATAGATATGATTATGAAAGTAATAAATAGTATAACGGGTATAAAGTGAATCATGCTTGAATATAGATATATTATAATTTTGAGTTCACAATTCAATAGTTTTTTAACTTACAATATTGTTTTAAGTATGTCAGATATAAGTAAGTTGGGGGTGTATTAAGAAATATATAAAATACATTGTTGTAAATAGTTGGCCAATTTGAATAAATGGATACTCTACTGGGCATCTTCCGATTCATGATAGAATTAATCAGGTTATTAGTATAAAGAAGAATATGTGCTTATTTATAGGGTAGAATCTTGTTGTTGCTTTATATCTATTATATGTGGAGGGTAAATATATAATAAAAATAGCTATAAGTAAAGCAATTACCCCTCCTAATTTATTGGGAATTAAACGAAGAATTGCGTATAGTCAAAGGAAGTATCATTCTGGCTGAATATGATTAGGTGTGATTAATGAATTGGCTTCTATGAAATTTTCTTGGTCGTTTAAAATATTTGGAATAAATAGAAAAAATGTAATAAATATAGTTGTAAATATTATATATCCTATAATGTTTTTTAGAGTATAGTATGGATGAAAAGGAATGCGGTCTGAGTTAGAATTAATGCCTAATGGGTTTATAGATCCTTTTTCATAAAGTATAAGTAAATGAAGAATTATTAATAAGAGAATAATGAATGGTATTAAAAAGTGTAGAATGAAAAATCGATTTAGTGTTGGATTAGCAACTGCAAATCCTCCTCATAGCCATTGAACTAGATGGGCACCAAAGTATAAAGTGGCTGAAAATATGTTTGTAATAACTGTTGCATCTCAAAAACTTGTTTGTCCTCATGGGAGTACATATCCTATAACGGCGGTTATTATGGAGGCTATAAAAATTGTAATACCGGTGTTTCATACTTTTTTTTGATAAAAAAATGAATAGTATAGACCTCGACCCATATGAAGATATATTAATATGAGGAAGAATGATGCGCCATTTATATGGATATTATGAAGTATTCATCCTCAATTTACATTTCGAGAAATGTGAATTATTGAAGAAAATGCTAATTCTCTATTGGGGCAATAATGTATTGAAAGGAAAATACCTCTGATAATTTGAATTATTAAGAATAGTCCTAATAATGAGCCGTAGTTTCGTCATAGAGAAATGTTAATTGGTGCTGGTAAATTGATTAATTTTTGGGAAAATGTATTGAGTATTGGGCCATGTTTTCGCAAAGGTTTAATAAGTATATTGATGAATTAAACATCTTTATAGTCTTTCAAAGACCATTGTTTTGAACTATATACTAAATATTGGATTTTATTTTTAATTAACTTCATTAAAGTTATCCGTTCTTTCGGCGCAATATTATTTTATAATTATTATTACAGGTATGATAAATAATAGTCATAGTAAAACTATAGGAAGAATTTTTTTCATAGGATATGTATTAAGATATCGTATCGTAATCGTGGAAGAGCTCTTCGAGTTCAAATAAAGATGAACGATAAAATAGTTGTTTTTAAGATTAAGTCTAAATTTGAGTGGTTTATTGTTATTAGAGATAGTGTAAATATTCTTATTAATAGAATATTTATGTATTCAGCTATAAAGATCAGAGCAAAAGGAGAGCTTCCGTATTCAATATTAAATTCTGATACTAGTTCTGATTCTCCCTCCGCAATCCGAAGGGCGTTCGGTGGGTTTCAGCTAAAATTGATGTGATTTGGGTGATTGTTAGGGGCAATAATATACAGATAAGCCAGGAGTATTAAGTTAACAGAATAAAAAATAGGTTTATTGATGCAGGGTGTATAATGAATAAAATTAGAATTAGTGATATTCTTACTTCGTAAGAAATAGTTTGGGCAACTCCTCGTAGGGCACCTAATATTCCTCATTTTGAGCTAGAGCTTCATCCTGTTATAAATGTGGTGTAGATTATTATTCTAGTAATGGTTATAAAGAAGAGAATATTAAATTTTATAAAAAATAAAAGATTATAATGAGGGTAGATTATTCATAGTGTTAGAGCTAAGATAATTATTATTATAGGTGAAATGATAAAGAATTTTGAATTGGAGGGTATAGAGGATTTTCCTTCCTTAGTAAAAAGTTTTATTGCATCTGCTATTGGAATAGTTAAGGCAATGAGCCTTGGTTTATTGGGGCCCTTTCGGTATTGTATATATTTTAAAAATTTTCGTTCCCTTAATGTATAAAAAGCTATAGCTAACAAAGCTGAAAATATTATTAACATTAAATTTATTATATAAATTAGGTACATGTTGCAATTGAAATTTCATTAATTAAATGCAAGTTAATTGTTTTATATTAAACTAAATTGCGTAATTTGTAGTATTCTCTTAATTAAAAGTTAAGTGCTTTATATAAAATAAGCTATCAAATATAAAGAAAGATACTTCTCATTATCAAAGCTTAAATTTAATGCATTTATTCTGCCATCTTAATATTAGATATGCTGATTAAATCCTCGCAGAGGTCCGTTGTTTTTTTCACTCTTTTAATTACAATTACTATTATTAATAATAAAACTATAGTAATTAATAATAGGATAGTTATGTTCTTTGATATGTATAGATTATTAATTTGTGATGAAGAAAATGCTAAAAGTAATTCTTGAGTATAGATTTTTATTAAAATAATAAAAATAATAATTATAAGGTAAATTTTCTTTTAGTTATTATTGGGTCATTTAAAGTTAAACTTACAAAATAAGAAAATATTACTATTATTTTTCCAATATAGATTAAAAATAAAATTATGGCGTATCAGGATGAGACATTTATTCTAATGAGAATAGTAAATAGAATTACTATTGCTATAATAATTAGTTTTAGGTTTATTGAATTGTTTATAAATAATAAGGTTCAAGCAAGAACTATAGACATTATTATAATATTTGACGTTATTTTTAAGTTTTTCAATTTAGAGATCCCTCGAGTCATTCATAAATAATTCCAATTATTAAGATTATGATAAATATAGTTATTGAAGAAGATCATGGTAAAAAGATTGGAGCTGCTAAAATTAGAGCAATCTCGACGTCAAAATAATGAATAGGATTATTAATAAAAAAATCGTATTGAGAAAGGTTTTCGTGTTATGGAGTTTATATTTATTCCACATTCAAAAAATGAGCTTTTATTACATCATTTTTTTATTATGAGCATAATAAATATAGGGATTAGAACAATTGTTATAGTAATGGTTCTGATAATAAGGCAATATAGGTATATTAAGCACATTATGAATGGTCGTTACTATATAAATAAATTAATAAACAAAAGATATATGCCTGGATAAGACAAATAATTAGTTCAAATAGGATGTATATGTTGATTATAATTATATATAGTAAAAATGTTTTAATGTTAATAGAAATTGAAAACGATGTAATAAGAGATAATACAATGTGACCAGCTGTTATATTTGCAGCAAGACGGAATCTTAAAGTAATGGGGCGTACGATAATTCTTGTTGTTTCAATTATAACTAAAAATGGGTTTAATCATGTGGGAGCTCTGTCAGGTAGAAGATGCCCAATTATCTTTTTGGGTGAGTGTGTTAGTCTTCTTAATATTAATATCAATCATATTGGTAGGCTCAATGATAGTGTTATAATAATGTGGCTGGAAGTGCTAAAGATGTAAGGTAGTATTCCTGTTAGATTAAAGTAGATAATTAATAAAAATAGGACGGTGGTCATTAATGATAAGGTTTTTAGATTAATAGATTTAGTTCTTTTTAATTGTATTGTTATAAATAGTATAATGGGTATTATTGTTATTGTTAATTTTTTATAAAGATGTCAAAATCTTGATATTAGGATAATAAGTATTATAAGTAGTATGGTAATATTTGTGTGATGTAAGTTAAACCATGCT
>Ga0209367_1003252_pt1 | contig 22014 bp, 13 predicted proteins | sample WorMetLIZISLAND2_FD_187412 | JGI IMG/M metagenome (GOLD analysis project Ga0209367, IMG submission 187412) | Marine gutless worms symbiont microbial communities from Max Planck institute for Marine Microbiology, Germany - Olavius geniculatus... ... | reverse complement strand
AGGACACGTAACAATAAGCCTAAACAGTGAAGTCACGTAATAGTAGTCAGTGCAATGAGACGTTGTTAGTCATGACTGTAAGACCAGGCAAAAAGTTCGGTTTTCAGTCTGCTGCGGAAAACTTGCAGGTATCCTAACATTGTGTGATCTTAGATGACAGGTGATCCTCTGTGGTTCTTGGATTGGTTCAAATAAAAGAGCTATGCGTACGTTTAACCTGTCAAGGGTACGTGGCTGGTTGTAGGTGGTTCCGGCACACAGTAGCAAATACGTCAGCTTCATATTTGACGCTAGTTCAGCGAGTGTGCCGCCTGACGGTCTGCACTGTCGGTCACTCGGTCTTGGTTACATGACACTGTCCGACAGGTAGAGGCTCCAGTTGTGACTAGAGGCGTGTACAGAGCGACAGAAATTAACTGAACTGAACTCGATGCAACTGAACTGAAATGCCACTTTAGTTGCATTTACTGGAGTGTCAGTTTGTACACGCCCTGAAGTTGCGGTAGGCCTAATTAGTTACGTACACGTAAGTTTATTATATAAATAAGTCTATAGTAATTTGGTAAAAGGTGGAATCGCTTTCGCCAGTCCACTCATCTCCTTGTTTCTATTCGCTGAATGGCAGCGACAATTTGCAATTGCATGTTTTGGTTGGGGTTCAACCTCCAAATCCCCCCTTTCCCAGAGAGTCAGTGTCATTGGACCCCACATGTATTTATACCAACAAGTTCCACGAGTATTCCTACCAAATGGCGTCTAAATCCGCCGAATGGATTAAACAGGGTGCACGATTATGACAGACAAAGAGACAGACGACAGACAGACAGACATGCTATGGAGAAATGTGTAGCAATAGTCGGTATCACGTGCAGCAGCAATGACTTTGTCTAAGATACGCATATTTTTAGAATAAAACTATACATAGTAAATTTATAAAGGACAAAGACATCTTACAAATTTCATTCAGTGCATATGCAATTTTAATTTAATTAGTTTAATAAATCTCATTAATTTCAAAGTTGAAATTTAGACGTTTAAAGTTTACTGAATGGAGTCAATTTAATTTATTTATTGTAATTCAATTTCTAATTTTTAAACACTCTTGTTTCGTTATTTACGTACTGTGTACTGTATCGGTTACTACACATACAAGCCGGTAGGCGATTTGACTCGTGACTCTGCATGATTTGCAGTATGGTGCGGACGTTGTCTATAGCACAGCTGCTATCGATAGCAGTTCTACCGACAGACATGCGAACAGACAGAGTCGGATACAGGCACACTGTCTGACAATAAGGGTCGTTTATAGCTTGCAGCGTCGCGAGCCAGCAGTATCTGATTTGACTCGGATGACAGTAGGTTGATTAATCGATCGATTGGTGGCTGTATGGTTGCATTGTCTCTATCTGGTTGTCAGACATCACGAAGTGGAGGGCAGTATCTATCGAGCTCACCAGTACGACATGCCGCCACTCAGTGTCGAGATGACTGGATACATCATGCGCGCTTCACTCGCCGTCGAGTACCACGACGACGATCAGATGGAGTTTATCGTGCCAGCCAGCGATTTACTTGACGACCACAACCAGGTCAGGCCTCGACCTTGTTAGTTCACAAAACTTCACTATATATAACGACTCTCTTGTAATTTTTGCCTAAGATCTTCCCCTTAACTGTTTTGGGTTCTTTCTAAGTCAGCAACATACCGGGGTAGACTGTGTGTGGCATTGATTTATCAAGACTTATTTTTACTCCTCGCGCGTTACGTTCCTAACGTAGCGAAGAGGAGTATATAAGACCAGTGAAATATTGAGGACCGACCGACCGACCGACCAACGACCGACCTCTGTTCCTGGAAGAGCCTTCCTGGAAGAACTTCAAACGGCCATATCTCCATAACGGTGCTAGATAGACGCATGGTCACTATGGATCACCCATAGAAAGTCGACCCCCGGGAGTCGAATGGTCACGTGACCGATGACGTCATTTGCGGTGTGAAAAGAAAGGAACTAAAAAGCAGTTTAAAGAATACAGGAGAAATAATGCGTGCGAGGAGTACATTAGATTGGTCACAATCCAAAATATTTCTTGTTCTTCTTAATGCTGTCTTCCTAATTTGCCATGTTACGTATCCGTCCTTCTGTTGGCCTATGTCTGTCTGTCCAACACGAGCTCCTATAAAAACTTGAAAGCAAAAAGACATAATTAAAACATGATAACTTATGCATTTAATCGCTGCGTTCGATCGTGTTGCCAGCTAAAGTCGATGACGTAGGCTACTACACACGCGAACTGGACTGGACCTAACCAATGATTCAGCCACGCGCAGGGCGGGACATTTGAATTGTGAAAAATCAGCTGGGGGGAGTTGAACTTTTCGACGGTCGGAGACCGAACAAAATTGTGATGCAAATCGTATGTATATAGTACGTAGCTGACCCCCTGTACATAATTTGACAGTGTGTTAGGGGGGTTGAGAAAACAGTTGGGGGGTTCAATCCCCAATCTCCCTCCCCTCCCCCTGGCAATTGAAACATTGGGGCGGGATTTAAACCCCCATTAGGCCTGTTTGAAAAGAAATGTGGTGGCCGTCAAATTCTTTCAAGAAATAAATATGTAAGACACGTCGTAAAGTTCACATTTTGCAATACTGTGTAGAGAGTTCCCGGACCAGAGAATGTCATGCTGCACAAAGTGAATTCTTAAATGTTTCAGCACGCCATAGATATCGAGAGGCCCTCACAGTCTAAAATGTGCTGGCCTTTAGGGGCCTTCTTTTGTGGGGTCCCAGTCCCTGTTTGTCGAACATATTGAACATGTCTGCAAATCCGCCTTTGGCCACGTTTCTTGGCACATTGGGTGCAGTGCAGTGGGCGGGTGCAAAAGTGGGCACTAGACGGATGGTCGCATACATGTCGGCACATGGCATCGCGACATCTTTGGTTGTTGCGTTGTTGACAGTTAAAGCCGGTGGTGTACTACACGCGCGGTCTGACTCTGAGCAACAGTTCGGCGGCTTTCCTCGGCTACCGCTTGAATGTTGCGTCTCCGTTCTTCATCGCCCGCGGCCATCAGCCAAAGCACCGCAGTATTACTGCTACTAGTACAAATCATCCTCATCATCATCAGCATCAGAAGCGCAGTGTGCTTGAACCGCGTCACAGCATCGGCATCAACGTCGCCTTTGCTCTCTCGCCGGATCTGCTCAACTATGTTCACTCGCTGCAGTTCCTCGAAGGTAGACAGAACCATATTAAATGTAGTAATAACGTTGTTGCAGGCCATAAGGTCCATAAGACAGTGCTGATCTCCGTTTTCGTACCCTCATTCAGAGTGACACCAATTTACACTGTGGGACCCCCACGGATACGAGAGTAGTGAGTAGTGCATCGTGCACTGTGCCTTATGTCTACCCTCGGAGGGATGGCCAGGCTGTGTTAATTTATGTCTGCTGTTAGTCACCATCTCGATACTAACAAGTTTAGACATGGAGTAACTTTGCCGCCAGAGTACGCCATTCATAGAACTATGCTTTCTGTGAAGAAATTGGCTTTAATCTCATTAGCTGATCGCAAAGCTGAATTGTGTACGTCACTGTTAGAATAATCTGTTCTTAATAGCAATACGTTATGTTGCTTTTTCCTCACTTCGCACAGATTCTGTTCGGCGAGTAGCATGAATACAGAGTCAGATTTAGGCATGTTCAGCATGTTTGGCCAAACAGGAGCCCCACAAAAATTAGTCTACACGTGAAAGAAAATGTCGGACAACAGGCAAACATTTTACGTGCGACAGCACGTAGTGCTAAGCGCGTTTTAGCCATCGTAGAGGGGTCTGTTTGCCTGTGTGTCTGTCACACCCTGCTGCTCTATCAAAACGGTGCAAATTAGAATCACGAATTCTTCACTGTTAGCTCCAAGAAAAACTCTAGTTTTCGGATCCGCAAAGCTTTTCCACAAATTTGAAAGGGGTAGGTTTTGGGTTGAGGCTGTATACGCCGATTAGCCTAGACGGTCGGTCTACCATCTCAGCAGCAGCAGCGAGCACCCAAAAAATTTACCAATCATGGCCTTTATGGTTTGAATCCCGCCTTTCATGCACATCGATGTGGCTGTCAGAATGTTTGCTGTTCCGTCTGAAGGTCTGTCACCGGACGGCGTGGAACTGGTGAGGTCCGAGGAGGAGGAGGAGTCCAGTGCTCGTTTGGAGTTCCAACTGTCACTGGACGTGGAGTTCGACAACGGCTCAGTACAGTCTGTGCCGCTACAGGCGACCATCATCATGCCGTCATTCAGACTGGCCGCCGACCAGCTGGACTTCGGCGTTTGCTTCGTAGGACAGACGCGAGAACTGCTTGTCTTACTGTCCAACCCGACCGACTCCGACAGCTACTGGCATTGTAAACAAGGTCTTTTATTATTATATTGCTCTCTCTAGACCGGTCTCGAGACCAAAAATTGCTGCTTGGCTTTTGTCTTGGTCCTGAGGTTTCGGTCTTGGTCTCAGTCTCGGCCGTAGTCTCATTTTTGGCCGACCGTTAAGTCGAGCGTTAGACCCGCTAAGTGTATGTCTGTCGTCTGCCTTCTGTCTGTAACGGGTGTACTGTATCTATAGCTTACAGTGTACGTCGTAGGGGTTCGGCGATGGTACCATCTACCATTGGATACGGCGAGTTTCCATAGGCTGTCCATAGTAACCACGTCTCTACCTTCGGCGGTTTGGCCGCAGTTTTCAATGCCAATTTTTTGCCTGCAGCCGTCACCCACGTGCGCCAAAGTACCGTATCGTATTCTAGCGTTGATTGTAGCGTTTCATATAGCAGCATCGTGACAGCGTGTATGGGACTGTAGTTATTCTTGGAAATCGCTTTCTATCTGCGACTGGAAGTCGGACGCTGGCCTTTGGATATAGGCGAAGCAAAGAAGAGTATATAGGCCTACTATAAGACATGAATGCAAAGGTTATCTGATCCAGTTCGTGTTTGGTTCTGGTTGTGATTTTCCGTGTCGACGAATAATGCGCGAGAAGTTGGAATACGGTGCATTCGATTATTATTGGTCACTCACAATGTAACGCACATCTTGTTTCTGAGTTTACTGTTGACGTCGAAGTGAAATAGCTCAAATATAAAGGCAACTCTGGTTGATTAATAAGCCTATATTCATTAACTGATTGACATAACAGTATGTACGTTGGTGATGGTGCAGCGTCCAAATCGGCCAGTTGTACGGCGGACACGTTTGTCGTCAGTCCTGCTTCCGGAAGACTAGCAGCTGCCGGCGGTAACCTGCAGTCCACTGCATCATCATCATCATCATCATCGTCAGCAGCAGCAGCAGGACGCTACGACTCAGTCGTCAGAGTGCATTTCACTCCACACAGCTGCGACACGTTTGACGCGGTGCTGACGTTCGGCGGCCTACTGGAGGAGAGACCGTGCCACCTGCGCGTCTGTGGCCAGGGAACGTACGACGAACAATACAAGGCTGTCATCAGTGTCTGACTGTTTCGAATGGTTCAGACTGGCTGTACTGGCATGGAGTGGGTTTAAGAAATATGGCGGAAGGCGTAGGTAGTTGTAATTTTCCGCATACACTGCAAATTTCCAACAGAAGAGATTATGGGTGCCCGATATTTCCATTTTGCCCTCAAATGTTTCCAAAAGTGGCATTTTCAGCCCCACCAAATTTTGCATTTTAGACGAAAATTTTTTTGCAACAAGAAAAAGGTTGATTTTCTGACAATTTTCCGACAGTCCAAAAATTTAGCAGAGGGCAGGGCACTTGCCCTTCCCTTTGCCATGACGCCACAGGTGCAGACCAGTCGTATTGGCACGGACTAGCGATGGTGTGGGTTAAGATTTAAGAAAGTGGGAACAGAAATTGACAATTTTCTCAGCTGCAAATTTACAACAAAGGAGATTATAGGTGATCAAAATTTCAGTGTTGCTTTTAAATTCCTTAGAATGGGGTATTTCACCTCTTGCAAACTTCCCGACAAGAAGAAAATTTTCCTATAGGGTGAAGTTTAGGGGGTGTGCACTGCGCTATTGCTTCGTTCCCCAATTCTCCTGTCCCCTTCCTGTCACAACATTACTGGTATAAAGGCTTTCTAGCTCAAGCCATAACATGACATCTTTCAGTGCATCGTGATAATTTTGAAACTGATAAACAGATTAAACTATCTACTCTGCTGCTTATTGAGGACGCGAGTGGCCTATCTGATCGGCTCGGACGTACTTGCAACCCTCATTCTGAAAGATGTGGACCATTTTCCCTCCCACCTCTGTTTCATCCCTTTTTTCTCATACTTTCATTTTTGTCCTTGCAATTTTTTCTCTTTTTTCTTTCACGGACTTATTTCAAAGATATCTGACTTGCTTACATTTTTTCATTTCAGTTAATTTTTCTAGTTTTAGTTATTGTTTTTTATTACTTTTTGTTTTTCCTGTCTTAAGCTGAGATCTCCCCCATAATTGTTTGTTTTTGTGTTGTTACATAACAGGACTTTGCGCTTTAATCTCTGTCTGTTCATTTATGTTTAAAACATTTTACTTTTTTCAGATTTTGTGTTAGACTAAGCAACTAATACAACACACCTTGAATCTAAAGGTCCGCTAAATCAGCTTAGTTTTAGACATCCAAATAAAATTATTTAGTCACTGAGTTAGGTCGAGTCATTTTGTTGCACTAATTTAAAGTTGCAGTTCTGGTTCAATTTTGGAAGGATGCAAAAAAGTTTGAACCCGCCTGCGCTCCCTTCGTAAGCTTGCCAGCCAGCCTCGATTCGGCGAATATTTTGTTGGTCTTAATTTTATAGCTGCCACTTGTGCTTGTTGGTCTTCTAAAGAATTGTGATCTAGACTTCTAGATATAGTTCAGGATGCGATTTTACGTTCTTTTAGCAACAGATGAACAAAGGCACACATTGCTTGTACATTTTTCACTTTTTGTTGTTGCTGTGATAACAATAGAGTAGGCTAGGCCTACTGTCAAGAAACGTTACTGCCATTTGAACTTTGAACACTGACATATATGACGAACCAATGCATATTCTTTGAATTGGTTATTGCATATTTAATATTTATGCAGTGATTTTGTCACTTGTCTATAGGCAATAAATAATAAACCTGTCAGTTTTTTTAATGAGAATTAAATTATTGTTTGATATGTATTCTGCTTCTACTACATGTGCCGTGTTTATACAGCATAAAATTGGACCAACAAACAATTCTTGCAAATTTTCGACAGGCCTACCATTCTAACTGCAACTACGGTGGTGGGCAAGGGTTAGTAATACCGATAGTGAGCCGATATTGCAGTAGCTTATTTTCAAATACTGAGATGCGTTTTGAGAACTTCAAATGCGTCCTAATGCAAATTTGGTGCATTTTAAACGTCACAGAACACTTCTGGTTGCAAGATATCGTAAATCATGAGAACAGCATATTACAAGCTGAAATGCAGTATGCCATGAAAACTGGGCAGCAGACTTGAGCATTGGTTACAGCAAGAACTAACATTTGTGATCTCGAGGATTAACCAAACAGTAACTGCATCATTAGCAACCTTATCATCATTATCAGCATCATCATCATTAGCTGTAGCAACAGCAGATTAACACTGACACTGACAAACAAGACAGATGCACAGACTAGACTACTAGTAAATAAACAGCTTGAGAGTCAATTAAAATGCGTCATGAGCCAACAGTAGATTGTAAATGAATTGTTATAACGGTAACTTGAGAACTGATCAGTTCACACAAAAAGACAGCTGAGTTAACAGCATTCAACTCTATTGACTGACATCTACATCAGTGACAAGGGCATGTTACTGACAGTTTGACACTCAATACTTGTCTTTTACCATTCAGACACTCTTGCAACAAGTTGCAGTTGGTCTCAAGTAAGTTTGTTTCTCATTTCTGATATTGTGATCAGTTCCAGCTGGTTGCATAAAAATTATCACAATGCTGTCCTCCTATTCCAAAGTCTAAAACTACTGTTCTGAGCCTTTAAGGTACCAGAAACTCTCAAACTTTGTGACATTTTGCAATTAGAATTACGGGTAATTAATCCAAATAGTGAATAAAACATTTTCTGGTGTTGTTTTGCATGTGTAAGGGAAAATGATTTTGGGGGGAAATTTGGGGGGAGAAGTTAAATATTATAATCCTGCATTTTTGATATAATTGCATTTACATGACATGTAGTGCCCATATCACAAATGCAGAATTATAATATTCAACTTTTCCCCTAAATTTCAAAGGTTTTTTTGGGAATTTAAAAAGAAAATTTGAATGTTATTTGTGCGTTTCTGATATATTGCAAAAGTGCTAAATTATAATAATAGGCCTATTTAACTTCCCTGACCTTCCCAAGGAAACCTTTCTAGAGGGAAGGGAGATTTTGGGGGGGAAAATTAGAAGGGGGACCGGGGAAGTATGATTCTGCATTTCTAATATAACATGCACTATATCAGAAATGCAAACAAAATATTCAACTTTCCCCTAACTTTTCAAAAAAACCTTCTCCCCTACTTTTTTCATGGAGCATACGCTCCAAGGTTTATATGGTGCAGACGAACAGTTTGCACAAAATCTTAGTCTGTGCATAGTTGATCTCGACAGCCTAATTTGGTGGGGTTAGTGTGACTTGCCGGAAGATAGGTTGCTTCATATGCCAATGACGGGGGTTGACAAAATGCATCAGGGCCACCTATGGCGAGGGATTTGCTATTTCGTTAAGCCAGATCTTTCAAAATTGCTGATAAATCCCCCAAATGTGGCCAAATTTGTATTCTCTATCTGGGTCAAAAAGCGGAAGGCTTTCATGCAGCTGATCTCCTAACCCGGGCTATCTGCCTCTGGCCCCCACTAGGGGCTCTAGTGGCTTCTATCCTCCACATCTGCATGGAATCGAAATCGTGCGCAAGTTTCTTCCCCCCACTTTCGGGCTCAATAGTCCTTTCCTTTTGATTTCCTCCTATGCATCTCCCTCCATATCCGCCCATTTTCCATTTCCTATTTTCTTCCTATCCTCTTTCTCTTTTCATTTCCTCCTCGCCTTCTCGATGCCAAGTGAAAAATAGGGAGCAAAGATTGTTAAGGTATTGATTGCTCAGTGAAAAATAGTGGAGTTTGATCTACACCTTTAACAAAAACTCTCTCCTATTTTTCACTGAGCGTAAGCTGCGCTGCACCCACCAGGTATAAGGATAGAAGCCCCTGGGAGACTCTACCCCAGACTGTCTTGTTTAGGGAATTGAGGGAGGGGGGCTGGGCCTGGTCTTTGCCACTGACACCTATATTCTTTGACGTCAAGGGCTTCAAAATTGCGGCGTCCGTACGTCGAGTCGAGCCTCAGGATTTTGCGTTTATTCCCTGATTTTGGAGCCTTATATGCGCCCATATGTACACTGTTGCTGTCAACTATTGCTAAAGGCTGAGCCAGCTGTCTAAGCCGACAGTTCACATTGAACGGAGGTTTTTAGCGCCTCCATTGAACGCGGTTGCCAAGTTCACTCCGCACTGTACAGGCACTGTGTCTGACACGCTGTTTTTATCCACCAAAAGAACTTGCATACTTATTGCGCTTTGCGTCATTAGGGCGGCAACCGTATTCCTATGGTGATTGCGTTAAAATGTCGTTAAAGTTGTGTTTATAGTATGATTTATTCGAGTTGAAGCTACTGAACGATGCGTTTTAGTTATTGCAACATAGACGTACCGTTTTTAATTAACCGTAGCACGTCATGTTTTCATTTTTCTCATATACGCACTTTGTCACTTGTTCGGGCCTGTCTAAAATGTGAATCAAGCTTCTGTTTAGCAGCTGTAGTGTGTAGTGTGTTATTGCGATGTACTGAGTGCAAATGCAAAAGGATGCGCAAGTGGTCGATGACGTAATGCTTTGTTCAAAACTAACTCCAAATACCTCATTTTTTAACTTCTTGGCCAGTTGACAGAGCAGTGACAGTACCACAATATTTAAAAGAAAGTACGACTACAGTATTTTTTCACCACGTAATTTTTTTTTTGTTTTGGATATTTAGTCGGCAGGGCCCCCAAACTGGGGCATCGCACCGACGGGCTGTGGTGTGTGAACAACTTGCCTAAAGTTGTTACTTGAGAGTGCAGTGGTTAGGGACCGAACCCCCAACCTCGCGGTCATTGGGTCCGACACTCTAACCACTAGACTACCAAGCTACACTGACATTGATGCGTAGCATATCACGCATATATTTTAGAAAAAAATAGTTTACCACCCAAATGTTTTTGCGTCTGTAAAATCACATTTGTACTACGACATGGGCATTGGACACAGTGTGGCTTAGTGGTGGTGTAGCAGTAGCATGCCGGACTGGTGACTGAAAGGTCCCTGGATCAACTCTGGCCCGGAGCACTGCCAGGTAGCAACTTTGGGCAAGTTGTTCACACACATGTGCCTCTGTTCACCAAACGGTATAATTTGGTACCGGTCAAAGGGCGGTGATGCTCTGCGGCTGGGAAGGTTACCGTATTTCGGACGTCGGACTGGCCATTCGTCACAGACTCAGTGGTCTATCCACCTACGGGCTCAAAGGTCTCAGTAAGGGAGATGAGCATCTCGCCTATGCCCCCGTAGGGGTATGCCACCTTTACCATACCTTACCATTGGACACAGCATAGTGCTGACTACTGAGTTTCACTGACGGCCATACACCGGCCCGTCTTCTATCTGCGCACAGACCACCAGGGGTCAGGATACCACTGCCGACAGTGAAGCACGTAGGCTTTGGCACAGCGATGATGCATCAGCCGACGTTGGGTTGGGTCATCAAGTACTGAATGGTCTAAGTGCGCTTAGAATGCTAGAAAGCACGATGTCAGGTCAGTGTGTACTAATTGTGTCATGAATACCGTGAAGTACAAATGTCATTTTCACATATACGCGAAAACGTTTGGATGGTAAACTAATTTTACCCTTACTGAGACCTTTGAGCATAATAGAAATGACAACTACCAGTCACTGTCAACAAGTCTTGTAAAAGGTGACAAGCGATAAAAGTAAATAGATTTTGTAAAATTATAAAATGTAGCAAAACGATTTCTAAAAACGCTGAGCTGAGTGCATTGGTAATCTTGGGCAGATTGATATTTAATGTTATTTATTGATAATTTTGGCGACATAATAGTAAGTAAGTAAGTAAGTAAATGATTTATAAAGCGCCAAAGTCTCAGAAAGAATCAGGGCGCAAAGAGAAATGACAACTACTTAAAATCATGTTTTGCATTCTTGTGAAAAGTTAAAATGTCATTAAGACCTTTTTAGCACGATGTCAGGTTAATGTGTACTAATTGTATCGTGCATGCGTGAAGTACAAATGTCATTTTCACATAGACGCGAAAACGTTTGGACGGTAAACTGATTTTTTTTTAGATGTACACATTGTACACGTGATGTGCTACAGGCCTAAGTAGATTTTACATGGTGAAAAAATACTGCAGTTGTACGCAAAAGAAATTATCTCGTATACGCACGGCCAGCTATGTAAATGGCCCGATGCCATCTAGTCAGTTTTATGGTTAGAGATTGTCTCTCAATACATGACATTTCTGGCTGTGCACACAGCTGCAATGTATTACAAAGTAGAAATAATCGCTAATGCGCACGATCGAGAAAAAAAGGAAAAAGAATATTTTGCATAGACATCTTGGTTTGTTTCATGGTATTGGGTGTTGATCCCCTTTTGTGGCACTTCAAGCTGGCGATGGCTAAACCCAGTTCACAGCTAGTGTCCTTAAAGGTCCATGGACTGGACACCAAAAATAACTTACCATTTTCCTAAAATAGCCCAATTTTCTGAGAATTTTGACAGTAATATTGGCACACAACATTTTGTCAACATGAAGAAACTTAAATTTGAAATTGACGATCTACAAAAATGACACAGAAAACGAGACGCCATGTTGACAGGCTGATGACGTCACCGCCTGTATGTACCCATAGTCAACATAAAATACGCACAGAAACATAAGCATTATAAAATCACATTGTCTACCTATGGACTGTTGCAGTTGTCATGAGGCACAGTATTTTTTTGCCGAAGAAAAATATTAAAATTAATTGGTAAACACTGACTGGATACATGCGGTGACATCACTTCCGGCCACTTCAAAGATTAGGATTTTCAGCATATAATGTAACGTAATGCCATTTTTTCCCGTTATTTTCAGGCATTAATTTCATACATTTATAAAGCTTAAATCATCATATTATATAGGCAAGGTGAAATGTCTAATTGAGGTTTACATAAATTTTACAAGTGAGTTTTACTGTGCCATGGACCTTTAACCATCTAGCTCAGTATGCCGGTAGTCCTGGTAACAGGGCGTACTGTTACACAGAACTCGCTGGTTTGTTTTTTGCGGTGGCCATATCCATTTCCAGTACTCATCTTGCCTACCTACAGAGGCTGAGTTGGCTCAGTTGACTTGGTCGATTATGAAGAAGATCTACCCATCTCAGTCCTGACCTGGCTTAATGTAGAGTAACCTGGATGACGTGATCCACAACTTTATCGCTGGCTAATCTGAGCCGAACTGACATTGAATGAATGGAAAGCTGACAGGTGCTGAATGCTGTTGAGCTATGTCTACATGTATTACTGTGTCTTGTTTAGGTGTCTCATCGCTCTGATTCGTGTGTAATATAAATATAATGGAAAGAACTCGCTCTGACGTGAGTACGGTAAAGTGCTTACTAGTATGCATATGCTTGCTCTCAAAAATATCACATATTTGGTGTAGTATATTGATGAAGTTTTATCGTCACACATGACAAGTGACTTGATAGGTTATCACTGATTGCTAACTTAGCAGTGCTAAGTAAGACTAGTAGCATGTGTTGGCATTTTTTTGTTACTCTTATTGATCTCTCTCAGACTTTCTGCCAGCAAGACTGACCAAAAAGTTGCAGATGAAATTGTGTCAGTGTTTTTGGTCAGGGAGACATTGGGACAAGAAACAGATTATTAGATTTAGGGACAAGTCACGACATGGATGTTCTAGTATGACTTTTCACAGCTCATCATCAGCATTGAATAACAAGCCTTGTCATTAATTTCCCGAGTTGAATGTCAGCTTTAGAATCACTCATTGTCGCCCATTGTCGATCTAGATTAACGGTACTACGAAATTTTTACTGATAATTTTTTTATCATTTTTTGGGTAAGTTTGCACTCTATAGAGAGTGATTTTTATTTACAGAACTACAAATATACCACTTCAGGCTAGTTAAAGTGCTCTAAAAAGTCGATTATAAAATTTTTTATTGTAATTATCATTTTCATCATCACTGTCATGTCGTAAAAATGCAGGCTCGAAAACTGACAGTTTGGAGGTTATTGGTATAGAATTTAATGCCTAAAGAGAGACTGCATTTTTTTATCTGCAGGAGTGCCTCTTTTTATGATTTCTTGCAGTTTGAGATAAGTGTGCATTATAATAGAATACGTTAAAACACTAGTATGTTTTTCGGTATTTTAACATAGTCTATGTATCATATGCATTCTGTTGTTATTCACATACACTTAAGTAGAGTATGTTAACGTAAAAAAAAACAGAAAACAGATTAGCATAGGATGTGTATCCTTGAACATTGTTTTTACACTGTGTGGCATAAAAAAACACCTAAATTTTTTTTACCGTAACTTGAAGAAGGGTTTTATTTTAATTTTAATAATTTTTGGTACACTTATTCCTGACACAGCTGGCCATCAAATGGCCGTTCAGTTTTCTATTTTACTCAACGACTGCTTCTGCACTACCTGGGAAAAACAGAACAGACAGAATATGCATTAAAATCAACAAAAAACTTTATAAAATTTCATCTTTTGAGATATATGGCCACCAACAGCCAATCAATTACAAGGTTTGACTGTTGTGCAGCAGCACGTCTATTAAATAGGCCTAACATTCAGGAATATTGATGAATTCAAGAAGTGACTGGTGAAGTCTGGATTGGTCTGGAGCAGAATGTTATTGATGCTGCTATCAATGAACGGAGAAAGTTGCTTTGAGCTGAGCCCATGTTCGTGGGCCAACATTTGAAACATTTTTGTAGGCAGTTGAAACAATTAGATAAACTATCAGCTAAACGATGAAAATATGGACAAAATGTGTGTTTTGTATGTGGTTTTGATTGAGCAATAATACTAAAGTGGTTAAAACGCAATATTTTGTTCGTTTTTTCCCCAGGTAGTGCAAAAACAAACAATGGTTGAGGTGGGAAACAAAACAGTCATTTGATGGCCAGTTGTATCAAAAATGTGCGTACCAAAACTTATTAAAATTGGATCACTGTTCTTCAAGTTATGATGAAAAAATTTTTTTTGTGTTTTTATGCCTCACAGTGTAGTATAATAAGTACATGTATTGTTGGTTGTCATGTGCCTGGTTCAGGGTCGTGTGGTAAGGTTTCATGACCAGCTTTTCTCTGGCAGTGGTGATCGTCTAGTCTTACATACTGATCGGGTTCCATCGTTCGTAATGCCTTCCTGCCAACCAAGCAGTGCTGCTGCCCGTGACAAAACCGTAAGTTAAGTTACAATGTGATCCAGATTGCTGCATGGTTGAAACAAAATTTTTCAACAAAGCTCAATCCTGTGTTTTGGGTTTATTAAAGGGCCTAAATTTTATCTTGCCTGAAAAGTCCAGTGATTCATCTGTGTTTTTACTAGCTTTCCGGAGCATAGAATATAAAAAAATTGAGAATTTGTTTAGATGTTTAAAAAACTTAACAGTAGTAAAATATTTCATCATTAGTGGAACGGTAAACAAATGTCAGGTTAACTTTGGGCCAGGTTTTTTGGGTGCATTGTAAGTTTTTTTTTCTGTATCAGCCCAGGTGTTTCAACGCCGGATTGTTGGTAAAAACATGTAAAGTGTATATGTAACTGACCTTACATTAGTCCTCTTTTCATAGTTTGCTACAGCAGGTGAGAATCAGTGCGAGAGACTGATGTTGTTGACAAAATACTGTGGCGGGCTTTTGGTCGCTGTCCTTTGACACCACGCGGTGGCTGTGGCACATCATTGGCTGCATAAGTTATGATGATGATGATGATGATGATGAAGGACGAATTAACTTTAGCGTGGCGTTAAGTCCTAAGACTACAAGGACACGTAACAATAAACTTAAACAGTGAAGTCACATAATAGTAGTCAGTGCAATGAGACGCTGTTAGTCATGACTGTAAGACCAGGCAAAAAGTTCGGTTTTCAGTCTGCTGCGGAAAACTTGCAACGACGGAGACAACCGGACCGACTCCGGCAGACTGAAAGAAAGATAAGCAGTCATTGTTTTTGATTCACAACCCTGATGTGCTCTGACATTGGACTACAGTAATGTGTTTGGTCTGAGTCTGTAAAGTGCCATGTAAAATTGCATTAAGCCCAAATTTCATTACGCTGACCTTGTGGCCAAGTCCGCGGACTTTGTCGCGGACACAAATCATGAAAGTCCGCTACACAAATCATGTCACTGACTTTCATGATTTGTGTCGCGGACTTTCGTGATTTGTGTCCACACGACTTTCCCCGTGTATTGCAACAGACTAAATCCCATTAGAGCAACACAAACGGGTTTGTCGCGGACTTGTCACGGACTTGTCACGGACTTTGTTGGAAATGGTTTGTTTCAGAATCAGGCATAGAAAACATTATACATTGCACATCATTGGAGATGTATAGAGTTCTGTACTGGCCAAAACAGCAAGTTCTAACTGACATTAAGCTAAATTCACTGCAAGTACTGTGGAACGTGCAGTTTGGAAAAAAAATTTGCCGAAAACAGTTTCAGAATGTTAACCGACAAAGTTCAACTTGGGTAAAGTTGGCCATTTTTACCAAGGTAAGAGTGTTAAAACTGCATGCAAGAAAATAAAAGTTTTATTATTGCTGCATGTAAATGCTTCGTGGTTAGTGTTATAGACTGATAATTTGCTGGTTATCACCTGTGCAGGTTGTTGATAAGTTTGGTCGAACACTCTACATGAAACGGTTGATGGCAACCCAGACCGATGCAGCGTCAGGTATATGTTTCACTGACCCGTTCATTCTTTTCATCATTAACAAATGACTAGAGTCAGTTCACTTATTATAAAAGTGAGTATGATCACTTTCTGTAACGAACATGATTGTCTCAGTGCATTTGTCTCATTTGCATTTTAAGTCAAAATTTATGATAGGCAATATGCGTAGTTAACTACATATGTAAAAAATTTAGTTATTATCATTTCTAGTTTCTGAGCATTTAGAAGAAGTCAGGTTTGCTTATTTTTTATATGTCGAGGAATAATTTGTATAGGATTTAGTTAGTGTGCAAATGTGCGTGGATGTTTTGTTGTATCCAGGAATGAGTGGAGCCACCAGTAGTACACATGCTGCAAGCCAACATCCGCGATCAACCATAGTTCGCGGTGATAGAGCCATGGATGACTGGGACCGAGAACGTGCGAAGCATCAGAGGATATTAAACGAGACACGTCTTACGCCGACAGGGATCTCTCATCAGCCACCGGCAACTGAGAACAACTGGCCGCCGTGTGTCGACAACACGGCATGTGAAATCCAGCTTTCGCTGGTGGAGCAGCAGCAGAAAATGCTGAACCAGAAGAAGCAGCAAGCATTGGCAGCCAAGTTGCAGACTTCCTCACATGGCAGTTTGCACAACGGACATAGCGATGCATTGAGCCAGAACCAATCGGTGCTCCAGTCTCTTGACAACAGAACTGGAGAGGAGAAGTATATTTTTGCTAACAGGCACGTGCATTCAAAGTCTGAGCGTGAATTTCTGCACGGCACGGACTTGACCCATCGTGTCGGATCCCGTGGCGATCGGTCGCGTTCGTTGGACGATTTTAGAAGCGACCTGAATACCGGTAGCCGAGATGTGCCAGCATATTATAAGCCCAGTCCAGATGTGCCATCTGCTACGATGGGTGGAGTGGATGAACAGTTTGTTGAAGAACACGAGTTTGATGCTAATGAAGACCAGATGAGAAAGAAACAGAAGCGTCTGCATCATCTGCATGGCTCAGAGAAATCAGGTAAACTACTGCTACACCATTTCGGTTTTTGTTTAGTTTAGTATCTGCAGCTACTACTGCTGTTGCTGCTGCATGTAATTCTTCGGTTATTACTAGTTAAAGGTCCATGGCCACTGTCAAACTCACTCGCGCAATTTCTGTAGATTTAAATTAGACATTTAACCTCGCATGTATAATATGTCGATTTGAGCTTCATAAATATATGAAATTATGCGTGAATTCAAACGAAATGCGGCAGTACGTTACGTTATGCGAAATATTCTAATCTATCAGTGCCCGCAGTGACGTCATGACCCTAGCCCATATAGATCATGAATATTATTGGCTAGCCGACGACGTCATCATTCTAGGCTAGGTCATAGCCTATAAACGTCATGAATATTAATTCATGACATCTATAGGCTAAACTCATGACGTCACCGCAGGTCATCATGGCGGCGCGTTTTCTACGTCGTTTTCGTAGATCATCGAATTCAAAGGCAAATTTTTCCGTGTTGACAGAACGCTGGGCGCCAATATTACTGTCAAAGTTATCATAAAATTCTGCACTTTCAGGAAAATGGATAAAATGTATATGTTAATTTTGGTGACCACGGACCTTTAAATAGCAAGCAGATTTTTTTGCATTATTCCAGGTTATGCAAGTTTTTATGACTGTAATTATTGGTGCATTGAGTGCTGATGTTGTGCTGGTTTTTATTTGCTTTTTTTAGTGTTGCTTTAAGCTGGACCAGATTTCCTAAAAACTTTATTCTTACTGATCTTGAGAATAATTGGATCGTGACTTTTTACTAGCATGTGTGAGATACCGTTACTGTCACATACGGCTAATAGCATGAAAGCACTGTAAGTGTTCTAGAACTAACCCAAATCCGCTATTGTACGTACGTCACGTACATTGCCCAAAGTGATTTGACATTGTAGGCCAAGTTGTAATCTTGTTCATATTTTTTTATTCATGGACTTACGTTGGGCTTTGCCCCAAATTTCTAGTATTGTTTCTAATTTCTACATAAAATTGCCATATTTTGTATTTTTGGAAGAAATTATCTAACAGGCTAAAATTTAGGGGGAGGGAGGTAGCAGTTGGTTCCTATTTTTTCCTTGCTATAACGCCACTGGCACTTGGTTTCTTTCCAGAACGGTGAAGCAGTTAAAGGGAAAAAAACTGATTGTGTGTGTAGGTGGGATGGCAAACGTGCTGCAGCTGATTGAGCGGCAGCGAGAGCGTAAAGCAAACCGAAGCATCGCCGTCAGTCAGAACAGGAGCAGTTACAGCGCTGGCTCGGACATGCACAGCGGTGCCACTTATACAGTGGATTCACTCAACTCAACGCATCCAGTCAGTCGACCCCCCAGTCATCATTTGTTCAGCACGGAATGGGAGGAGTCACAGCAGCTAGAGCATAGTGGAAGGTCTCATATCAGTTTATCAATTTTTACCTCCGCCAAGGAGGTAATGTTTTTGCCGGTTTTTGTCTGTCTGTCTGTCTGTGAGTCAGCAAGATAACTCGAAAAATTATGGACGGATCTTTCTGAAATTTTGAGGATATGTCAGGCATGGCACAAACTACCAGTGATTCAATTTTGGGCATGATCGGGCGGGAATCCTGGACTCTGGATCACTTTGAAATTTTCGTTACCATTGCGTTAAAGGGGGCATAAAGGAACCGCTGACAAAGCGAAGATGGTGACGCCACCTGCCGAATAGCTTTGCCTTGGCGGAGGTACCTGCGGGCTACAACCGCTTTTTAGTTGAAAATAAAATCTTTTTTACCAGTCTAGCCATTACGTGCTTTTGAACATAGATTGAGGCTTCGAATTTCATAATTTTTGATAAATGTTTCAAGTTTACAAATTTTTTAAACCTTTAAGTCCTCACTAAAATTCACCTGCTGTCTTATTATGACTGATAATTCGTTTTACTCCAGGCATCATATGGATTAGTTATCACATTTGATCTGCTATCAAAGTAAGCACTGGTTTGGCATATCTGTTTATTTTATTCTACTAAAGAGTTATTGATTTCATTGCTTTACATTTCTTAGATGTTTATTGTCTTATTAATAATTAGAGCTGTCAAAGTGTGAATTTTTCTAACGCATTAACACACTGCATTAATTTTTTTAACGCATTAATTAATGCGTTATTAACGCATGGACCATCGAAAGGGAGAGTAGGGGGAAGTTATCCCATGCCCTGCAACGTTTGGGGGCCCCGCGTGAAGAATATAGTAAGTTAGAAAGCAAATAAAAACACATTTTTTCAACAATAACTGATGTCATCGCTAGCACAGAAATCTATTATCCTGTCATCTAAATAATATCTATTTACAGTAGTGATGGAACGGCAACTACAGTTTGGTTAAGTTGAATTCATTTGATTGTCAAATAACTCCAGTTTAACGGAATATTGGAACTTTAGCATTATTCTATGAGACTGTAATTGGTACTTGAGCTAACCAATAACTATATTATAGTTTATTCTCAGTCATTTGTGTAAATTTATACCTGGTTATGGGCAAGTCCCTGTACAAGCTATTTCTAGCTTTTGATTCATTTCTCTTGTATTCTATTATTGTTTGGCTGATATCATTCATGCAATAAATGACGACGATGATGAACTGCTTGTAAAATATGTGCGGCTATTTTTCACAGTGTTCCATTCGCTTAGCTTTTGTCTGATCAACCTGTTTGTTGTTGTGTTTGTGTAAATTTGAGACGAATTGCTGAATATGATGCTTAGCATGTGTGCATGCTTGTGTTGTATCTTGGAATAAATGCCATTTCAATGGTATGGTTCGATTTGTGTCGTTAGTCAACAGCCGTGTGCCGTGGATGCAGCGAATGGCACACTGACCGTCTGTCATGTCAGACATCGTATTGATGAGCCAGTTCGGTTGAGGTCGGAAGCTAACAGTCTCTGGAGGAAAGGCGCTCCGCCAAAAGTCATTCCGAGGAAAGTTGCATCGATGCCGGCCACATCACATCAGAGTATGTTTAGATCATTTGGTGCGAAATGCTGTCTTTGTCAGTCAGTGAACCAAAACACTGTTGCTGTCATGTTTTTATGTACCGACTGGCACTCTGATTTCACATATTGTGGCAGGCCTATGTTTTTAACTTATTATTTTTTGTGTTATTCTTGTTATTATAATTTCGTGTCGAATATGGTCTGTGTGACTCTGATTTAACTCTTAGTCAATCAAAGCTTTGCAGGTATAAAAATGTGCGGCCAGGTCTTATATCACTTGCCAGACTTGTAGCTGGATTACTAAAGGATTGGGGCCATGAGGGTGGATGGAGTTGAATCTCATTTGGAAAAGTTTGGTCTACAGGCCTGCCACGATTTTTACACACGAAAGCAGCTACTGCTTTCAGCACGTCTTAGCCATCGCAATTCTGTGTCTGTCTGTCTGTCTGTCTCTTCGTCTGTTCGTCCGATCGTCACACGGGTGGAACGAGATAGGGCCTAGGTTAGACCTTGACGCCACGCTACTATCGTTTGTGATTCAGATGGAGAATTTGGTATTTGTATATTAACTTAGCGTGAACACCACAATTTTCAGCTATAACTACTGAACCGGAAATGCTATAGGCTTTCGCGCATCCCATGAGCATTAGCTCAAATTTCTTGTTGACTTCTTGAGTTGAAAATAGACAATTTGAATACTCCTGTCTTTGGGAAAGTTTGCACTAATTTAAGTTTTTCTGTACCTTTTTGTATTTGAGTTAACAACTTACCAGGCTCCCATATGAGAGGAACAGATGGGCAGACAGACAGACAGACGAATGGATGGGCGTGGCCCATAATGTGGCTTTTTTTCGATCGCCTTGCAATAATATAATTGCGTAATAATAATGTGAAGGAAAAGAGTATTGTAATGGTGTAACACTGCCTTGCGTAATTGTGCCAGTTGCAGGACCGTTGAAGCAGACAGTCACAAAGGACCCACCAGTTGCAGGTCGTCAGACTCGTAGTGGATCTGTGGAGCCAGCGACACGGGAACCGGTGGAAAGTCAATCATCTTCTGTACAGACTCACAGGACGAGCTCAGAACCGATCAGGAAACCAAGCTATCAGGACCAGCTGCATCATGTATTATCCGCTGCTGGACTGAAAGTAGCCAGCATTGGAAGTCTGGATGTTGGCCGCATCAAGAAGCCAAAGTCTGGTAATTGAAATGTTCAGCAGATCTTTGTTTACATCAGTTGAACTGATAAAGTATTGAGAGCTGTGATTTTGGCTTGTCTTCTCTGATAAGCTCTCTTGACACTGTGTGCATCACTAAGCGTGAACAGATATCACGTGACTGGGCCTCGTTAAACTGTAAGTTGCAGGTTTCGAGAATAATTTCTCAGACAGTGAAGAGGGTTTGATGGTGTCATCTGGAATCTGTTTGTAACACTGTTGAAGCTATGACATTATGATAGTTTAGAAACATGTACACTGGTATTTATTTATCTGTTTTATTTACTTACGTGTTAATGTGAAGTATTCTGTTCTTTTTTTGAAAAATCAGTTTTTTTTGCAACTTTGCTTCTGGTGATATTTTGTCACTGTCTGACCTCCACTCTTATGCTTAAGATTTTAGTTTGCAGGGATTTTTATGTCAACATTGTATTAAGCTGGCCTATTTTAGTTACCTCCGCCAAGGAGGTAATGTTTTTGCCAGACTGTTTGTTTGTTTGTCTGTCTGTTAGCAAGATAACTCAAAAAGTTATGGACGGATCTTTCTGATATTTTGAGGGTATGTCGGGAATGGCAAAATCTACCAGTGATTCAATTTTGGGGGTGATCCAGTAGGAATCCTGGATTCTGGATCACTTTGAAATTTTCATTACCATTGCTTTCAATGGGGCATAAGGGAAACCGCTGCAAAACCGAAGATGGTGCTGCCACCCAGCGAACAACATTGCCT
>Ga0209367_1003251_pt1 | contig 22015 bp, 15 predicted proteins | sample WorMetLIZISLAND2_FD_187412 | JGI IMG/M metagenome (GOLD analysis project Ga0209367, IMG submission 187412) | Marine gutless worms symbiont microbial communities from Max Planck institute for Marine Microbiology, Germany - Olavius geniculatus... ... | reverse complement strand
TGGGACAACCCTGCAGGAGTTAAGCCACGCTGCCCTAGATAGGCAGCGGTGGGCAGCGATAGTAAGAATGGCGTCAGACACCAACGGGCATTGAGCCCACGGTTGTCGATGATGATGACGATGATGCGTTCACCTGTGTCGGGTGGCAGGTAGCATTGTGTAATCCCATATGGAAGGTGACGCTCCATAGCTCAGTGAGGGGCTCAGTCTTCTAAAGAGCTATTTTCCGATCTTTACCTTTACTTTTACCTTTACTACTACGACTGCTACTACTACTGTTGTTGTTGTTTTAGTTGTAGTTGTTGTAGGTCTGACAGACATACACGAACCATCAGCTTGTAAATCAGCAAACTACTACTACTACTGCTACTACTATTGTTGTTGTTGTCGTTGCTAATAGTTTGAGAGATGTATTGCGAACCACCAGCCTATTGTGTGAACTGTTGTTACTACTATTGCTACTACTACACAGTCTACTACTGTTACTGGTGTAGTTGTAGTTAAAGTTGTAGTTGTTGCTGCTAGGAGTTTGAGAGGTGTATCGCGAATCACCAGCCTATGGTTAGCAAACTGCTGGAGTTGGGAACGTTTCTCATCCACTTTGCCAACAAGGACCATCTCGTGGATATCAACAACACTTTACGTCACGTCCACACGCAGTGGAAACAACTCATGATGCAGACTGAAGCACACGGCCGCAAGCTGGCCATTGCCTGTCGTCACGACAAACAGGTAAAACTACTACTACACTACTACTACTACTACTACACAGTGTAAACAACTCGCGTCCAATTTCCTCATTCGAAGTTCTGGGTGGCATCTTCTGGTTGACAGGTAAAAAATCTTGTGCAAGGAAATCGGAAAGAATTAGCTGCGCCTTCCGTTTGATTTCCTCGGATGAGATTTTTAAACTCTGGAAGGTTCGTCGATGTTGGACAACACCTCGAATGTGGAAATCGGTGCATGTAGCTATGGCACAAGGGGACGGAAGGGTGGGAAAGTGAGGATAGATGAAAGAAGGCAAGGACCCTCAAATTCTCATTTTTGGCTCGAAGAGTGCTACACAATGGTATGCCATGTGACTAATTCCATAAGGTCAGATTCGTGACACCAAGTATTATATACACCGTGTCCGGAAAAAACTTCCCAAACATTGTCAATTGTCACTCAAAGAAGGGATATTCAATTATAATAATTTTTGGTACGAATATTTCTGGCACAGCTGGCCATCAAACGACCGTTCAACATTCCACCTCACACAATGTCTGTTTCCGCACTACTTGGGGAAAGCAGAACCAACGAAATATGAGTTGAAATGAACATAATAACGTCAAAAAGCATCCCCAACATTATCAATTTAGACTTGAAAAAGAATTGACAGATTTTAATAATTTTTGGTGCAAACATTTTTGACACTACTTAGCATCAAATGACCATTCTAATTCCCACATCACCGAATGTCTGTTTATTCACTACCTGGGAAAACCGAACAGCTGGAATTGAATAAAAATGCAATATTTTCTTGGTTTTGTTTCTCCAGGTAGTGCAGAAGCAGACAGTGGGTGCGGCGAAAAATTGGACAGCCATTTGATCGCCAGTTGTGTCGGAAATACGGGTGTCAAAAATTATTAAAATCTGGTAATCATTTTTTTAGTTACAATCGAAAATGTCCGGGATGTTTTTTTTCAGACACGGTGTGTATATTTTTACTGTTGTTTACAATTTCCAACATTTAGCAGGTTTGTACTCTTGATTCCTTTCAAATATGCCATTCGTGATTGTTGATTTTGGATCGCAGAGTAACGCAGTCTTAGAACCGAGCAGACGGACGTGCTGCAGAAATTCTTTAAAGATTTTGGCTTAGATGCTCTTGGTCACTTTCAGGCGATTTTTTTCACTTTTTGTACATTTTGGTGTGCTTTGTTTCAGCCTGAACACGTGACGTGTTATAGGCATGTCTGTCTCTCTTTATCCATATCGTTTGTTAAGTGGTAAAGGTGCATAAACGCACTTATGCACTTTATGCAGTTTTTTTATACCATAGTGTGCAGAAAAATGTGTAGAATCTACTGGTGAGACTAGAAACGCAATATTCAAAATCGTTGCTGAGATATATCCATTTAAAGTTTATGCATAAATGCATTAGCTCCTGTGTGGGGTGGTAAAAAGTGCAGAAGTGAATTAACTCTCTTGAGCTAAGATCAATGCGCACTCAAAGAAGTGCAAAAATGAAAACAAAAAGGTGCAAAAATGACAAAATTCACATAACATCAACACACTTTGCAAAAAAACTTTGCTAATTTCAAATAACTGTCACAAAAGCAGTTTATTTCTGTAAAAACTAAACTAAATGTCTGTGCTAAACAACAAACAAATAAAAGCATTAAAATAATAGTATACCTACCAGTGGATAGTAGCAGTGTGATTTGTATGAAAACTTTCAGTGTCGTTTTTTTCCAAAACTATAGAAACGCCACTTATGCACTTTTACCACTCAACGGACGATATGTGTATTATGTTGAAGTTATGTTGGTGACTTGGTGGTATAATGGTAGGTTGTCAGACTTACGATCATGAGGTCAGGGGTTCGACTTTTGGTCGGGTCACTATCAAGCGGTTGCTAGTTGGACGACAGGTAAACGATCTTGGTATATAACCTACACCAGGGTCAACTCAGCCTTCCATCCCTCTGGTGTAGGTAAATCGAGTACTGGCCTGTCTGGCTGCGGTTAAGGCGGGACACGTTCACCTGTGTCAGGTGGCAGGTAACCAGATGATGTGCCAGATGATGCTCTGAGATGGGTTTCTCCAAGACGAGCTATACCCTTTAGGTCCTTGAGCACTTTATAATTACCTCCGCCAAGGAGGTTATGTTTTTGCCAGACTTTGTTTGTTTGTTTGTTTGTCTGTCTGTCTGTCTGTGTGTCAGCAAGATAACTCAAAAGGTTATGGACGGATCTTTCTGAAATTTTGATTGAGTTATTGGCAATACCAGTGATTCAATTTTTGGGGTGATCCAGAAGGAATCCTGGATTCTGGATCACTTTGAAATTTTTGTTACCATTGCTTTCAATGGGGCATAAGGGAAACCGCTGCAAAACCGAAGATGGTGCTGCCACCTAGCGAACAACATTGCCTTGGCAGAGGTGTGCGGGCTCTGACTGCTTTCTAGTTAGTTAATCTGTCTGTCTGTCTGTGTGTCCATGTTAAAGTCATGTCTGTCCATTCGTCCGTTCGTTCGTCCATTCCATTCGTCTTTTTGTCCATTCGTCCGTCAATCCATGTTACAGTCATGTCTGTCTGTCTGTCCGCCACTCTGTGTGTTCGTGTGCAGTTCTTCGTCTGCTGGAACTCGCTGTGTGAATGGCTGGATGCTAAACGTCAGCAGCTGATATTACCACTCAACATTACTGCCAACAACGTGGATACCGTCGCCGTCTCAGTGAGGGTCTGTAGTAGTTGTAGTTGTTGTTGTAGTAAACGTAGTGTAGGTGGCAAGTGAACAGTTCATAAGTTCATTTGTTCAGTACAGTGCAGTAGCTTTTTGTCTGACGTTTTAGTTGTATCTGATGAGTAACTCTTTATTCAGGATATTTTATATCGTCCTCTTGCAGCTTTTTTTGTTACACTACCATAAGTAGTGTTGTTACGGTTATCGAAATCGGCACCCAAACTGCGGTTTATTGGCAATATCGAAACAAATCAAAATTGCGGTTCTAGGCTCTCTGTTGACGGTTTTGGTTTTCCGGTTCCAAATCAGTGCAGCTCTAATGTCTTGACTGTGCCATCACTGCCGTGAACGTTAAATAGCACGCCATGACAAGACGAGTAGTGTCTCTCGCAGCGCAGTGGGTGGGTGTTATCACTGAGATCAAACTCAGATCGCCAGCGGCGCTGCAGCCTGTATATGAAGGGAACGTCAGACACTGAAGTGGTGTTTACAGCCGCAGAGGTGTTGGCGGGATGCGACGGCGTGACCGGTTAAGTAATATTTATTGCAACAGAGGCGAGCGACGGCGGCGACGACAGAGAGCGCAGCTACATAGTCACTGATACGTGGTGCTGTTGTAAACTACTGAAGTCCTGTAAAGACTACTTGTTTGTAAGCCTAATTCAGGGCTGGACATCGGTCACTGTAACCGACCAAGCGACCGGGTGCATGCGTTTCTGCATTTGTTGTTTGATCTCTTTCTCTGTCTTTGTACAGATAAAGTCTACTGTCTACTTCTGTCTAATTGACAGACGCTTAGCTCATTCGTTCTGAGCAGTAATAATCCAAGTTAGCCTCGTGTCACGCCGTTCATCCACCCCGTCATGTCAGTCACTGACGCCTGCTCAGTGTTCACTAGGCACGAACGTTGTTAAGTTGTCCACTAATCCTACATCATTAGTGGGCACCGTGACGTTTTGAACGATGAGAGCGGGCGGCTCCTGAATCCAGGGATATCCATTCCCTTCAGCACTAAAACGTATACTCCCCACCTCTACAAAAATCAAATCAAAGAATCAAAGAGAGCCAACCCTGTACACGCTCGCTGCATGCTGAAACCACCGACGTGAAGCACGTCGCATGCACCGTGCAAGCAAGAATGATGATTGACGTCTAGACTTCACAGTGCTGGCAGAAAACCAAAACCGATCAAAACCGCGGTTTTTTCCGCAAAATCGAACTGAAACCTACTCACTTCGGCCATTGTGAAACCGTAACGACACTAACCATAAGCATTAACTTGAGCAAGTTGTAGTAGTAGTAGTTGTTGTTGTTGTTGTGGTCTTGGCTCAGTATGTAAACAACGGGTGTTCACACACATTTTTTGAAGTGCTTTGCAAGAAAGTGGTGGGGTGTCTGCTCGACTGGGATTTGGGGGGAGAGGGGCAAATTTCTAGGTCAGTGTTTGTTGTTGTAGTAATGTGTAGTAGTATTCAGTCTCGCTGTGTCTTTAACTGTATACCTATCGGCTGTGTTATGAAGGACCAGTGTTCACTGTAGTAGTAGTTGTAGTAGTAATGTGTGATAGTATCCTGGGGGTGTGTCTGTAGCAACTACATCAGGAGATGCAGTCGAAGCAGACCTCGTACTACTGTGCTCTGCATCTCGGCCGTGTACTTAAGGACCAGTGTTCACCGACGGACCCAGAGCGTAGTGTTATCAGTGAAATGATGCAGCTTCTCAAGACCCGCTGGAGGGATGTTTGGCCTGCCATTTCACACAGGTATAGTCACAGGCAGACGGCCAGACAGACAGACAGACAGACTGCTGCCAAGCCGTTAGGTGACATGGCTTGCGACTACTAACGATCGCAGTTTTCTGAACAGACTGGGGACAGACAAACAGCGGACACCGAGATGCAGACGCTCACAGACATGCTGTCTGGCAACAAGGGTCAAGACAAGTGACATTGGGTGAGGTCAAGTTTTGGTAAAACTCTGGTCCAAGATCACATGACCAATGCACTCGGCATGTGGTTTCCTGTGCGTATCAATGAAACCATGCATCTATCTTGCACGGTTATAGAGATATGCGGTTTCAAAGATAATGGGGTCACAAGTTTGACTTCTTGGGGTCACGTGACGCCGTTAGTCACGTCACCGATGGATCTGCCTACCCCAAATACCCTATCCTAGAACCAGATTGGAAGTGGATCCAATGCTCAGTTGCTGAGATATATTCATCTGAATCTCTGGACACTGTATCCCCATGCATATGGACCATGGGCCACATCCACAATGAGCAATTATTACCTCCGCCAAGGAGGTAATGTTTTTGCCATTTTTTGTTTGTTTGTTTGTTTGTCTGTCTGAGAGTCAGCAAGATAACTCGAAAAGTTATGGACGGATCTTTCTGAAATTTTGAGGGTATGTTGGGCATGGCATAAACTACCAGTGATTCAATTTTGGGCGTGATCCGGCAGGAATCCTGGATTCTGGATCACTTTGAAATTTTTGTTACCATTGCGTTAAAGGAGGCATAAGGGAACCACTGGCAAAGCGAAGATGGTGACGCCACCTGGCAAATAGCTTTGCCTTGGCGGAGGTACCTGCTGGCTATGACTGCTTTCTAGTAATGGCTATGTGTCGCTAGTCAATAGACCGGCAGACAGACCCAGAGAAATATGTGAAAATAATGGCTAACGTATTGCTTAGTCTATGATGGGCCCAGCTGCTACTTGGATTGGAAAACCATCTCGGTATAAAATCAACACCAATGTAAACTCAGCCTCCGTGGTAGATGGTGGTAGATGCTAGCTCGCCTGGCAGGTAACACTGATCTCATATAGCAGGTGATGGTCTGTATCCCTGTGAAGAGCTATACGCCGATCTTAGCTTTTTAAAGCAAAATTGCTTTTGCAGTGTAAGTGATTCTACCTTTTGCTACACATCTCGCCATAGCGTGGTCGGTCGGTCTGTTGTCTGTCATATTCGTGCACCCTGCTCAAACCGTTTGACAGATGTATATGTCATGTCGGGTACACTTGTGGGATCTAAGGACACATTGTGTTAGATTGGGATCTATGAACCCCCACGTGGAAGTATGGATTTGGGGATTGAACTTTTCATTTCCAGCCAAAACATGCAGTTGCAAATTGCAGCCAAACCGTATGTCCCGTGTTGCTGTCTGGTGAATACAGGTGAGGAACAATTCCGCCTTTTGCCAAATTATTTTGGTCTTTGTTGGAAATTTGTTCAGTAGTATCTAGTTTTCTGGTTGCAGTAGCACATTTGATACCTGGTGCCTACGGAAAATTCTACGGATACCATATACCAGGCACACTATAAACAAGACAGTTTGAGATGTTACTGCTTGTACACCAGTCTCTGAAGTGGTCAGGTTCCACTGTCTTAGATTCTTCGGCCACCTAGCTCGTACAGCCCCAACAGAAGATCACCACCGCATCATAGCCGCCGCGCTCCGTCCACCCGCTGACTGGAGGAGATCGGCCGGACGTCCAAGAACAACTTGGCTGAGAACAGTTGATGAAGACGTCCAGCCCCAGAACTTTGTAGTTTACACTGCCTGCAGGAAGGCCAAGGATAGGGACATCTGGCGACAAGTCATCAGTACGGCAACGCTCTAACAGGAGTTCGCCAAGAAGAAGAAGAAGAAGTAGCACAGTAAACATTGGCTTGATTTGTGTAGTAGTAATCAGATGCTACTCAGTGTATCTACTGTAGTAGTAGTATCATGTGTATTGTGTAGTAATTGTTGTATACAGGGAGAATGAGCTGCATAAGTCGATGGCTTCACTACAGCGTCTGACAGATGCTACTGAGTCCGTCTGTGAATGTCTGCTGAGACTTCAACGCTCACTGTCTGAGGAAGAACCACTCTATGGTGATGTGCAGACCGTACAAGTGCTGACCAATGAACATCGTGTATGTCCATTTGTCTGTTGTTTGTCTGTCACCCACTAAGGAAGAACCACTCTATGGAGACGAACAGACCGTACAAGTGACGATTAATGACGTTCTGTTAATAGCCTGGACTGGCAGCCTATGAGCTAGCACCTAATCCGGCCACTTAGCAATTTAAGTCTGGACCTTGAATAACCTTGAACCCCCAAAATAGGGGGTTTTAGTGAATTTTTCGCAATTTTAAGCTGCAACCCGCATTTCAAGAGTGAATTGCACCAAAATGGCTGGAGATAGAGATAGACCAAGACAATCTGCATATGAAATTTTCAGCATTGAATGTAGATTTTAGCAATTTAAGTCTGGACCCTGTAGGTTCGAGGAGGTCTGCGCACGTGGGTGTCAATGAGGGATACCTTTCTAAAAAGTGGTTATTTATCTGATGTTGGCTTGTCTATCGTGAAAATGGTTGCAGATAGGCACAGAAATGCTGCTAAACATAACAATCACTGGTGACGAGCTTCTTAGGATTGTGAACATTGATGACCTTGATTGACCTTGAACCTTAAAAGTATGGGTTTTTAGTGATTTTTGGTGATTTTTGGCTGCAAAAGAGTGAATTGCGATGAAATAAATGGAGATAGACCAAGATTACCTGCGAACAGGAACTGCTATAGGCTATCGCACATCTCATGAGCATTAGCTCAGATTTCTTGTTCATCAGTTAATAAGATTTTAATTGCTAAGATTTTAATGAAAGTCATACGAATAAGAAAATGTTAAAAAGTTGACACAATGACATTGTTACATGCAACTGAAATCATCTGTTTTCTTTTCAAAACATTTTAGTCTATTTACAAGACTGGGTTGAAAACAGTCAATAATTGCATCTTGGTGCATATGTGAGCACTTATACGATATGCTACAATTTGCAGTTGAAAACTGACGGACAAGCTGCCAGTCTAATCTACCACATAAACTAAAAAGAAGCCCAGCTGTCGCATGAAGGGACGGATGAGAGCCATAATGTGGGGTTTTTCTGGTGGAATCTGGCTTATTTTGAGCTGGCATTGTCTGGGTTCTTGTTGTAGGTGGTAAAGCAGCAGGTGGAGGAGAAACTATCAGCTGTGGCGGTGTTGAGGAATTCGGCGGGAATTGATCGCGACACGGTGCGTGATGTCGAGGCGATGCTTTCCAATGTGATGAAACAGTGCGCCGCCCGTGAACACAAGCTGCAACAGTCCCTGCAGCTGGTCTCTGCAGCTTTTGTCATAATTAGTTGTAGCAGCAGTAGTAGTAGTAGGTTGGTTGTGTGGCGTAGCAGTAATACATTGTGTCAGATCAACAAAGTTGCTCTATGCCGGGCCCAGTTAGTATTTGGATGGGTGAATGTCCGTGGGCAAGTAAACCGTCTAGGTACAAAGCCAGCCAGCTAGGTTGACTCAGCCTTCTATCTTCCTTGGGATGGTAAAATGTGCATCAGCTATTGGACTAAGTGGTAGTAAATGGTGGTGGTGGAGAATGTACACGGTGAGGCTAGAGTTTTGTGCATTGTCTGAGTCGCTCACTGACTGGTTGGCAACCACCAACCAGGAGCTAGATTGTAGTAGTAGTAGTAGTAGTAATGTTGTTGTTGTGCTTGTAGGCGGAAGAGTTTCGTGCATTGTCTCAGTCACTGACTGACTGGCTCGCAACCACCGACCAGGAACTTGACAAGCTGTCAAAATACCCGCGCGATGAAAAACACCTGAAAAACCTGATTCACAGCCACTCGGTAAGCACCCCTCTCCATCTCTTTGTTTGTTTGTTCTGTTAGGCCCAGTTTCCATCAGGGTTGAAACAGCCGGACAGGTACTGGAAAAACTCGGTGGTATTTTTGCAGGGTAAACCCAGCCTAAACTTTCTAACAACCTACCCCAAACTTAACCCAGTTAATGCATAAGCTTAAATCTTACCCAATGTATGCTTCTGCTCTACTTAGGGTAAGCAGATCCTTGAAGAAACAGAAAATCTGGAAAAAAAATCCTCGACATTATCAATCATAACTTGAAGAAAGATCAGCTGATTTTAATAATTTTTGGCAGAAATATTTCTGACACAACTGGCTATTAAACAAGTGTTTTAGTTTCCATCTCACCCAACATCTGCTTTTGCACTACCTGGGGAAATCAGACTAAGCACAACATGTGTTAAAATGAATGAAAAACATCGATAAATTCCATCTATCCTAATCTGTGGGCCCCAACAGCTGGTCTATTACATGGTTTGACTGTCATGCAGTGGTGTGTTTACCAGATGAAGTTTAGGAATATTTGTGAAGTCAAGAAGCGACTGAGCAGAACTTTATTGATACTGTTGTCAATGAATGGAGAAAGCATCTCCTTGCCTGTGTTCACATAGTGGGCCAACACTTCAAGCAATTTTATTACAGGCAGTTGAAAAATAGACAAATGGATGAAATGTCAACTAAAGTGTCAGGAATGTGAACAAAATGTGTTTTTACGTGTTTTGTTATGTTAATTAAGCAATCATATCGAATTGGATAAAAAAGTGATATTTCGCTGGTTGCGTTTTCCCCAGGTAGTGCAGAAATGAACGTTGGGTAAGGTGGGAAACTGAATGGTCATTTGATGGCAAGTTGTGTCAGGAATATTCATACCAAAAATTATCAAAATCTGCTAATTGGTTTTCAAGTTACAGTCAAAAATGTCGTGGATGCTTTTTTGAGACACAGTGTAGTTGTAGCAGTAGTAGTTGTTGTAGTTGTTGTAGTAATAGCTGTCTGTGCGTATGGGACATAGAGGGTCTGTAATAGTGATTGTAGTTGTATTAGTAGTTGTTTTTGCTGTGTAGGACATTGAGGCTCAAATGGTCCAGCGAGAACACGAACTGCAGCAGTTGACTAGTGTCAAGGACACCATTCTGACCTCATGTCATCCCAACGCACTTCCAGTCATCAAACAGAGCTTTGCTATACTCCAGGCCGCCTGGCACAGGGTACTACTACACGTACTACTATTACTAATACATTGTTTAGTTGAAGATATGCAGTCAGTTGCAACCAACGTTGAACAATGTGTCGAAGCCATTGAGAAGTTGATGGCCGCAGAGAGTCTCCGAGTCAACGCCGACTAGACCAACCTGATGTTACTGGTGCCAAGCACAATCTACTCAAGATTCCTGGCGGTGGTCCTTCTCTGACGCTCGGTAGAGCTCACATCAAGTTATCTGACGTCGTTCGTTTGCTGGGAGTGCTGCTCACTCCAAACTTGTCAATGGACAAGGCGTTACTTTGCTCAGTGCCAAGTGCTTTTTCCAGCTGCGACAACTACGCCATATCCGACGTTCGCTAGATGATGACTCTGTCGCCACACTGGTTCATGCGTTCGTCGCCAACCGCGTCGACTACTGTGTCGGTCTACTGGCCGACTCGCCAAAGAAGATGACAGCCAAGTTGCAACGTGTTTTCAACGCAGCTGCCTGAGTCGTGTCAAACTGCGGCAAATATGATCGAAAACTGACCCATTTCCGGCGCCATGTTTTACATTGGCTAGATGTCTCTGACTGGATTATGTTCCGGCTGTGCGTTCAGGTATACAAGTGTCATCACAGCATGGCTCCTGGATACCTGATCGATCTCTGCCAGCCAGTCGCCAGCATTGACGGCCGCGGACATCTGCGACCTGCAAGCCGTGATCAGCTGCAGGTTCTACGGATCAGGATGGCAACCTACAGAAGCCGGGCTTTTGGACATGCCGGTCCATCTACTTGGAACACTCTGCCAAATACTCTCAAATGCAGTTCACACTGTTTACCTACTTTCAGACGTCATCTAAAATATTTCTACGTTTCGTTTTACTAGCACATTGAGTGCGTTCGAGGTTGTTAATGTTAACACACTATATAAATTACTTACTTACTTACTTACTTGCTTACTACACATACTACTACACACTACTACTACTAATACTACGACTAACTAGACACCATTCTGAGCTCATGCTTCCCTAATGCACTTTTAGTCATCGAACAAAGTTTTGCTATACTTCAGGCCGCCTGACACAGGGTACTACTACATATAATACTAATACTACTACATAGTATACTACTACTACTGCTATTAGTTAGACACCATCTTGCACTTAAGTCATCCCAACACACACACACAACACATTGTGGCTATTGTTAAATTGTGCTTTCTTAATAATCTTACTTACTTACTTACTTACTTCCAGTCATCGGACAGAGCTTTGCTGTACTCCAGGCTACTTCACACAGGGTACTACTGCACATACTACTACTACACGCACTACTATTGTTAGTAGTAGTACCAATTAATAGGCTCTTGTGAGACTGCATAGCTTTGCCAGGTGAATTCTTGGCAGACCACTATGTTCAAGCCTAGGGTATGATGTGTCATATATCAGTCGTCTGTTTGTTTGTAATGCATTGTAATGCAATGATGTATTGTGGTTGAACAGTAGATCTTACAGGAAAACTGTGTGTACAGTTAAATAGGTTTGCACCACGGCTATCTTGTTGGAACTACTACTTGTTGGAACCCCTCCCCTTGTACAATGCCCCATTTTTTCAAACAGGGGTACTATTTGCACCCAGATACAATGTGCCACGAATAGGAAGGGTTTTCTTGTTTATTTTTTGTTTGAGATTTTGGATTCTAGGTCATATTTCTTAACGATTAGGATTTATGTTTGCTTTCCGTAGAAAACTTGAAATATACTCATGTTTGATAGAATGTCGCTTTAAAAAGTGGTAGTTTTGTCTATGGAATTTAACAATTCAGCTACGTTTAGATCTGCTGGCCTTTGGACACAAACAATACTTTTAGCTGCCCCTAGCAACAGCTGGGCTTCTTGTTATGAAGTAGCGATTTAAGTGCATTTCTGTGACTTTATTATTTGGCGATTTTTGTCTTGGCATCATCTATATTTTTGCTGGGACATCTAATTCTTCTGGGTTTTCACCAATTTTTAGTAATTGGGCATTTTCTGGTGGAATCTGCCTTATCTTGTTTAGGAGGCATCATCTAGGATTTTGCTCAAACTATAAGGGGATTTTTGAGTTTTTCTGTTGATTTTTAGAATCCAGGTTTTTCTGTGGAATATGGCTTTAACATCATCTACATTTTTGGTTGGAGGTTTTGAGGATTTTTTTTCATTTTCTGGGGATTTTTTGACAAGTGGATATTCCCGGTGCATCCTGCTGGCATTTTCTGTGTTTTTTTTGTTTTCAGTCGGTGAAGCAGAGCCGCTGCTGCAGTCAGATGCTGGAGACGGCATCAAGCTGTGTGAATGGTCAGGCCAAACTGACCGATGAATTGCTGGGATGGACTTCAGACACTCTTTCTACACTGACCACAGCCTTCAATGCTCCGCTGACCACCGAAGTCAAACAGGCAGACACCGCGATCAAACAGCATGCTGTCAGTATACTACTACAGCGGGTGGCCGAAAGTGTGTCATAATGCGATGACAATGCCAGAAAGTCGTGTAGCGCACCGCAAATAAAATAAGTAAAATTTCGAACTTCAGCGCATCTCTAGCCGATTTATATCTATGGTCATGTAGTTTTATCTATGTAAAATGCGTTGCGTCATTCGTGATGTCATTTTAATCGAAAATATTGACAAATGAAGCGATTGAAATGTGGTGGATATGGCAGGCAAAGAATTGACAAGGGAGCAAAAGAAAATTATTATAAAATTCAGTAATAGTAATTCTAACAAAGGATTCATTTTGAATACATTAAACGTAAGACAGGCTTTCCTACGAAAGTTTATGAAGTGATGGAAATGTTGACAAAGCGTAGAAAAGTGGCTTCAAACTGGCAGACCACCAAATCTGAATGAAGGAGCTATTGGAGAATAATTCGTAATGTTGAAGCGCACAGAAAAAAGACATTGGCTGAAATTATAAACTACGTAAACGATTATCACCACGAATGGTACGACATCGTTTGCGTTCCCGTGGTTTAACCAGATGGAATATTTGGAAACAAACTGTAACAAGCAGGGTGAATTAACCTCGCCATGTGTTTTGGGGTAGACAGAAGCTGAGCTGGAAGGCAGATAACTGGAAATCAGTTGAATTTATAGACGAAACTCAGATAGTAATATGACAGGATAAAAAAGTCAAAGCTACTTATGGAAAAGGGTCAATGAAGTCTGGAATCTCGAATGTCTTGTGAACAGTTGAAATATATCACCATGTTCTGGAGTTGTATTTGCTATGAAAGAGCGGTTACTTTTGTACCAATTGGCAAAAATATTGACTGCTGTAACTATGTGAATGCACTCGATGCAAATTTGTGGCCAGGTGTGTGCAAACATTTTGCTGGGAAGCACTTCTTTTAGCAGGATGATAGCCCCTGTATTTACTCATCTGTGGAAAATAGAAAACCACATTTTGGGTTTTACGTGGTCAGCACAATCACTGGACAAAAATATTATTGAAAATATGTGGAAAGTCATAAAATCTCATGTGCAGAAGAAATTGGCAGCTATTAACTCTCGACAGGACCCTATCAAGTCTGCTCTAACAACCTGAAGCAAAGTTCATTAAACCTCTATTTGTCAGCTCTATGCATTCATTCTGCGATGAATATGTTCTGTTATTGCGCAGAAAGGATTTGTAACAAAATTCAGAAATGTCAGATAAGCGCTTTTGTTGAAATAATGTTGTTTACGATGTTTGAATTTAACTGGCAAAAAATGAATCGAGCGTTTGCGCCGCCGCCATTATGACACACTTTTGGCCACATGCTGTACATCGTTACTACAACGCCACGTTACTACTATGCATGTTACTACTACACACAATACTACTGCACGTGTCACTACTACTGCACTGTCTACTGTCTACAGTCCTCTGCTGACCATCGATGTCAAGCTAGCTAATGCAATCAAACAGCACATTGTCAGTATACTACTGCACTCTGTTACTACTACACACATTACTACTACACTGCGTTACTACTACACTCGATACTGCTACATGTACTACTGTTACACTCTTTGTCTATTAGCTTCAGTGCTCTGCTGAGCACTGAAGTCAAGCTAGCAGACAGTGCGATCAAGCAGCACACTCTCAGTATACCACTACACGCTGTTACTAGTATACAGGTTACTACTACACATACTACTAAACACTGTCCGCACTGACCACTAGCTTCAACCCCCAACTAACCACGGATGTCATTCATGATGAATTCATTGTTGTAAACAGCCAAACTATGGTTTGTGCATTTCACAAGCAACAGTATTAAAGTGAGGTGGACAAAAGTGTAGTGATTTACGTCAAGTTTGTTCATGGTGTTGCCTGCCAGAAATTATTAAAATTGGCCAGTTTTTTTCATGGAGCCAATCACAAAATGTCACTGGCAGTTTTATGTGACACCATGTAGTACTACAATTACTACTACAACTACTACTACACTGTGTGTCACAGGACTTTTACAAGGAACTGATTGAAAAGAGAAAGGCTGTAGAGAAGCTGTTACGTAGCATAACAGTGACGTCATCGGCGGCGTCGGTGGCGGGTGGGGAAGGCCCGGAGATGAGAAATACCACCCCAGACACGGACGATGAGTTATTATCAGAGACGAGGCAGAAAATGTCGACCCTGCAGCAGAAGTGGAACCTGCTTTGGCGCCTGTCACTGGACATGAAGAAGAAACTTCAGGACAACTATGCTGCTCTTCTCCAGGTACTACTACACCATGTCTCAAAAAAGACAGTCATAATTGTGTTTGTCATAACTTTGTCAAATTTCCACCAACTTTAATAATTTTTGGCACAAAGATGGCCAAGATGATAGAATTATGTAAGGTTCACTCATTTGCCACCTCACCTAATTTATGTCTGCGGACTACTGTTTGAAACACAGATGCTCCAAATTGTTACATTATGCGGTGGTTATTTGTATCAGATTGCTTACCTTTGCGTCATCAATTCAACAGAGGGTGCCATGTGGTTTAATAATTTTGTGGTATTAAAAATTTTTATGGTAAAAACAGCAGACAACAAATTAGCTAACCGATGAGCTTAAAACACGCCTAATTGATAAGTGAATGCCGTTTGGTCAGTCGTTTGTTGATTCTGCTATCAGCCAGCAGCGTTGCATCTAAGCCATTGTCTTTTTATGCGGGGCCCATTTTGGACATAAATTCTGATGATTTGCAAGCGATTTGTTACACAAACTTAGAATTCTGCTAAATAATTTACATTGAGATTTATTTTGAGCTTAATTAAGTCGTTACAGCGTTTACTTAGAAAATAACTCAGGGTTATGCAAGAATTTGGAACTTTATGTTTCACACGGTAGTGCGTTGACATAAATTAGGCGAGGTGGAAAATAAGTGCACGTTGCGTGATTTCATTGTCTTGGCCATCTTCGTGCCAAAAATTATCAAATTTTGTTAACATTTGATAAAGTTATGGGAAAAACAATTTTGACTGGTTTTTTTTCTGAGACACAATGTTTTACTACTACTACAATGACCACTTCTATTACAATTAGAACTACCACAACTACTACTACTTTGGCGCATTTTTACAGATACAGTAACTACAACAGGAGTAACTACTACTACTATTACTACAACAACTACCACAACTGTTACTATCATTTCCCACACATCTACAGATACAATAACTACAACTACTACTGCTACTACTAATACTACTAGAAAGGTTTCATATTACGTCTGTTCAGGGCTATGCAACTCTAACCCTAAGTTTAACCCTAACACTAACCTGACCTTTGACCCTTTAAACTTTTTTTAAAACTTTTATTGCACCAGTTATTCCTGCTTTTAGGAAAACATTCACATTGACTTTAAAGGCACAAATATTTATCTGCTGGGCCACAGGTCCTTGAAAGTCCTTGAAACGATTTTTTTTATTTTTCTGTGACTCGGAAAGTCTTCAAAAAATCACACATGGTCTTGAAACTTTTGAAATTTGATTGAAGAGGGTGTTGAAAGTCCTCAAATTTCAGTTTTGTAAAATCATTGTGACCATGATGTGCGAAAAAAATATTTGAGTGACGCCAGAAAACTTCTATTATGACATGGTAAAATATTGCGGGAATAGGTCGGGAAAAAATACTTGAATGTTTTTGAGAAGTCCTTGAAAAGTGTTTGAATTTTTTTACCTAAAACTGTGGCTTCTCTGGTTTATAGCTGTAGCTATTTTTGAGCTGAGTCAACCACTGCAGCATTTCAAAAGCCAGCTAGCATTCGTTGTAGTAACAACCCTTTCTTGTAGTAGTAGTTGTTATAGTAACAACTTTAAAAGACTAAAGATGGTGCATAACTTTTGATGTGAAACCCATCTCTGAGCTACGGAACATCACCTGCCATATGGGATCATCGAGGATTACCTGCCACCCACCACAGGTGAATGTGCCCTGCTTTAACTCCAACTAGACAAGCCAGTACTCGATTTACTTGTCCCAGAGGGATGGAAGGCCGAGTTCACCTCGGTGTTGGTTATATACCGCGATGGTTTACGTGTCACTTATCGAAGTAGTAACCACTTAATAGCGACCCGACCGGGAGTTAAATCAGCAGCCTCTCGATCGTATGTTGGACACCCAAACCGTTACAGCACGAAGCCACTTTAGTAGTAGTAGTAGTAGTAATAAGTGTTGTTGTTGTTATATGTAGTCAAAGACAGCGATTGATTTTAACTTCAATGCATGGAAGAAGCGCTATACGGACTGGAATCACTGCCACTACCTGCGCCCTACGGATGTCTTCCGCAACATGATTAGTACCCGGGCCGACAAACTGACCCGCAAGGAGTTTATTGACGGCATTTTATCGACAAGTAACTACTACACGTTTTAGTAGTAGTAGTAGCAGCAGTAGTCGTAGTATTAGCAGTAGTAGTTGTAGTAGTATTTGTAGTAGTTACAGCCACTACATGATTAGTACCTGGGCCAACGAACTAAGTCACAAGGAGTTTATTGATGGCATTCTATCGACATGTAACTACTACACGTTATAGTACTAGCAGCAGCAGTAGGTGTAGTAGAATTTGTAGTAGTTATGCCACCACTACGTGATTGGCACCCATGCTGGCAAACTCACCTGCAAGGAATTTATTGATGGCATTTTACCCACGAGTAACCACTGAAAGTTGTTTTGTTGTAGTCGTAGTTGTAGCAGTAGTAGTTGTTGTAGTTGTACTAGGCTGATGTCATTGCTGTACCCAGTGACGTGTTTTACAACTTGATTAGTAGCAGAGCCTTGAAACCGACTGCCTATAGTAGTTGTAGTTGTAGTAGCTGTTGTAGTAGTATTTTGAGCTGCTGTTATTGTTGCAGAGTTTCCCACAACCAAGTCGGAGCTGAACTATGTTTTTGACATAATTGACAATGCACAGTGTGGAGAGGTGACCTACAAACAGTTCATCGGAGTGCTGCACTTTGACCGACCAACAAAGGTGCGAGTAGTACTTGTAGTAGTAGTATTTGACTTTTGTAGTGACTTTGTGGCAGCGATATAAGGTTTCAGTTTTCTCTGTGATTTTACCGTCAGAAAAACTAGAAAATTTTTCCGTCAAAAGTACAAAATTTGGGGCTGAAATTCCCCCATTCTGAGGACAATTACTTGTAAGGTTTAAGTTTTGTCAGAAATTTGCAACTCCCTGTTCCCCTACCCACGTTTTTTTTCACCCACGACACTGCTGCTTATTATGTATAACTTTGTCATATTATAGCAATTTTATTTGCTGATTTTTTGGGCCTGATTTACAAAACTTACAAACGTTTGGCATAGAAATAGCGTAGAAAGAAAATGTGATGTACAAAAGTACATAGAAAAACATATGAATAACTCATGCAGAAAACCTATGGCCGCTCCTGAGGTGATTTGTAGTCTGGACGTACTTGAAGCTTTGAAATGTTGGGAAATTTGGCAGCTGACGAGAAGTTCAGGCAACTGTCCTGGAAATACCTTATAAGGGAAAACTGTTTACTGTTCTACTGGACCTAGCATATAGCATAGTGTTTTGATACCATATGCTGTTGAACAGCAGCTGGTTTTGTGTGATAGTAATAATAGTTGTAGTAGTAGTAGTAGTAATAGTTGTTGTTGTTGTTGTAGCCCAAGCCACGAATGAAGAGTGATGATCTGATCCAAGATGCTGTGGAACAGCAGCTTGCACTGTGCCAGTGTCCTCAGTGGTACCCCGTGCAGAAGATTGAGGAAGGAGTCTACAGGGTATGTAGTAGTAGCCGTTACAGTAGTTCTACACTGTGTTCAGAAATAACACCCACTCACGTTTTCTGTTATATTTCTGCGGAAAATGCTTAGATTTGCACAAAATTTTCAGGGAATGTTTGCGAGGAAACAAGTATTGAAGAAATGGAAAAGTTAGATATTCTTTGCTAGCGGTGACATCATGCTGACGTCATATTTCCATGTTTGTAAGTTATGGCTTATACCGTTGAAGACAGACATTTGATGAAATGTTAAAACACATCAGTTGGTTAGTGTGTTAACTGCCCCCAAAAATATGCTAATTCGTCACGAAATTTCTCGTTGTGAACTGTTTCCATGGTTTATCCTTTTTGCTGAGTGCGAGATCCTCAACTTTAGTGATGCTGACAGGTGTATGCACACTGCGTCACTGCGTGGATGACCACTTGCCCGCTATCAGATAAATGGCTTGAAACTGCCGGTCATGTCAATTATTTTTATTCAAAAGTTTTATTCCATCAACATTTCGTTGTCTGTCTATTGTCCAGAAACATGTAGCACAAACTTGCGGCTACATAACCCTTGCTGACTTGCAAGCATTTTTATCAGATGTATGTCTTCAATGGTACAACCCATAATTTACAAATATGACGTCAGCATGACGTCACCAGTAGCCAAAAATATTTGACTTTTCCACCGTTGGAATACTGGTTTCCTCCTAGACATTTGCTGAAAATTTTACGGAAATCTGAACATTTTCCATGGAGATATAAAAGGAAACGTGAGTGGGTGTTTTTTTCTGAACACAGTGTAGTAGTAGTAGTCCTAGTAGAATTAGGTGTTATAGTAGTTGTGCCAGTGTTCTTAGTGGTTTTCCTGCACTTATTTCTTTTTGATTGGTGGTTTGGCTTAGTTGATAACGTCGTTGGTTGCATCGACGAAGTTAATTGACACCAGGCCCGGTTAGTAGTTGGATGGTTGATCATCTTGGTATGTAACCAGCCACCCAGGTCATCTCAGCCTGGCCATCCCTCTATGGGTAGGTGCAATGAGTGCAAGTGAAAGCTGGGACAGGCACATCGTGCGATGCACTAGCCCCGTATCCGTGGTCACCTCGCAGTGTAAACTAGAGGCTGGCTGAGGGCCGTGGAAATGAAGATCAGCGCCGCCCAGTAGGTCTTGAAGGAAATTAGGTTTTATGCTTTTATTCTTGGTGTTAGATAATGTTATCAATGCTGTTCGATGCAACAGCAAAACATAACAACTGCAGAATTACTGATTCGAGTCTGTCATTTTGAGGGGCCGCCGAAAACCTGTTTTAGATTTCGGCAAATCCTAGTTATTAAATGCTAAACTAACTTGAACACTGACTTTACCCTTAACCTAGATTAGCCCTAACCCTATTTTTATCTCTATTTCTAACCTTATCCCTGACATTATCCCTAATTGTGTCAGCCTTTTGAAATGGCAGACCTTTGAAATGGCAGTTCTCAGATGACATTGGTTATATGTTTTCTGTCTTGCTGGCAATATCGTGTCTCAATTAGCATGCATTTATGAAACCATAATCCAATTATGATAAGTGGTAGACTACTTAAGCTAGCAATATTATTGTTGTTCATTGTCAACCATTTATGTATATTTATATTTATTTGAGAGCAAGCCTTTGTATACCAGTGAGCCATAATATAAACTAGCTTATGACTCGCTTTTGTTGCATTTACTTCTGCTGTGTTATAGTTTTGCTGATAATCACTCATGCAATGAATAATGATGTGACATGTTACTTTGCGTTATAGCACTACTACTGTGTGGCTTGGTGGTCTAACCGTAGCGTGTTGAACTTGTAACCCTGATGTTGCAGGTTTGACTGTGCCAGGGCACTGCCAGGTAGTAACTTTGGGCAAGTTGTTCATACACATGTGTCTCTGTCACCAAGCAGTATAATTCGGTATTGGCCTCATCGCTGGGAAGGTAATGGCAGTATATGGAAGAGATCTGGCCTACCACCCATGTAGCTGAGCTGCGGCTCCCTGTCAGCTCAGGGCCTTGAAACAGAGATGAGCACCACCCCGCATACACAGAGCTATGAGAGAGCCCTGTTGACTACGGGAGTTTTACCTATCTACTACTACTACTACTGCTACTGCTACTGCTACTGCTGCTGCTGCTGCTACTACTACTGCACATGATATAGTGTGGTTGTAGTAGTTGTTGCGGTGTGTAGTTTGGAGACAAGCTGCAGCGCAAGGAGCCGTACTTTGTGCGCGCTGTCAACAGCTACGTCATGGTTCGAATCGGCTGCAACTGGGAACCAATAGCGGACTTCTTCGAACGCAATGACCCTTGTAGAGGTAGCCTATATATTACTACTACGACCATTGTCATCAGCAAAATTGGGCTTTAAAAGATTTCTGTGTCTCCGGTTTTTATCCGCTCCTAGAAAAACCTGTGTTCTCCCTAAATTGTTAATGGACCCTTAAAAATATTGGTGCAGTTATTAGTTTGCTTTCAAAGTTTTACTGGAAAAAAACTGTTTGCGTCTAGTCTGTAATGCTGCAGTATCTTCACTTTAGTTCCCGTTGGTACTATTTAGCGTGCTGCCAATTTGTTTTTTGATGATTTCTTGTGTAATATCACGTGAATTATTTGGACATAAATTCATAAAAATACAAATTTTAAAAATGCCTATTTTTTCAGCTGCAGCTACAAAATTTTTTAGTCCTCAACTCAAGATATACAATGTCAGAAGAACTTTGCTGACTGTGTAATGGTAAAGTTTGAATTATTAAATTGTGATTTGTGCTGTTTTATATCTACAACCAGGATGTCACCCTTACACTGTAGCCTATATAAACTGAACAGTTTTTTTGCATAAATCTCAGTATATAACCAACACCAAGGTCAACTCAGCCTTTCATCCCTTCGGGGTAGACAAATTGAGTACCGGTCTGTACGGCTGGGATTAAGGTGGGACATGTTCACCTGTGTTGGCTGGCAGGTAAGACTGTGTGATCCCTCATGGCATGTGATGCTCTGTAGCTTTGAGATGCATTTTTCGTAAAGAGCTATTCACAATTTTTAACCTTTATCACTCTGTGGGCTTTAGAATTCCAGGCTGTTAAGAAGTCCTTAATCAAATTTTAGTCACATAAAAAATTGTAATCGATTAATTTTTAACGGTTTAATTAATCGGTTGGTGGTCCTGACCATGTACCGGTACTAGCTGGGTGCAGCTTGATAAGCCGAAGGTTCAGTAGTTTGAAGGTTTCAGGGTTCTTTCTATATACTTCTGCAGACGTTGACTCAATTTCCACATTTCCTCTCAACTTAGAGCAGGGTTAGAATTAGGGTCAAACTTAGGGCTAGAGTGAGCGTTTGGGTTAGGGTGAGGGCTAAAGTTTGTGAAAATGCATGTTGCAGTATACACCTTCAGACT
>Ga0209367_1003249_pt1 | contig 22021 bp, 17 predicted proteins | sample WorMetLIZISLAND2_FD_187412 | JGI IMG/M metagenome (GOLD analysis project Ga0209367, IMG submission 187412) | Marine gutless worms symbiont microbial communities from Max Planck institute for Marine Microbiology, Germany - Olavius geniculatus... ... | reverse complement strand
GATCCCCACTATCGATATGATGATTATCCTCATTATGAGGCTTTCCGGAATCCGGCTACGCAGAACCAAATCATGGGGACTCGAAGACATCGCCTTAAATTAATCCTTTAAATGGTAGATAGACCCGTTTTTTTTCTTTGTGTCTTTGTGGCTTCGTGGCTATTTCCTGTTTATCCGGGTTGGATATTTAGGTATTGAAGGTAATCGGTCCATATAATCCCTCAATCCCTCAATTCCTTAATTCCTCAATTTGGCTCTATCTGCCTGCATCTGCGTAAACCTGCATCCTGAATTACGTAGTTCGAATTTCGTCCCGGTCATCCCAAGGAGGTGCCATATGTTAAATTTTAGACTCGATGAACGAATTCGGAAAATCGAAGAGCAGTCGGAAGCGGCTGAGATAAATCCGGATGAAATGGGGATATTGTTGGATGACGGCTACGCCGAGTACCAACATCTGATGAATACCCGACAGCATGACGCGGCCATCGGCCTAATGGAGCGTCTGCGGCGAATTGCCCCAAGTGACCAAAAGTTCGATCGCCTGACAGCGCTGGCTTACGGGGCCAAGGGCGAGCTCGTTATGAACTGGAACGACCAGCTGCGACTGAAACCCGGCCCGGACCTGCTAGCGGAAATGGAGCTGGTGTTCCGCCGGGCCGTTGCGGTGGACCCCACGCTGGCCGACCCATACTGGGACATTGCCGTGCTGAAAGCCCGTTTTGCAGAAGATTTTGACGAGGCCCGGCAGTTTTATGAAAAAGCCCGGGATCTGGATTACTATCACCCCATGATGCCGGCCCTGGAGCAAATCCTGCACACCCGCCAGGCGCCCCCCGCGCTCAAACACGCATCTGAGGAAGAAACCCACTTGCGGGAGCTTTTGCTCAAACTGGCTATCCATCCCAATATACCGCTGGGTCGCACTTTCGACCCCCGCCAGACCCCGGACGATGCTTCCCTGGTGCTGGATCCCGCCTTCCAATCTTACTGTCGGGCAGCGGAAGAAATTGTCAGAAGCGGGCAGGTGAGCCCGGGCGCCTACGAAGGCATTCTGGATGACGCCCTTAACATCGGGGGCGATGCCGGGGAGTACCTGCTGGATCTGCTGCGACGGGTGTCCTTCGAGTATCCGGGATGCGATACGCTGCAGAAGCGTGCCACCGAAGAACATTTGAACTTGCTCGTCAATGCCTCCCTGTCCCTGCGCAGTCAATCTCGGTCCAACAACGACGGCGCCATGCGTCGGGCCCGCCGGACTGCCAGCCGCGGCCTGGACATCATCAAGTCAACCAATCAATTCGCGGTGGACCCGGACCTCCACGCCGAAATGCTGATGGCCATGGGTCAGACCTATGCCCGGGTCGAATCCCCCGGGGACCTGCACCTGGTCGAAACCCTCGGATACTATCTCCAGGCTCTGGATTTGAAGGAAGAAGCCGTTAACGCGGAGGATGTAAAGCGCCTGAAAGATCTGCTCAGACAGATCATCGAGTTTCTGATGCCCATGGCACAGCTGTCGGGCGCGGTGGGTCTGGGCACGACCCTGCGAGGCCTGGAGCTGGGCTATGAAGCTGCTCAGCGCCTGGACGATCCGGCCCTGACCTGCAATGTGGCCGTCACCCTGTCCAATGTCTACTCCGCGGTCCGCCAGTCCCAACAGGCCGAAGTGCTCCTGGAAAAGCAGCTAGCGGCCGGCGGTCACGGGGCCCGGGAAGCGGACAGGCTGAAATTTGCCCTGGCTTCAGCCCTTTCCGAACAAAGCCGCGGCCTGGAAGCGGCCGACATCCAGTTGTCCCTGATCAATGCTAATAGCGCTTTGCTGGATACGCCGCAAGGTAAAGCCACCGCCTACATGAACTACGGCAACTCTGTGAGGGTCGCGGACGATCTGGATGGCGCCTTCAGGGCTTTCGAAACGGCTATGGAATCCGCGACCCAGGTCCCGAAAGCCGCTGAGGGGCAGCAATTGCAGTCGAAGCTGCACGCCCTGATGGGCGAAATTCTGTTTTTAAAAGGCGACGTGGAGCAGGGCGATCAGGCGATCAAGACCGCCGAGGCCACCTTTACCGCCGATATTGCCGGTACGGGCCGGATTTTTTTTCACAGCACTGCCGGCCGGAATTACTTCAAGGCCGGGATGCATACGGATGCCCTGCGGCACCTGAACGCTGCCCGCGAGGCATTGCGGGTCCAACTGGAGCACGGTGCCTGGCCCAGTGTCTGGGAAAGCATGCTCAACGAATGGAGCGATATGGATGCGATGGTGATTCAAATCCTGCTGGCCAGGCAAACCGATGATGACACCCGGTCGGCGCTGGTGGTGGCCGAAGCGGCCAAGGGCCGGCTGCTGACCTGGCTGAGCCAGGGATATCTGGATGACGCGCCCAAATTCGCCCTGGCACCCGATCGACATGAGCGCGCGTTAGATAAGGTCGGGCACTGGACGGCAGAAAAATCCGGGCGCTATGTCGCTTCTCTCTTTGCCAATAAGGGCGGACTGGGAATTTTCGTGCTAAGCCCGGACGATTCCATCTCGGGCACGTGGTTGGCAGAGATGGATTACGACGTCTTGATGACGGACTTCTACGAGCCCTGGGAGCAGTTGATCGATCGGTCGCTTTCAGTCGATTCCGGTCTGTGGGACGCCGCCGGCGCTTTAACGGAGCTGATTCTGGACCGGGTCGGGGAATGGCTCTGGCGGGCCTGTCCCCAACTCGCCCAAGGCGGTCAGGAGCTGGTCCTGATTCCCCATCGTCTGTTCCGCAGTCTGCCCCTCACCCACTGCCGGCTGCCGGGCGGTAAAAGATTGAGCCAGGTCTTCGATCAGGTCACGGTCGCGTCATCGCTTTATGATTTGTCCAAGTCGATCAGCAAACCCCCCGGAGCATTAAAAGAGGCCAGCGGCTGGACGGCCCTGGTCGATCCCGATGGTTCCTTGCCTTTCGCCTGGTTCGAAGGTCTTTTGAATGTTGGGACGGCCGCAACCAAGACCGGCCAACACGTCACGGTCGGCGCCATCCACCAGGCTCTGGCCGGCTCTGACGTGGCGCTGATATCGTGTCACGGAAATTTTGCCGAGGGCAATCCCTGGCAGTCCGGCCTGGCGGTTGCCGATGGCGAGTTTAAAGTCTATGAGCTATTGAATCCCCCTTATCGAATCGTCACCGACCTGGTCGTGTTGGGCGCTTGCGAGGCTGCCCGCACGCGGCGCTCGCTGTCGGATGAACCCATCGGTTTTCCCGGGATGCTGGTTCAAACCGGGGTGCGTGCCGTGCTGGCCCCACTGTGGAAGGTCGACGACTTCGCAACCCTGCTCTTTCTGACTCATTTCTTTGACACGGTCAAAGCCGGAATCCATCCGGCCAGCGCCGCCCAGCAGACCGCTCTCTGGTTGAAGCGATTGGAGGCTTCGGCAGCTTTGGAGCTGGCTGACGAAATGATCGAACAAGCGAAAACCAAAGCCGGCGGCAAGGATGGTGCAATTCCCGAACCCATAACCAAACGCCTGACGGCTATCCGCCACTGGCTGCAAAATTTAGGCAAGGACACGCGTCCTTACCGTTCGCCTTTGGACTGGGCGGCTTTTCAATTGGTGGGGCTTCCAATTACGGATTCGAATCAACCCTAACCCGGATAAACCGGAAATACGAAACTCGAAACTCGAAATACGAAACAAATTCGAAATTCAAAAATTCAAATGTTTCAAATGAAATTACCGTCGTGACTAAACGGATCCAAAACCAGTACAGGAGGTAACCATGCCAGAAGCAGACAAGAATAATATTATCATTTTCGACGTCGAACCCGAGCAGCAAACCGGACCGGGTGGGCGGCCCATGCAGCCGCGGGGCGGTTTTGACTGGTTGAAAAAAATAACCGGCCGTTCCGTTCCGGCGGAAAAAGTCCAACAAAATGTGACGCAGTTTCTAACGAACGTGCAGGCAATGTTCGCCGAAGATGCGGCGGCCAAAGGCGCCTATACGGTTGACACGGTCGAAATCGATGCCCAGATCTCCGCCGAAGGCCAGGTCGGATTCATGGGCAGCAGCGTGGGAATGTCGGGCAGCGCCGGCATCAAGTTTGTTTTGAAGCGGCGAAATGGAATTGAAGATTGAAGATTGAAAATTGAAAATTGTATCGAACAAATTGAAATGCAGCAGGAAAAAATTACTCATCAACCGGAAGAAGCGGACCAGGAAGAGGCCGCTAAAGAACTCGCCCCGGAATCGCTCGACCGCCAGAGCCCTAACTATGCGGCAGAGACGGTTGCCGATCTGCAGCGCAGGGTCGGCAACCGGGCTGCATTCCGAATTCTGGCGGCCCGCGGAAATCGGCCGACAACCGCTCCGGCCGCTTCAGGCCTGACCCCGATCGCCCCGCGCATCCAGCGCTTTCCGGCCCAAGAGACCCCGGCCGCGCCGGCCACGGAGGTTTCGCCGGCACCCGTCAGCGATGTTGACCCGGCCGCAGCCGGGCAGCCGACGCCCGGCCTGATTGCCGAAGACGATGCCGTCGACCTGGCACCGGGTCAAATGCGAAAAAGTGACTTTTTGATTCAAATGCGCGATGCTGCCTGCCGGACGGCCGAAAGTGAGTTGGCCGGCACCCCCTGGTCTATTGCCGGTTGCCCCTGGATCGACCACTGGTACGACTATTATCGAGAGCGCGACAGCCGTCAGGTCGAGCAAGCCATCTGCCGCTACGCACCGGCTACCCGCAGTGTGACAGCCGCCGGTGACTACATACCGATTGTTGCCGGACGCATGCGCCAGGCCATTCGAGCCTGGAGCACGGGCGTTGATGTAGCGGACACCGCTGGCGGCCGTTCGGGCAGCGGTATCTCGGGCATGCTGACCGGCATCGGCCGGGCCGGATCGGCCGTAATCGGCAGCCTCACCCGGGGTCTCCGGGGCATCTTTTTCAAAAAACGTGGCCATGAAACCGGCACTGCCGCCGATCCCGCAGCCGTCCAGTCCCAACTGGGCGCCGGACGTACGCTGGATAGCGGGGTAAAAAGCCAGATGGAATCCGCTTTCGGCACCGGCTTCGGCAATGTACGCATCCACACCGATGCCGGGGCCGCCGAACTCTCCAACCGCTTGGATGCCAGGGCTTTTACGGTGGGCGGCGACATTGCCTTCGCCCCGGGCGAATACCGGCCCGACACCGCTGTGGGCCGGGTCCTGATTGCCCATGAGCTGGCGCATGTGGTTCAGCAGGGTGGGGCGGCCGGACTGGACCGCGCGACGCCGTCGGGCGGACCCCAAAACGCGGCGCTGGAAGTAGAGGCCGATCGAGCTGCTGCCCGGGCGGTGGTTTCCCAATCCGTCAGGCCCCAGGGCACGGACGGATCGATGCTGGCCAACATGCTGCCCCGCCTGAGGACCGGGCTCAGCCTGCAGCGCTGCAATAAGAGTAGATCTCCCTCATCCGGCAACCTGGTCATCGAACACACCAGCGGCAGCCGTTATGAAGTACCCGGAATCCGCGCCGACCAAACGGACTTTGCCGCTACCGGCGCCACACTGTCCCTGGAGCAGCCCGGCCCGCGGCGGGAAGGGCGGCCGATTACCGGCGGTTTCGATGATTCTTTATCAATTGGTGCCGGTTTTGCCACCGGCGTCGAGACCACGGCCGACAGCGCGGTCACGGGCCTGATCCGCAGCGCCGGCGACCGGGTGGACGCCCGGCTTGTGCCGGCCGTAACGGCTATCGCCCGGGACCGGTTTGTGTTCCGCGCCCTGAATAGCTTTCTCAGGCGGGATAACGGCCGGCTTGTCGCTACTTTGTCCGGCGGACATTATGACGGCGAGAGTCCGCCCACAATCAGGGTCGGCACGGATGAGGGGCCCCTGGACACGCGCCAGACATTGGTGCATGAGCTGCTACATTATGTGTTTGATAAATCGGACAGCGTCATCAACGAAGCCCGGGATGGGGGCGGCGCCGATCATCCGACTATCGAGGCCCTGGAGACCCGCTATCTGCTCACCGATCTTATTCGCTCCGGCCAATCGCCGCTGCATGAGTCGATTCGCAGCAAATTCGGCCGATTCATCACCAACGACGACCTGTTCCCCCAGATGCAGGAAGCCATCGACACCAACAACCCGTCCCGCTTATCGCGCATCGTCAGCCAGTCCGGCTTTGTGACCACCGCCGTCAGCAGCGGCCTGCTGCCGACGGCCAGCAGTTATCATGTTAGGAGCGAGGGGGAAGGCTATCGCCATACTGCCGATCAATTTCGCGACCTGGCTTTTCTGTGGGCCCAAAATGCCATGATCGTGCGCCGGGCCATGCGGGAGGCGGCGGCTGTGGCTCAACGAATGGGGATCCCGCTGCGGGATGTCTTTGCCACCGCGGAGTGGCGGCGGGCCATGAGTACTTTTCTGTCCTCGTTTGTCCGGGCCCTGCAAAGAAATCCCCAGCAGGGTGTCGTCGGCCTGGAGTCAAGACTGTGATGGTATTTGTCAAACCGGAATTTACTCTGATATAAGCCCTCTACCTTTGGTTGAGGATAAACAGGAAATAGCCACGAAGCCACAAAGACACAAAGAAAAAAATATTAAAAACTTTGTGCCTTGGTGTCTTGGTGGCGAAAATATTTTACTTGATATGCCCTTCGCAAACATAATGTGATTTCAATAGATAGCCACTAAATTCCTGAATCCCTTAATTGAACCCATATTTATCTGTGAAAATCTGTGAAGATCTGCGTCCCATAATTTTTTTCATTCGTTAAGTTTTGGACTGTCCTGCCGTCAACGATATTTACATGTGGACCTCCGTTTCTGCCAAATTGTCAACTTAGTTGTTAATGCATTTTGAGACCAGGCCGATTGCAACATCCATATTAACTGATAATTCAATATTTATTGTCTTAATCCTGGTATGTTACGGTATTATCTCCGGTGAGTTTGATTTGTCGCCGCGTTGGCATGCTAGTTGCTGCTAAGGTTCAAAAAAGCTGACATCAGAAAGGAATCGGTCATGAGAGTAAAATTTGGTATTGTCCTTATTGTCGCATGGTTTGCAGTCATTGGCTGCAATGGTTCGCTGCTCAACCCGGATCCCTCAAGCCCGTCGGCCGGCAATCCTTCAGGAGGAATCGGTGTCAAGGCCGGAGACTATTTGGGTTATCAGCCGATAGACCCGATAACGGCATCAAAAGTTACCGTTTACGATCAGAACTCGGGCACTGAGAAGGAGGTATTCTGGCAGTCTTTGCCCGATGCCGAATCCAGAAGACGACTGCTTCCTTTGCAGACGGCCCAGTTTTCGGTGCGCAAAACCGATTTTTCGGGTCAGGTGACATATTTGGTCTCATCGCTCAGCGGGGAGCGGGGCAGCTATGAAGTCATCATGGACTACATGAAGTATCGCGTCGAGGATTCATTCGATGGCGACGGCGAGTATATCGGCAATGCCCGCATCGGGGTTGGCCTGCGCATCAAGGCCAGCGTGGTCACGAACCGGGCCAACCTCAACCTTGGCAGTATCACCGCCATCGGTTTGCAGGCCAGCCTGGGACACTTGTCCGGCGGCATTTCGGTCGATGTGGTCGGCATCGATTCGGAATCGGTGACGAATTTAGTCCCCCTGACCTCGGAAATCGACGAAACCGCCATCCAGGCGGCGTTGCAGGCCCTGGCCTCGATCAAGTCCAAGCTGTGGGAAGATGACACCACCATTACCCCGCACATCGTGGCCCTCCGCCAGGCCAAGCCCAACCAGGAAACCAAGATTCGCAAACAAGTCGCAACCTTCATGAAATCAACCAGCGGCGGTATCTTGCGGGCATTTTGGAAGCCGGACGGCAAAAATAAAAACCCCGCCAATGACAGCCAATTAAAAGCCTGGATGGCCTCCAATGGACTTACCACCGGTCCCGGCTCCATCACCATGTTTCTGCGCAGCACCGAATTTGAAGCCTTGCGGCAAAAGGCGGTGGCCGATTTAAAGCTGAATTAATCAAAGGAGGACGATCATGCCAACTGAAAAAGTACTGACAGACATTCCCCAGGAGGATGTCGACCAGGTTGTCGAAGATTTCGAAAGTGAAGGGTGCAAAGCCACCAGCGAAAGGCAGGCCAATGGGTTGTTTACCGTGCGCGCCACCTGCCCGGACGATCCGCCGGCAGGTTAGCCCGGCCAATTACAGAGTAAGCCATAATTAATTAGAGACAGAAGCTGCCCGGGTTAAACAGCAAAATTGTGTCGTTCAAGAAATGGCCTTCGGTGTTAGGCTTTCGGCGTTAGAGGCACACCATAATTTTATTTTCATAGATGTGTCATCCCGCGACCGCGGGGGCAAAGGCTGAATTTCAATTTTACTATCAATTTTTGTTGCTATAGCACATGAAAATTTAAAAGCGAATCACGCTAAAGACGCGACCTAAAGCCCGTAGAATATCGAACAAGAAATTTCGAATGATGAGGTACGAAATGCGAAATGTGATAAAAAATTATGGGACGCAGATCTTCACAGATTTTCACAGATAAATATAAGTTCAATTTAAGGATTCAGGAATTTAGGTATTTAGGTATAGAAGGTAATCGGTTTAAATAATCCCTCAATTCCTTAATTTGGTCCAATCTGCGTGCATCTGCGAAAATCTGCGTCCAAAATTACGTATTTCGAATTTGCAAATGGTCGTCTGTTTCTCACTGGATCGGAAGAACCTATCCGGGTCCTCCACCAGAGGTGAAGGGCTTATTTCAGACTAAACGCCTAAACGAAATTATAGGAGTCGATTTCATTTAATTTTTGCGGGTTGGGGGGAACTTCACAGCGATCCGGCAGATTTTCTCTAAAAGCCTGAAAAGATTTCGACTCCGTCAGTTGGGCCTGCTTCTCCGGTGAGGCAAACGATGCAATGTGGGTATAGGTTTGCCCGTCATCCAGTTTGAAAGTCGCATAGTGGATGTCGGGGTCACTGTTTTGCCGCAACTCATCATAGACGGCTTTGACCAGTTCCTCGTTTTCCGCGGTCCGGTCGGGCTTGACTTTATAGGTAACCATTACTTTTATCATCATTCTCTCCGCAATCCCCGATGCAATCGGGGATTTTTATTTTGGGGTTGATTGTTGCCGATTCCATAATTTATAATAACGCTTCAGACCGATAAGTCAAAATTCCGATAGCAATTGATCACCGGCAAAAATGCAGTTATGAGATTGCAAGAAGTTATTGAATAATCTTGATACAGGATTATTGGAGCACCACTCCAACACTCCAACACTCCAGTACTCCAACACCCCAGCACCCCAACACTACAACACTCCAACACTCCAGCACTCTCATACTCCAACACTCCCATACTCCAACACTCCCAATATTTATCCTACCGACGGTCGGTGCCTGAGATTGGAGATTTTGGATTTGCATTTTGCGGATTTGTGGCGTAGATTTAAGACACCATTGAGCCGCTGGCAGAGCGGCGCCAGATAACAAGCAGCGTGATTAGTTGAAAAGCCCGCAAATAATAAAAATATTGTCGGTATCGGATGTAGTCGATCCGATGCTGCACCGGCAGGCCGGCAGCAAGCCGTTTGAGGGGATCGATGTGCTTATTTCCTGTGGAGATCTGCCGCCGGAGTATATTACCCGCCTGGCCCACGTATTCAATGCGCCGCTTTACTTTGTGGCCGGCAACCACGACCTTCGATACCGGGATAAACGGCCCCAGGGCGGTTGCGACCTGCACGGCCGGCTGGAGCGAATTAAGGGGCTCAATATTTTGGGGCTGGAGGGCTCACGCTGGTATAACGGCGGCCCTTATCAGTACACCGAGAGCCAGATGCGGGCCATCATTCGGCGGCTGCGGCCGACGCTCTGGTGGCAGGGCGGCTTGGATGTCGTCGTATCCCATGCCCCCCCGCGCCATGTGCACGATGCTGAAGATCTGTGTCATCGTGGTTTTAACTGCTTCCGTTGGCTGATCGACAAGTACCAGCCCAATTACTTTATCCACGGGCACATTCATCGGCATTTTGACGACCCTGCCGAAAGGGTAACCGAGGTGGATGCAACTCAGGTGGTGAACACGTATGGCTATCACATTCTGGAAATCGAAACCGGGCCGCAAGACCGCTGATCAAAACCGGGCCGGCCGGAAAGAGGAAGCGTCCAACGAAGCCAAAAGCTTCCGTGATCAGCAGCAGAAAGAGGCCGCCTTCGATCACCGGGATCGCGGGATTCGATCGGTTCCGTTGGACCGGATCGTGGGCAGTGTCGGGCGCTACAAGGATTTTGACGGCCAGTTCCGCTTTAAGACGGCGCTGCCCTCGGAGAGGCTGGAGGGGATCAAGCAGGCCATGCGACAGGGCCGCAACCTGGGACCGGTCAAACTCTTTGAGATCAAAGACGAATTCTACGTGCTGGATGGAAACCACCGGATCGCCGCGGCCAAAGAACTTGGCCACGATGAAATCCTGGCCCATATCGAGGAATTCATTCCTTCCAAAAACACCCTGCCAAATATCCTGTACCGGGAACGGGCGGATTTTGCCGACCGCACCCGCCTGCCGGCTGAAATCAACCTGACGGAAGTCAGCCAATACGGCTACCTGCTCGAACAGATCGGTGAGCACCGGCAATTTCTCCAGCACGGGCAGGAAGATGAGATCGCTTTCGAGGCCGCAGCCCAGGATTGGTTCCGCAGCATATTTCGCCCCCTTTGTACGATCATCAAAAGGAGCCGCCTGGTTGATTCGTTTCCGGAGCGGACCGTGGAAGATCTTTTTGCCTACATTACCTTTCATCAGTGGAAAGAAGGCCGCAAGCGAAAGTACGGCATTGGCATCGATAAACTGGTTCCCAAAAATATGGAGGAGTTTCGCAAAAAAATGACTGCTTTAAAGGACGCACAGTACCCGGAAATGAAACAGGGCATCAACGTGTTTATCCTGATGAACGTTCAGGCCAAAAAAGAGATCAAGCTCATGGATAAACTGTTTGAGCATGAGGAAGTCAGAGAGGTCCATTCGGTGCACGGTGATGTGGATCTGGTCGTCAAAGTCGTGCTGACCCGGGATCTGCTCAGTTCGGATGCCGAGATCATTTCCCAGTTTGTTCATGAAAAAGTGCGCCAGCTGCCGGGGGTGGTCAGCACCAAGACCCTGATTCCGGGCATATCCAAGATAAAGATGCCCGATGTTTGCCAGGACTTTATTAGGAATGACGAATGACGAATGACAAATGTCTAATTATGGCATGCTGTCATTTTAATTTCATACCCCTCAGGCTATCTTTCAAATCAGCAGAGTTAATTACTTCAAAATTTGAATGCCTCTAAATCCTCAAAAGCGGAATAATCGTATTTTTAAGTTCGCTATCCTTTTCTCCAATAAACGAAAAACGACATGCAACATACAATGTGTATTCCTTGACTTTTCAAGAGCTTTTGTTACAATCAGTTTCAATCTGAACCTAAATAAAATGCATTCGTCCTTTAACCCTTTAAACCGGATAGAGAATGACTGAGCGCATCAAATAAATCCTGCCTCAAAAGTTGAGTGCGGGATTTTTTGTTGGTTGCTGTAACATGCTGTCGACTTCATATTTGTATTTTATTTGTAAGGTAATAAATCAATGCCTATTCATAACATTCTGATATCTTATATCATATTAATGCGGGTTAATTTCGCCGGTTCTATCTAATATATTCCTCCACTACGTGCTAGACGAGTGGTTTGTAGAGCAGGTAGAGCCTCGTATGAAGGGTAGGTGTTTCATCAGTCGCTGGGCGGATGACTTTATCATGGGATGTGAGATAGAGTCAGATGCAAAGCTGATCATGAAGGCACTGTCAAATCGGTTCGACAAGTACGAGCTGGCCCTTCACGCGGAAAAGACATCGGTCATTGATTTTAGAAGACCACAGTCAGCAGCAAAGGGCAAAGGAAAGGGAACATTTGACTTTCTGGGTTTTACCTTTTACTGGTCAAAATCGCGTCGAGGCTATTGGGTGATAAAGAAGAAGACGGCAGCCAAGGGTCTGTGTCGCTTCATGAAACGACTTTGGCAATGGTGCCGCGCCAATCGCCATGAGCCGATCAAGGAGCAATATCGGACGCTCAGTTCGAAGCTGCGTGGTTACTACCAATACTTTGGAGTACGCAGCAATTACAAGCCCCTTGAAGTTGTATTTGAGTACACTGAGAAGGCCTGGCGATATTGGCTCAGCCGTCGCAGCCATAAGGGCGGTATCAGCTGGGAGAAGTTTGAGAAGATTCGAGCAAGCTTCCCGCTTCCCAAGCCCAGGATAGTCCACAATATCTGATTAGCCTAATGGGCAGCAAAGTTATGCGCCAATCGGGGTGTCGCCTGATTGGTTGAGGGCTTGGTAAAAAGAGTCTGAACCGAGGAACCGTATGAGGGAAAGCTTCACGTACGGATCTGTGGGGAGGGCGCCGCGTAAGCGGTGCCTTTACCCGGAACCTGACGCCAAAAACAGGGGCGTTTTGGTCTTTTGGCTTCATAAAAATTGCAAAGGTTATCTAAACGTTTATGGTAAGCTTTTGGCGCAGGTGACCGGCGCCGTTGGGGCTTAAGAATACAGAGAGCTATTGGAAGGTGGTCACAATCTGTGACTACATTTTGAGGAACTGGTAAAGTTAAATGGCGAAATCAAAATCAATTGTAAAGGTCGGAAAGATTCAACAACGGATATTGTTGATCCGTGGTGAAAAAGTCATTGTTGATGCGGACCTCGCCGAATTCTATGGCGTACCGACGAAAGTACTGAACCAGGCTGTCCGCAGAAATATGGATCGTTTCCCGGCAGATTTTATGTTTCAGCTGAACAAGAATGAAAAGTTGGAGGTTGTCACAAATTGTGACCACCTCAACAAACTGAAATTTTCCCCGGTCAATCCCTTGGTATTTACAGAGCACGGAGCCCTCATGGCCGCAAGCATTCTGAACTCTGCCCGCGCGGTCGAAGTAAGTCTATTCATTGTCAGAGCATTTGTTGCTCTACGACGTGCTATCTCTGAACATAAGGAGCTGGCCCGGAAGATTACACAACTTGAACGAAAGCTGGCCGATCATGACGACCAGATAATAGCCATTATTCAGGCAATTAAGGAATTATCTGGACCGCAACCTGTACCAAAGAAGCGGCGCATAGGCTTTCATTCGAAGTAGCCCCAACCAATCACTGAACCTGACCGGGAAAATATCGCGGTTTTACGTGAAGGCCGGTGCAGCATCGAAACATAGGTGACCGGCAGGTTAGCTCAAGCCGTTGTGTGATACACCATAGAAATGAAATTAGCCATCATAGGAGCGTCAGGTAAGACTGGCACCAAACTGGTCCGTGAAGCCCTCAAACACGGATATCAAGTGGTCGCGGTGTGCCGGGAATCGTCCGTTGGGAAACTGGACAAGTTTTCCGAGTATGACGAATTAGTGGTGGTGAGCGCACCCGTTGTGTCCGATGAAGCAACGCTGAGGCAGGCACTTGTCGGTTGCAATGCGGTGGTGGTTTTGCCAATAAGCGTTCGGCGCCTGAAAGCCACTGAGCTCGTGTTGGCGCTCGCAAATGCTACGGCCGCCAACGGGGTAAAGCGGCTGTTGTTTACCGCCGGTGAAATTACTACCGGATTGGAGGAATTTGAGAAACACACCCTACGACAGCGTTTCATGCTTCCGTCATACACACTCATGACATGGTTCACGCCGTATTCTCTGACAGACATGCGGAAAGCGACAACCTTAATAAGACAGCAGTCCGACTGGGACTGGACAATCGTACGTGCTCCGACACTGACCGACTCCCCGCCAGTTGGATACAGCTTCTGCGGGATAACCGAGGTAACCTTTAAAGATGCCCTTTCCAGGGAGGATTATGCATCTTGCCTGCTTGATTTACTGGATGAACCTGAGTACTACCGACGCATTCTGACCGTTGTGTCAGCCAAGGGATAAGACTGTCGAAAAACAGGATTCAGACTGACACAGATTTGGGGACGGGCCACATTAACAGGCTGTAAATATATAGAGTGAGCTTACTTGTAACCATTAAAAAGGGGTTATATTGAGCTTTTTGGAGCAAAAAACATCGAAATAGGATATCCCTATATCGCTCATTTTGGGGCGAAAAAGAGCGAAATAGGTCTCCAAAACATCTACTCTTGGAATCAAAACCGATAAAATACAACAGCTTGGCTTAGCCCGTCCCCCAGAGGAACCTGCTATAAAAAAATGAACGAAGCAAACAACATCAATGACGAACAGCCTGCGGAGAAACCAATAACTTCTAAAAAGACTCGAGTAGGACTTCGTAAGAAATCCCAAGTAGAGATAGGCAAGATTCTTGAAAATCATAAGATATGGTTGGAATCAGATGGGAAGGAAGGCTGTAGAGCCAATTTTGCACAAGTTGATTTAAAAAGTTCTAAACTTATAGGCGAGAACTTGGAAAAGGCCAACCTAATCGGAACCAACTTGGAACAGGCCGCCCTTATTGATACCAACTTGAGAAAGGCTGACCTTATTAGCGCCAACCTGAAAGAAGCCAAACTCGGTGGCGCTATTCTCCAGAACGCCAACCTCTTAAAAGCCGACTTACAGGGGGCCAATTTATTTAGAACCAATCTGCAAGGAGCTTACCTTTATAGAGCCAAACTGAATGGGGCTAGACTCCGAAGAGCAATTTTACAAAACACAATGCTGGACAATGTAACAGGACTAAATGAGGCTGAATTACGTTATGCAAATTTAGAAACTGTATCCGGTCTTTTAGGCAATGAATTTGCGCAGGCCGATTTAACCGGTACAACTCTTCCCAAGAATATAAAAGAGTTTGAAAAGCCATTGGAGGTTATAAAAGACACATCACAAAATGCCCGTAAAATTTTCTTCGCAATGCTTTTAGGTTGTGTCTACTCTTGGTTAACGATTGGAACTACAACGGATGTAAATCTTCTGACCAACAGCGCTTCTTCTCCACTCCCGATAATCGGCACGGAAATTCCAATTGCATGGTTCTATTTGGCTGCGCCATTAGTATTAATATGTCTGTATTTCTACTTTCATTTATATTTGGATAACTTGTGGAAAGGCTTGGGGAAACTCCCTGCTATATTTCCAGATGGGAAAGCGTTAGATCAAACAGCATATCCCTGGCTTCTTAATAGCATCGTATGTCGGCATTTTAAAAGACTGAAAAAGCGTCCTATCATTTCTAATATGAAAGAATGGATAATAATCATCCTGGCGTGGTGGGTGGTTCCAATTACTATGACGGCATTCTGGTTAAGATTCATTCCACGTCGAGATTGGCTTGGTACAGGATTTCATATTGGCTTGATCATAATTTCTGTTGTTTTTGCAATAAATTTTTATCGATTATGTGCTCTATCACTGCAAGGAAAAGAGGAAGTTGATTCCCGACCAACGAATTTCTTGAAGAATAGAAGATTTTACAATAGTCTGATTGTTGTTGTGGTAGGTATTTTTTTCTTGATGTTTTCTTATGGGGCCATTTATGGCGAAAGAAATGGAGGGCCCAATTTCAAAAAAATTACGGCACTCGTCCCTTGGGTTTCAAAAAAATTTGGTTATAATATATTTGCTGACTTTACGGAGAAGGTAGTCTCTGAAATACCACTAAACTACCACCTTATACCGCAAGAGGAGCGTTTAGAGGCTGTGAAAGGGGTAAATCTTAGTAAAAGAAATCTAACGTTTTCCGTTATGTATAAAGCTTTTTTAGTAAAATCCGACCTTAGACGCGCAGACCTAAAGAATGCTAATTTGTCTTTTGCCAACCTGACAAATGCAAATTTGGAAGGGGCCGACCTGACAGAGACTATATTGTATGGAGCCGAACTTCTGGGTGTCAAAGGTTTAACCATTGCAGGAATATGTAAATCAAATACACTTTATGAAGCGACTATAGATGATGATCTCAAGAAACAGGTCAAGGACAAATGCCCTCACCTCTTAGTGAAGCTTGAAAATTGAATGATAATTTATAGCATACCTTTGGTACCCTTTGGGTATCACCTGACCCCAAACGTCGGTTGGATCGGGAAAGCCGCAGCTGCGCGGGTACGACCCAGGCGTCTTTCAATACACTGTCAAAGCCAAATTGTGATCCCGGGGCGTGTGATCTCGGGGGTCGGGCCGGCCCGACCCCCAGTGGTCAATCTATTTGGTCAGAAGAAACGCTCTCCAGTGATGATATAATCGAGGGTTTCAAACAGCTGAATGAGATCAACCATTGTATTCTCAATCGGATCAGAGCAATCCAGACTGGCTCTAGAACTCACTCTCCAGAAACATGTTGGGCGGTCATTGAAAATCATGCGCAACTTGCACCTGAATCAGCCCGAGGCTGGATTGGTACCGCAGTCAAACGATCCTTAGAGAAGGCCGGTGTATAACCACGCCAGTGCACCTGACGCCAAAAGCCGGTGCGTTTTGATGTATAGTGTTTTTGTCTAGGCATTGGCTTTTTTGAATTTCCAGGAAAACCTTTGGCGCAGGTGACCGGCGGACGTTAGCCGGATAAATACTACAGCTGTCATTAATAGCGCTCGTGAGTTCAATGAAACTAGAAAAGGATCGATTTATGAACGTTGTCACACCTGAAGAAGTGGGATTGTCATCCACACGATTGGAGCATCTAAGTACTGCTGCACAAGGCTATGTAAATCAGGGAAAACTTGCTGGTTTGATTACCCTGTTGGCCCGCCACAACAAGGTGGCTCATTTTGAATGCTATGGAATGATGGACATTGAGGCCGACCAATCTATGCAACCCGACGCCATATTCCGCATATATTCGATGACAAAACCTATAGCCTGTTTTGCCTTAATGATGCTAATCGAGGAGGGGCTTATTGCTCTGAACGATCCCGTGACCAAATTCATACCGGAGTTTGAGACGCAGAAGGTCTTTGTCAGGACCACCGGTACAGGAATAGAACTTGCTGATGTAGAACGCGAGATGACCTTATGGCACCTCTTAACACACACCTCAGGACTGAGTTATGATGCTATCGTACAGACACCGCTTGAGGATATGTATCGCGAAGCCGGAATGTTCGACTCGCTTCACGTCTTGCAAGTATCGCTTCAGGACATGATAAAGATCTTGGCCGAACTACCACTTGGATTTCAGCCCGGCAGCGAGTATCGTTACAGCATGGCGCACGATGTTATTGGTTACTTGATTGGCCTTGTCTCGGATTTACCATTTGATACATTTCTAGAAGAGCGAATTTTCAGGCCATTGGGCATGGTCGATACAGGCTTTTATGTGCCAGGAGAAAAACTGGACCGATTTGCCGCTATGTACAGTCCACCTGGAGATGACGGTATCCATCTCGTAGACGCACCGGCCACAAGCCAGTTTTCCAGGCCCGAACGCGCTCCTTCAGGCGGTGTAGGCCTTGTCTCCACAATATCGGATTACCTACGTTTCGCGCAGATGTTGCTTAATGGAGGTGAATTGGAAGGAATACGTTTGTTAGACAATAAGACGGTTCAGTTGATGACGACTAACCAACTGCCTAACGAACTGGTACCCATATTTTCGTGGCCGGGAATGGGTTATGGTTTGGGATTTGGCGTACACGTAGGTCCGGACCGAACCCGAGATCTGGGTTCTGCAGGTACGTTCTTGTGGTTAGGCCATGCCGGAACGAATTTCTGGGTAGACCCAAAAGAGGGGTTAATTGGTCTCATTATGCCTCAGGCGCTAGATTATCATGAATATTTAGGTCCACTGCGAGAGCTAGCCAATAAGACGGTTGTTGACTGATGGCTGCAGGTCGATAAACCTAATCCAGCTTATAAAGGATTGGGTCGGACCCAATGCCACCAGGGGGTTCGCAAGCCCAGGGCCCAGAGCACGGCAACCATGGTATAGTTGCGCAAACCATGCCAGTGGCTTTGATCGAAGGAATCAAGCAGTTTTACTGCGTTGCGCGTTGAAATGGGTTTGGTAACCTGCCGTCTGCGGGTGATCAACAGCGGCAGTGTGTGGGCCGGATTTGATGTGATATGGCCGGCATTTTTCAGGAATGCAAAAAAGCTTTTCAGGGCATAATGGTGGTTTTCGATACGGCTGGGTCCAATGCCGGTGTTTTTCAGATAAAGGATCCATTTGAGCAATTGAGAGGCTTTGACGTTGATCGGGTTGGTTTTGAGCTCAGATATGGCAAATTCACAGAAGGCCTTGATACTCAGCGTATAACTTTTAACGGTAGAGGCTGAGAACCCGTTGATCTTTAAAAGCTGTTTGCGGTACAAATCAATCAGAGCGATCATGATGCCTCCTTTCGCATAAAGGGATGTTGTTTCATATATCCGGCATATTGATCCGGGTTGAGGTGGGCGTATTTGCGGGTATTGGCCCGGCGGCTGTGGCCGAGCACCTGCTGAGTGATTTCGATGCCGGCCACTTTATTGAGCTGAGTTGCCGCGGTGTGGCGAAAAAGCCGTGCGTGCAGCTTTTTGTCAATACCCAGCTGATCGGCTGCTGAGCTGAAAATATCCTGCAATGTACGCGGAGAGATGCGCTTTTTGCGTTTAGAGAGGAGCAGCGGTTCTTTCTTGCGGCCTCGCAGTTTCAGATAGTCATCAAGTAATTCGCAGATACAGTGGGGCAAGACCATACTACGTTGCCTTCGTCCTTTTTCCTTGACCCACAGCAGGCCGCAGGCAAGATCGACATCCTCGATATTGATGGCGGTCAGGGTAGCGGTTCGAAGGCCCAAGGTGCCCAACAGCATGATGATAATCAGATTTCTCAGGCCCATGGTTGAGTCTGTCAGTTCGCTGAAGTGGCCCAATAAACGTTTATATTCCTCGACAGTCAGAAACTGCGGTACGGTCTTTTCGATTTTCGGATACCGCAGGCCGGTAGCGATATTCTCAGATACGATTTGATGGAGGGTTAGAAAGTGGTATAATTGTTTCAGGGCCCAGACTCTGGATTTTGTGACATGAATGGAAGGGTGAGTAAAGTCAGCTGCAAAATCGATCAGATGCCGGTAGCCGACCCTTTTGAATGAACGGATTCTCTGTGATTTGAGAAAAATTTCAAATTCGTTAAGCCTTGTAGTTAAAGCTTGAATGGATCGGAATGAAAAATCCGCCAATTTGGCATATTCTAAAAACTGGCTGATATGACGATGAAGCATGTCGGCACCTTCTCTGACTCATGCTTCATCATTAAACACCCGTCAATAAAAGGCAAATTGCGCTAACTGCGGGGTTTGTTGGTTAGAAGCATACAATTTTATGATACCAAAACACTTTTTATTCTCATCATTATCAGGTTTTTTTCTATTTTGGTGCTATACCGCGATTTGTATTTGGATTTTGTATCTAATTCTCCGCAAAAGAACAAAATACAATTCTCTTAAAAGATATAAAATATTTGTTAAATCAGTTGCACTATTTATAATCATTACGATTCCAACATTATTTATCAACGGTTCAGTATTCTTTTTTTGCTTTTTAGATGGGCCATATTTTGGAAAAGTTATTGATTCAGATACAGGCGAGCCTATCTCTAACGCACAGGTGGTAATAGCGTGGGATATTAACTATATAAACATTCTTACAACTAATAGTACTGTAGAAGTTTATGAATTAGTCACTGATAACAACGGCAGTTTTGTTTCCCCTATTGCTTTAAAATGGTCTCCATGGCCATTTTCTTATTTAGAACTCAAAGGCATCTATATTTACAAACCTGGTTATCTATCTTATCCACCTGGATTGACTTTAAGCGTTCATGATTATGACCTGAACAGATGTATAGACAAAAAGGTTTATTTTTTCAAGTATAGGGTAAGATTCTCAAAGTTAAAGAAGAATATAGTAAGGTTAAACAGGGCATTATCGATAGAAGAACGATTTGTAGCGACAAATATACGGGGGCTCAGGTATATGGATTCACGTTTCCGACACAAAATCCGGAAAACAAAAACCTTACTGGAAATGGAAAGAAATAGGATACCTTTCAAAGATAAATACGAAGAAAAATATGCAAAATGGACGCAACCTAAAATAAAGCCGACTGATGATAGGTTTGAGATCCTTCAGAATGGCGTGATCTTAGACAATTGCACTGGACTGATGTGGGCCGCGGAAGACAATGGGAGCCCTATAAATATTATCAGTGCAAAAGAATATTGCAAAAACTACCGAGGTGGAGGTTTTTCAGACTGGCGAATTCCTACCATAGCTGAGCTTGAGACACTTTATGAAGACAGTGCGCATAACGAAACTTCTTTCAACCAGTCATTTCAGGGAAAGGTTGTAAGTATGTATTGTCATTTGAATGAATTATTCGAAATGTCAAATTGTTTGTTCTGGGCATCAGAAACCAAGCAAGGCTTTTCAGCATTTTATAATTTTTCGTCGTTGCAATGGGACTATACTCTGCCCTCTTCTGGGGATTTACGTGTCTTACCTGTAAGAACTTCCGCGGGATTACAAAAAGGGAAAATTACTGATAAGTATAATGTACCATACAATAGTTGGTGATAGCAGCATCAGAATAATTTTTTTAAATTAACCTTGGCTGTTATTCTTACGCTTATTTCTTTTAGTGTTTTTTGGGGACATGTGTTTGTACGTTTTTTGGGGACGGGCCACGCTAACAGGTTGTAAACACTGAGAATGATATTACTTACACCCCTTAAAACAGGGCTATATTGAGCTTTTTGGGGCAAAAAACAGCGATATAGCAATGGCAAGAGCGAAAAGGCATTACATACCGGGACAGATATGGCATATTACCCATCGATGCCATAAGAGAGAATTTCTGCTAAAGTTCGCAAAAGATCGGCGGAGGTGGCTCCAGTGGTTTTTTGAAGCGAGAAGGCAATATGGCTTAAGCGTATTAAATTATACGGTTACTTCGAATCATATTCACCTACTAGTCGCCGATGATAAATCCAGGAACGTCATTCCTGACTCGATCAAGCTGATAGCAGGTAGAACCGGTCAGGAATTTAATCAAAGGAAGGCACGCAAAGGAGCCTACTGGGAAGACCGTTATCATGCGACCGCCATTGAGGATGGCGACCATTTAATCCAATGCATTGTCTATATCGACCTTAATATGGTGAGAGCGGGCGTCGTAGAACATCCAAGCGAGTGGCCATACTCAGGCTACAATGAAATTCAGCAACCAAAACGAAAAAAGATTCTGGTCAACTACGAGAGGTTAAAAGAGCTTCTTGGGTTTGATTCTTACGAACATGTGAAAACGGCTCACAAGCAATGGGTTGAAAGCTGCCTTTCTGATGGTGACAATTTCCGCGACGGTAAATGGACAGAAAGCATCGCTGTTGGGAGTGAAGCGTATATCCAAAATGTAAAAGAGTTGATGGGTGGCATGGCATTGGGACGAAAGGTCCTTGAGACAGGGGAATCGTTTCAACTTAAGGAAGGGCAATATCCCTATATTGCTCATTTTGGGGCCAAAAAGATCGATATAGGCGCCCATAAAGCCTATTTCTGGGATCAAAACTACCAAAATACAGCAACTTAGCTTGGCCCGTCCCCAGAGGATCGCCGCGATGGGAAACTGAATCCGGATTTGCTCAGCTCCCATTTGATAGCCGAAGCGCCTGTTTGGGCGAAGGGCTGCGATTCAAGATTTTTGCGAACTTCTATGATTCGTTGCTCATCGGTTCGAGAAATCCGTTTCGGGCTGTTTTTCGGTGCCCTGGATTGGTCTTTGTACCAGTCTTTATCACCTGTCTGGTAGCGATGGAGCCTTTTAAAAAACCACTTTTTGGAACGTTTTAGATCTGTATAAATAGCTTTGGGTTTTTCACCTAATACGTAACGTTGAATAGCTGCTTTTCTCAGTTCTGTTTCCAAAGTAACCGCCTCCTCATAAAAAATGTTTCGAGCCTATCTACATTTTTAAGGTTAGTGTGACCGTATCTGTCACACCCATGGTGTAAGATCTCCTTAAAAGAACAAACGAAAGGAGATCTTATGAATATCGATCAATTAAGACAACAGTTTCCGGA